>Ga0265293_10014217_pt1 | contig 10151 bp, 12 predicted proteins | sample Munlanlewell138R_FD_192505 | JGI IMG/M metagenome (GOLD analysis project Ga0265293, IMG submission 192505) | Leachate microbial communities from a municipal landfill in Southern Ontario, Canada - Leachate well 138R | ecosystem: Engineered > Solid waste > Landfill > Unclassified | place: Canada...
CATACCGGCGTCTGCCGTGCAGCGGGCGCCGCTCCTCGACACGGCCGCCGCGTTCGACCGTGAGATGGAGGTCGTCGAGTACGTCGACGCAGCCGCCGCGGGAGCCGCCCTCGACGCGGGGGACCTCGACGCGGTCCTGATCGCGCCGGACCAGCTCCGGTTCGAGGAAGACGTGGACGATGAGCTCGAGGCGATCGTGCGCCAGTCCCTCGTCCTGAGCACGCTGGAGGAGCGCGCGGCGGCAGTGGGCCTCAGCCTGGAGGAGGCGCAGTCGCTCCTCGCCCCGGTGGAGGTGCAGACCGAGACCGCCGTCCCCGCCGAGCCGGAGGACGACGACGCCGAGGTGGGGCAGGGCGTCGGGGCGCTCTCCGCCCTCGCGCTCATGTTTGCGTTGACGTTCTACGGCCAATGGGTCGTGGTTGGGGTGATCGAGGAGAAATCGAACCGCGTCGTGGAGGTGCTCCTCGCGGCGGTGACGCCCTCGGAACTGCTCGTGGGCAAGGTGCTGGGGATCATGGCGCTGGCGCTCGCCCAGGTCGCGGCGGCGGCCGTCGCGTTCGTCGTCGTCCTCCTCGCGACCGAGGGGAGCGAGGCACTGCCGTCGGTCGCGGTCACCGGCCTCGGGCTGGCGGTGGTGTGGCTGGTGATCGGGCTGCTGCTCTACAACTTCCTGTACGCCGCCGTCGGCGCGACCGTGAACCGGCCCGAGGAGGCGACGAGCGTCACCTTCCCGCTGATGGTCCCCCTGATGGGTGGCTACTTCGTCGGCCTGATCTTCATCCCCGACAACCCGGACTCCAGCGTCGCCCGCATCGTCTCGATGTTCCCGCTCACGGCGCCGCTGACGATGCCGTCCCGCATCGCCTCGGGCGGTGGCTCCGCGGTCGAGGTGGTCGTGGCGATGGTGCTTGCTCTCGTCACGCTGGTCGGGGTGATCTGGCTGGCGGGCCGGGTCTACTCGGGTGGCATCCTGCAGTCGAGCAAGGTCGGCCTGCTCTCGGCCTTCCGCCGGGCGCGCGATATCCGATAGCGCCGGCTTCGAAGTACGCGCAGAACAAGACGGCCCCGCTCTCGACATGAGAGCGAGGCCGTTCGTGGTCCTCGGACGGTGCGAGGCTGGCCGGCGGGTCTAGCGGCGGCCGGCCGCCTCCAGGTAGGCGGTCTGCTTCTTGGCGCAGTCCGGACAGAGCACGGACTTGCGGCCGTACGGCGTGCCGCTCTTGATGACGTACGTCCCGCAGAGGGCGCACTTCCCCTCGACGCCGTTCTCACCAAACTTGTAGGTCCCGGCAGGCGCGGGCTTCGGCTGTGGTGGCTCGACGACGCCGGTCTGACCAGCGGGCGCAGCGGAGGGCGGAGCCGGAGTGGCGGCCGCGGCAGCGGGTGCGTCGGCAGTGATCTCCGCGGCGGACGCCTCGGACGCAGCGGGCTGGGCCTCGCTGCTGGGCGCCTCGGCGCCTGAGGCGTCGGCGGCGGGCGCTGCGGCAGCAGCCGGCGCGGCGGCGGGAGCGCTGCCGCCCCCGACCTGGGCACGGGCAGCCGCTGCGTCCTCGTACCAGAGCGAGTTGATGTCGATGAACCTCGCCTGGTCGGCGGGGACATCACCCTCCGGGAAGATCGCGCTCACCGGGCAGGCGGGCTGGCACGCGCCGCAGTCGATGCACTCGGCGGGGTTGATGTAGAGCATGCGGTCGGCGCCCTCTTCGAAGTGGATGCAGTCCACCGGGCACACGGACACACAGGCCTGGTCCATCGTGTCGATACACGGATCCGTGATAACGAACGTCACCAGCAGCCTCCCCATCACGCCATGGGAACGAACCTAACAACTCAAGCCGAGCCTACTGCTGCCCTCCGGTGTCGTCTACGAACGCCGGTGCCGCGGGCTGCGACGACAGCCGAGGCACGCGCGCTCACGGTGCGCTCTCGGCATGACATAAGCCATCATGGCACATAACGGGCGGGCTCGATCGCAACGCTGTTGCAAGCGGGGAGACGCGCTCGGCGTTCGGGAACCGAGGGTGTACGCGGGACGCTGAGGGCAACCGAAGTGAGCCTGACCCGTGAGGAGGCACCCCATGTTCGGACGTCACTGGAAGCCCCAGATCCGCGCGTACGCATACGCCGAGGACGAAGCCGTCGCGCCGCGCGACGGTGGCTGGGTGGAGTTGTGGAGCACGGACGGCGAGCGTCGCTACGGGCGCGGCCACCTCATGCTCTGGCCCGCCGAGACAGCCACCGGGGGTAGTGCGGTCGCTGAACTCGACAAGGATGCGGCGCAACCAGTGGGCGAGGGCGCCCCGAACCTCCGCGCGGAGCTGCGCGGGTTCACGTTCGATGGGAACCCGCCGGACATCGGTGCGGACCTGATGGTGCGCCCGGAGAAGGAACAGGACTCCTACGCCGTCCGGGTGACAGACGTGGAGACCGAGGAGCCCAACGGCCGCGTCGGTATCGACTGGCCGGACGACCGGCTGCCGGCCGCGTTGTCGGAGCTCGGCGGGCACTAGCACCCAACGGCGCCACCAGCGCCCACCAACGGCTGAGAGGAACGAGGTCAGTCCTGGCTGATGGCCTGGAAGTAGGGACCGAAGTCCGCCTCCGTGCGGAGCCGGCCGAGCTTTTCGAACTCGCGGTCGATGCCGCGGACCACGTCCTCCATCGCGATGGCGCGGTCCGCCTCCGCCGCGAGGAAGGCCGCCGTGGTCGCCGCGTTGCGGATGTTGCCACCCGTAATGCGGAACGACTTCGCGAGCCACGGCAGGTCGAGGTCCTCGGTGGGCGCGTCCTTCGGGAAGGACTTCTGCCAGATCTGGAGGCGCTGGGTCTCGTCCGGGTCGCGGAAGTCCACCGAGACGTGGATCCGGCGGAGGAAGGCGTCGTCCAGGTTCGCCCTCAGGTTCGTCGCCAGCACGACGATGCCGTCGTACGCCTCGATCCGCTGGAGGAGGTAGGCGACCTCGATGTTGGCGTAGCGGTCGTGCGAGTCGCTGACCTCTGACCGCTTGCCGAAGAGCGCGTCCGCCTCGTCGAAGAAGAGGACGACGTTGCCGGCGGACGCCGCGTCAAAGATCCGTTCGAGGTTCTTCTCGGTCTCGCCGATGTACTTCGAGACGAGTGACGACAGGTCCACCTTGTAGACATCGAGGCCGAGCGTGGTGCCGATGACCTCGGCGGACAGGGTCTTGCCGGTGCCGCTGCCGCCCGCGAAGAGCGCGACGAGGCCGGTGCCACCCGCCGAGTTGAACCCCCAGCGGTCGTACACGAGGTGCGAGTGCTTGTAGCGGCCGACCAGCTCGCGGAGTTGCCGCTCCTGCTGGCGCGGCAGCACGAGGTGATCCCACGTCCGGCGCGACTCGATCCGCACGGCGAGTTCGTCGAGCGCGCCCGCGGCGAGGCGCCGGACGGCCGCGTCGATGTCGCCCAGCGCGTTGTGCGCGACCCGCGCGAGTCGGAGCGCCTCTCGGTCCAGCCGATGTCCTCGGTCGGGACGGTGGCCAAAGAGCTCCGCCCACTCCTCGGTGGTCGCCATGCGCGCCTTCAGGGCGCGCTCTGACCACTCACGGGCGGGCAGCGTCCGGATCTCGATCGGGGTCCGGGAGGACAGCACAAAGGAGAGGTGCGCGGCGCGTTCCAGCCAGAACTTCGCGGCCACGGAGAGGCGCGGCTCGTCGACCTCGATGAGGACGGCAGCACCTCGGGCGGTGGCCTCGCGGACGATGGCGCGCCAGCCGTCGTCATCCGCCGGGAGTGGCGTGGCTACGAAGGGGCCGGGGAGGGCGCTGCGGGCCTCCAGCTCGCGCAGCGTGCGGTCGCCGCCCGTCACGAGGACCATCGTCGGGCGCTCGGGGATCCCTCGATGCTCGCCGGCTTCGATGACGCGCGTGCCGTGGGGGACGCCGGGGTCGAGCGAGGCGTCTCCGGCGAGGGCCCACGTCACGCGGGGCGCAAGGGCGACCGGGCGCGTCGCCCAGGCACCGTCCGTGGTCATCGAGATCAACTCGGCGCGTCGCAGCGGGGCGTCCTCGCCGAGGGCGGCGACACCGCCGGGCTCGCCGGGGAACAGCCGCGCGAGGGTCGCGATCCACGGTCGCGTGGCGGAGACATCGTCCTGCGCGTACGCGAGCAGGCGCTGGCGCGCTGGGCTGCGCTCGATCGCCGCGAGGACCGCGAAGACCTCGACGTCCGGTGGGCGCAGCGCGGCGGACCGCGCGAGGCGCGCGAAGGCGGAGTCTGACGACAGCGAGGCGTGCAGGCGCGCGCGGAGGTCGGCGAGCTGCGCGGTCACGTCCGAGCGGGCAGGGGGTGTGTCCTCGGAGGCCGTGAGGCCCGGGAGGGAGGCGAGCAGGCGGTCCACCTCGTCGTCCTCGATCACGAGGCCCGCGAAGTCGCGCGGCGGGCCGTCCGCGAGGCGGCGCTCCAGCGCTTCGGCCTCGATCACGGCGCTGCCGAAGCGCTCCCAATCCTGAAGGGTGGTGTGCATGCGAGTCCCCCGCGCGGCCGCCTGGATCATCCTACCGTTGTGATCTCGTTGAGATGTGATGCCGTTGAGAGCTCATCGGGTTCCCTAATGGTGAGATTGACAGCCCGTCAGACAATATCCGCCGGCGGGGAACCTCGCGGGCGTGATGCCTGCCGAGGGCGGTGATTCCTCGCGCATTCCGTCTCCGTTTTTCGGTCGGGAAGGCGCCGTTGGAACCCATCGCTGTCGGTATCGCTGACGAGAACGAGATCTTCCGTCGCGGACTTGTCGCTTGTCTCACCGCTGATCTGTCGATCTCCGTGGTCTTTGAGGGCGACCTGTTCCCCTCCGGAGACGCCGCGTCCATCGTCATCACCTCGTCGGACCTCGCCCTCCGCGCCGAGGCGGGCGTCCCACTGGTCGTGTGTACGGACGTGCCGGTACCGGACCGTGCCCGCGCGCTGAACCGCGTCATGGGCGTCCTGCCGAGGGCGACCCTGAAGCCCTCGCAGCTCCTTGCCGGCGTGCGCGCTGCCGCCAGCGGCCTGCAGGTGAACCTGCTGGACACTCCGACCTGCGACCTCTCGCCCCGCAACGTGGAGGTGCTCCGGCTCCTCGCGCAGGGCGCAGCGACGAAGCAGATCTCGGACGCCCTCGGCTACTCCGAGCGCACGATCAAGCACGCGGTCGCGGAGGTCCTGGACGAGCTGGGTGCCCGATCACGCGCCGAGGCCGTCGCGATCGGCATCCGACGCGGGCTGATCTAGCTCCCTCTACCTCTCCGTCCCACGCTCTCGACCCCGTTCCTTCTGAGCTCCTCCTGACTCGCATTGCCCGAAGGTGCAGCCGCTCGCACCTCCGGGCGTCCGTGTTGCCCTCGGTGGATCGCGGGGTCCCAGGGAGGGCAATCGCGTTGCCCTCGGCGGGCACGGGGCTGCCCGAGATACCCGGGACGTTGGCACTCACGGAGGTCCGAACGGGCCTGCCGGGGGATCTGATGGCGTGGTCGAATGCCCCTATGACGCCGACACGCCTGTCCGTCTGGATCGAAGACGCGAACCCGATCTACCGCCGGGGTCTGACCGCCTGTCTCGAAGCAGAGGGCATCAAGGTCGCCGGCGAGTCGGACCGCCTGTCCCGCGCGCTCGGCGCCGCGGAGGCGCAGGCACTGGTCTTTGCCGCCTCCGACGGACGCCTCGGCGAGGTCGTGAGCCTCCACCAGGGCAGCCCGGTCGCCCTGATCGCGCTGGTGCGCGACCAGCACGATCCCGCGCTGATCGACGCCATGGAGGCCGGCGTGCCGGGCATCCTGCTGCGCGACGAGCTGTCGCCGGCCTCGCTGGTCGCGGCGCTCCGTACCGTGGCTACGGGCCAGAGCGCTGTCCCCGCGCGGCTGCTCGCGCGGATCATCGAGAGCGCCGCCCAGGGGAAGCGCCACGGCGCGTTCGACATCGGCGTGCGAGAGGTCTCGGTGCTGCGTGAGCTGGCGGCCGGCAGCGACACGAACGAGATCGCGGGCCAGCTCGCGTACTCCGAGCGCATGGTGAAGCGCATCGTCCATGACCTCCTCGTGAAGATGAACTGCCGCAACCGCGCGCAGGCCGTCGCCCTCGCGGTGCGGCACGGGATCATCTAGGCCGCTGCGATGCTGCACCTCCTCGACGCTTCGCTTGAGCAGTACCTCCGGGGTGAAGTCCCCCTCGACGACCGCATCGACGTGTCCTACGAGGCGCCCGACAACGAGTGGCGTGCGCGGATCACGCGCCCCACGATCAACCTCTTCGTGTGGGACATCCGCCGCAACCAGGCCGAGTCGCAGGCCGGGATGGACCTGGTGGAGCGGACCAACGGCAAGTTCCATCGCCCCACGCCGCCACGCATCGACTTCCGCTATCTGATCACCACCTGGACCTCCGAGGTGCAGGACGAACACTCGCTGCTCGGCGCGGTGCTCGTGGCGTGTCTGCGCGCCCCGATCATCCCGGTGACCTACCTGCAGGGCGCGCTCGCGGAGATCACGCCGGCCCCCCGGGTGCAGGTCGCCCGGTTCGACGGCGCGGAGAGCAGCGAGTTCTGGGCCTCCATGGGGGGCCAGCTCAAGGCGTCGCTGGACGTGATCGTCACGGCGACGGTGGATTCCTCGATCCTGGTCGAGGCAGGCCCGCCCGTCCGCTCCGTCGAGCTCGGCGCGATCGAGCGCTACACGGGCACCGAGGAGCGACAGCAGCGCGACCTGGCGGCAGCCGCCGAGGCGCGTGCGGCCGCTGCCTCCTCGGCAGCCTCGGACGGCCCGAATGCACGGGTGGAGGGGTCCGAATGATCCCCCCGCGTGTCACCCGCGATGTCCCCGCGGACTCTCGGAGGGTGCGTCCGGCCGCACCTACGCTGCGCGTGAGCGGTCGATCTGCCACTCGGCGGATCGCTCAGTCCACAGCTCAGTGGGTGGCGGAGAACCGAGCTTGGCGAGTGCCCTCGTTGGCGACTTCGGCGCAATTGTCCGGCTCGGCCTCGTGGGCGTGCTGGGCGATGCCGACATCGACTGCGTCGGCGAGGTGCCGGTGGCGGTCCTCGGTGGCAACGCCACCGCCGACCACGCCGCGGGTGGGGGACTCCTCCAGCGGTTGGACGGCTCAGAGCCGGACGCCGTCGTCGTGGACTGGGACGACCGCCGGTACGAGGCAGTGGCGGCGTCCGTGCACGCACGGAGGCCGTCAGTGACGGTGATCGCCTGCTCCGACGAGCGGCTCTCGATGAGGGTCATCCCGGGGCGGCAGGACCGTGACGTGTACGAATCAAGGTTGAGCGCACAGGGGCTCGTGGAAGCGGTACGCGCCGCTTCAGGCCAGTAAGGAAGGCAAGATGGCTGTCTATCAGGCGCCCGGCGTCTACGTCGAGGAAGTCGAAGGTGGGTCTCGGCCCATCCAGGGCGTCGCGACCTCCGTCGCGGCCTTCGTCGGGTTCACGGAGAAGGCCCCGGAGGGCAACCCGGACGACCCGGAGGGGGTGCGCCCGACCCTGGTGACCAACTGGTCCCAGTTCGAGCGGCTGTACGGCTCGTTCACCGAGGGTGCGGTCCTGCCGAACGCGGTGTACGGCTTCTTCGCCAACGGTGGCGGCCGCGCGTACATCGTGAAGATCCCGCACATGGACGGCGAGAACCCTCGCGCCGTGGCCGCGGACGACTTCGTGGGCAACGAGGCCCTGCGCACCGGCATCAACGGCCTCGCGGTCGCTGAGGACGTCACGATGGTGGCGGTGCCGGACCTGGTCAACGTCGCCAAGAACGCCGAGGGCGGCGTGGACCTGGAGACGTGGCAGGCCGTGCAGGTGGCGCTGGTCAACCACTGCGAGGGCCAGAAGGACCGCATGGCGATCCTGGACGCGCCTCCGGGGATGAACCCGCAGCAGGTGCTGGAGTGGCGCACGAACGCCGGGTACGACTCGATGTTCGCGACGCTGTACTACCCGCACATCCGCATCGCGAACCCGCTCTCCAAGCCGACCAACGAGCTGCCGAAGAGCATCACCATCCCGCCGTCAGGCCACGTGGCCGGCCTCTGGGCCCGCACGGACGGTATCGGCGTCTGGAAGGCCCCGGCGAACGAGGTGCTGCGCGGCGCGCTGGACCTCGAGTACCAGATGACCACGGGCGAGCAGGAGATCCTGAACCCCGTCGGCATCAACGCCATCCGCGCGTTCGGCCTCCGCGGCATCCGCGTGTGGGGCGCTCGCACCACCTCCTCGGACCCGCTGTGGCGCTACCTCAACGTCCGCCGGCTGTTCAACTACATCGAGGACTCGCTCATCGGCGGGACGCAGTGGGTGGTCTTCGAGCCGAACGACGCGAACCTCTGGGCCCGCGCTCGCCGCACGGTGAACTCCTTCCTCCTCGGCCTGTGGCGCGCTGGCGCCATGGTCGGCGCCACGCCGGAGCAGGGCTTCTACGTGAAGTGCGACGAGGAGACGAACCCGCGCGAGTCCGTGGACGAGGGCCGCGTGACCATCGAGATCGGTGTCGCGGCCGTGAAGCCGGCCGAGTTCGTGGTCATCCGCATCGGCCAGTGGGCCGGACCGGGCGCTGAGTAGCGCCCGGTAACGGAACCCAGCTGACGAGAGATCCCAGGGAGTAACGAACGATGCCTGACCTGCTGACTACCTCCGCCTTCTTCATCGAGATCGACGGTGTCACCGTCGCCCAGTTCAAGGAGGCCTCCGGCATCGACTCGGAGACCAACGTCATCGAGTACAAGGAGTCCACCGAGGCCGGGAAGCTCCTGATCCGGAAGGTCCCGGGCTCGCCGAAGTGGGCGGACGTGACCCTGAAGCGCCGCCTGGACACCTCCACCGCCCTCTGGGAGTGGCGGAAGGTGGTCCTGGACGGCGACATCGACGGCGCCCGCCGCAACGGCTCCATCGTGATCTACGACTCGATGGGCGCCGAGACGGCGCGGTGGAACTTCGAGAACGGCTGGCCCTCCCACTGGAAGGGTTCTGACCTGAACGCCGGCGCCGACGAGATCGTCGTCGAGGAGCTGACCATCACGCATGAAGGGATGGTCCGCGCATGAGCCTGCAAACTGAGTTCCCGTTCACGCTGCCGCGTGGCTACGTGGACGAGGGCGGCACGCTCCACCGCGAGGGCGTCATGCGCCTCGCGACGGCGCGCGACGAGATCGAGCCGCTGCGGGACGCGCGGGTCAAGGAGAACGAGGCCTACCTCACGGTGATCGTCCTCTCGCGGACGATCGTGAAGCTGGGATCGCTGTCCCAGGTCACGCCGAAGACCGTGGAGGGTCTCTTCTCCAGCGACCTCGCGTACCTCCAGGACTTCTACACCCGCATCAACTTCGGGGGCGCCGCCGAGCAGGCAGCGGTCCTGGACGAGGTGCAGGCGGGCGCTGCCTACAGCGCGTTCGAGAGTGGGCAGGTGCCGGTCCCTTTGGCAGCGGCGGCCGCCGGCGCTTGATGACCTACCCGGCGGAGGACACGTGGGACGAGGTCTCATACCTCGCCTACCACCTCCACTGGGACATCGACCGGCTGGTCGATCTGGAACATGACGACCGGCTGATGCTGGTGGCCAAGGTGGCCGACCTGAACCGACGGGCATGGGAGGGGGTGAAGCAACTTGCCTAACCCGCAGCGCAGCCATCCTCCCTTCACCGGCCAGTTCATCCTGGAGATCGACGGCGTCCAGGTGGGCGCCTTTACGGAAGTCCACGGCCTCCAGGTGGAGGTCGAGATGACCGACGAGGTCAAGGAGGGCGGTCAGAACGAGTACGTCCACCGCCTGCCCGGCCGGCTGAAGTGGTCCAACCTGGTCCTGAAGCGCGGCACCACGGACAACAACCTGTTCGACTGGTTCAAGGCGTCTTCCGGCGAAGAGCTGGCGGCGAACCGGAACAAGTTGGAGCGGACCACCGCGGCGCTCTCGATGGTCGGCGGCCAGGGGCAGGTGCTGCGGACGTGGGTGTTCTACGACGCCTTCCCGGTGAAGTGGAGCGGCCCCAAGTTCGCCGCCACCTCGAGCGAGCTTGCAACGGAAGAGCTGGAAGTCGCCCACCATGGTTTCCGGGTCGACGGTTGAGCGCTCCGCGTCCGACTACCCGCCGCTCCCGCGCGCCCTTCACATGCTGGGTGCGCCGGGGTCGGGGGTAGGCCCGCGGCTGACCGCGTCCGCCTCGGCCTT
>Ga0265293_10014218_pt1 | contig 10149 bp, 14 predicted proteins | sample Munlanlewell138R_FD_192505 | JGI IMG/M metagenome (GOLD analysis project Ga0265293, IMG submission 192505) | Leachate microbial communities from a municipal landfill in Southern Ontario, Canada - Leachate well 138R | ecosystem: Engineered > Solid waste > Landfill > Unclassified | place: Canada...
GCTTACCGTCAACCCAACTGAGTGTTCTTGGCACCTCGCCCTCATCAATCTCCTTTTTGCTGTAGCCGAAGATTCCTTTCAGCACCAGCCCATCGCTGAGGTGCTTCTCCAGTTCGTGTGCGTTCAACGCTGTGTAGATCTTTTCCATTTTGTTTCTCCTTATTCTTTCTTTCTATGTATATATTACTATACCCCATATTGGATGTCAAGTAAAAACTTACAACTGACTGTAAATATTTTTACTGTTTTTTTGGACGTTTTATATTTTTAAGCCCTGCCTCTCTCCGTTGCCAAGACTCAACTGATTTCTGTATATATCCTATCGCCTCGAATGTTCCTGCTAGCATTCTGTTAACTATATCCATATACAGCTCCAATTTTCTTCCCTCAACAGGGGCGATTCCGAAATACTCTTCCAAATCAACAGGGTCGGTACCCTCAAATACCTCGTCATCGCAAAGCTCCCGTCCGCAGTCGTCACATAGGTATGTTGCCTCAGAACCTTCATACGATACCATCGGCACGTTACGCTCACCATAAGGAACATGGTCTACGATCTTGCGTACTTCCGGTTCATAGTCGCTTGCTTCACCGCCACAATAATTACACTTCATATCGAATCTCCTTGTGTCCAGACTTGGGACTGGACTTGTGGTTTACAGGGGCATCGCCCCTGCCCTCACCAATTCTCTGCGAACTGTGTCAGCTTCTCATGCTCGCCCCTTCGCTTCATCTGAAGAAGCATCGAGTCCAGCAAGTCCTGTTTCCCTGCGACCTCAACCAATCCCTTCAGACCATTGAGGTATCTCGACACACCTTCCTCTGCGGTGATGAGTCCATCACAGGACATCTGGTGCATGTCCGACATAAGCTGAATCATAGATCTCAGCTCCATGAGGTGACTCTCCATCTTCCGGCAAAGCACCGTAGATGCGTGATTGATTTCGGTCTTCTTGGTATCAGCCAAGTTCTGAAGTTGCGCTTTCATAACCGCCTCCTTAGCGTACGAACGCCCTACAAGCTTTTTACGCTTCGTATATTTCCCCGTCGTTCCAAGCGTCATCTTCCATGTTCTCAATGTCAGCGATAGCATCTGCTTTTTCTGTGACATAACTCAGGTCGCCATACCTGAATCCTGTAGCCTCTGATGCTCTGATAAACTCGATTGCTTCTTGTCTTGTCATTTCCGTATCTCCTTACGTTCGAAATAATTCATTTTTAATCCTCCGTGTTTTAACTCAATAGTACATAAATTTTTCATGCGATAACTACTCCCATCTCTTCTTCCAATCTTTTCCGTCATGTTTTTACCCTAAATCCTCTCTTATCTAATTTGTGACCAGCTTTAAGATCGTTGTAGACTTGCTCAATCCTTGTCTTACCAGCAGTAATGCAAATCAGGTCATCATCATCGTCATGGTAGCTGTCTCGTAATTTTTCGCCCGTAAGTCTATCCCTCATGCCCCGATTAGATGCCTCTATCGTGTGATTGCTAACTCGGTATTTTACGCCATTAATTCTAAAATAAAATGAGTCCAAACGACTGCTTGCGGATATTCCGTTAGCTCTGCAAAAGTCCTCAATTTCTTCCATTTTCTGTGCGTACTCTCTAGCCTTTGTCCTTGAATAATACCTTGCCATGTCCTTATCTCCTTACCATTTTGTAGCATTCCTGAAAACCTGTAAGATTCTTGTTTTGAAACCTATACAAATCAAAACCAGCCCTATTTGCATCAAATAAATCATCATCAAATCCTTGACCTGTTTTTACATGAGTAGATCTAATGATAACAACGTTCTCTTTTGTATTCTTGAGGTATGATGTAATGTTCTTGATAAATCCGTTTTCCATCTTCTTGTTCATCTTGTATCTCCTTATTCTCTCTTTCTATGTATATAGTAAGGTATTTAAGTATGTATGTCAAGTGAAAACTTACATAAAACACAAAAAAAGGGAGAAGTTTTTTCTCTCCCTCTATCTCTATCTCTATCTCTATCTCTATCTCTATCTCTATCTCTATCTCTATCTCTATCTCTGGTGTACAAATGTACAACATTTGAACGATGTCAGTTTATACTTGTCACCGCAACGATGATTATGGCGGTTGCGAGAGTGATGACGCTACCTGTCAGTATGGTGTTTTGGAGTCGTAATCTTTTCAAGGTCCTCTCGGTATCGAGCAAGAATGCCTCGAAGATCTGAGAGTCCTTCTGCAAGTCCCTCTGTATCTGCTCTACCGCCTGCAATTGCATCCCCTGCTTCTGCAACAAGGCCTCTCGCTCGTCCGAGTTCTTCTTCAATTCGCTGTAACTCGACCCTATCATGTTCATTGAGTCGAGCAAGCCGAGCGTTATCTGCTCTGAGTTGTTCCACCTCTGCTCCAAGGAGTTCAACTTCACTTCGAAGCTGTCTGACCAGTCCATCAAGTCCAGATACAGATTGCTTTCTGCCGATAATGTAGCCAACGGCAAGAGTAACAGCAGACAACACAACACCCCAATACTTCTTAATCCATTCCCATGTCTTTTCATACCATTTCACCTCTTTTTCTCCTTATACATTGTTACAAGAGTCAGAATCGACCTTCGTGTTTCCAGCCCCCCAAGAGTTGTTAGACCAACAAGATGAAACAGCATAGCATGAATCGAATGATGTACCAGTAGACGAATAACTGGTGCAAGTTGCAATGAATTCACACCCCTTAAATGCAATAGAAACGGTACTTTGAGTCCTGCAATTAGACAATCTATGGCAAGACCTGAATCCTATATCGCATTGATATGCACGACAGTTCACCATATTCTCGACAAGGTAAAATCCTATCCCCATAGCTCCTTTTGCTAGGCAATCAGACACATGGCAGTAGAATTTCGAGAGTGATGAAATGGAACCTGAATGAGTCATGCCAACAAGATTTGAATATGAACAATTTATCCGAACCCTATGTATCTCCATGGGATACCAAAGAGTTATATCCGAGATATCTACAACAGATGGAAAGTTCGCAAGATTACCAGTCTGTGCGTTGTCAACAGTAATATCAAGATCTCCGAAATATGACAAATACCACCCTAAGTAGAACGCACTTCCGTTCTGTATATCAAATTTTACTCGTATCTCAGTTCTTGTCCCACAACCTTTGAATATGCGTATTTTATGGCTATTGAAAGCTATTGGTTCATAAAGATTGTAAACGCCTGGGGCTATGAACACGTTCTTCCATTCCTCAGTCCCTGTAGTAAGCAAGGCAAGGTCTGCATCGCTTTCCACCACAAAGTCCCACTGGTCATACGCCACGTTCCCATACAGTTTGTCATCGGCCTTACTGTAGTATATTCCACCACTCTTGGTGGTTTCACTATAATTCCCGAGCATTACATCGCCGTTTGGTTTTGCGTGAAAAGTTTCTTGTGAATCATATTTCTGAAGTATTCCGTCGGTCTTGTTAATCTTCAGCGAGAATAGTCCATCTATAACCTCGAATATCTTCACCTTGAGGTTGTTTATGAATGCACTGATTGCGACCAGCTTTTTTATGACAGCATTGCCTATCACGGTTTCGTCAACGTCATTGGCTACATCGGCGAAATCATCGAATACGGTCATAACAAGATTGGTGTTTGCAGACTCGAACCATCCAGTACCGTTCCATTCGTAGATCTTCGCCTTTTCGTAGGTGATACCACCGTCAACGAACGTGTCGGATGCAAGGAAATAGTCGCCAGCTATGAGAGGATTGCCATTCGGGTCTGCTGTAGGCAACGTGGTGCGTCCACCGAAGTTATGTCTTGATGGTCGCAACTCTTGTGCCGCTAACGGCAGTGCAGATGCTTCCTCGGAGAATGCAGACCTGTCTCCGTTCGTCTTCACATGCCGTGCCCTGATGTAATACCGCTTGGAGAAATCGAGTCCGGTAATCTCAAACTTCGTGGAGCGTTCACTTGCAATGAGATTCGATGCACTGGGAGTGAACCCTGCCGTATCGGAAACGAACACCTCAGTATAGCTCCAGTCACGCAACGGCTTGGTGACGTTCACGACTATGGATTCCACAGCACCATACGCCTTCACGGTGAGCGGTCGCTCTATCGGTGTGACATCCCTGTATTCCGGTTCCCTGCGAGGGGTGAGATCGAGACGTACAACTCCGAGATAGCACTCGATGTCCAGCTTACCTCCGCTGTAGCTCCGTATCTCCTGCTCGATTCTGGTGGTGGACACTATACCTGTATTCGGGTCTGCAACCTTCACGATGTCGCCTATGCCGAAGTCTGGTTCCTCGCCATAAGGGAACATGGTATTCAGCTTCCATGTAGGCTTCGCATCCTTGTGCTCGTTCAGATCTGCGGTTGCCAGTGATGTCAGCTCCGTGATGTCCGAGGTGTCGTATTCCTCGACATGCTCTATCACCCCGTATTCCAAGATACTCTCGGCATCGGAAATCTCAATCATTGGCCTGTTGATGCCCGAGCCTTGGCCTTTTGCCTTCAAGACGTTATACACATCGTCCAGACCATCGGAAAGCTGGTGGATGTCGATGTTGGTGCCGTTGCGGAATAACCTTCCGAGTTCGGAACCAAATGCTTCTGCAATATGCAGGGTTCCATCCAGCACGTAGAACTCCCATCCATACAGCTCGAACGCATCCTGCAATATCTGGAGAGCACTCTTTTCATTGGCCTCGATACCTTCCAGCAACACTCCGCTGGAGGCATCACCGCTTACCGTGAGCATCGGGGCTGTCCTGCTTATCACTTCAACAGCAAACAGACGGGGTGTTACACCGACAGGATTGCCGGAATCATCCTCAGAAGTTGTGTCATCAGTTGACAAGGTGATACGCACCTGTACCTTCTGTGCCGAAGTGTCTGCGATCTCCACACCAAGCTCGGCAGGATATGCACCCTCAGTCTCCGCTGTCCAGTCTGTCCAGACAGAACCGTTGTACGTCCGGTACGCCATTGTGGTGTATACAGGAGCTTCGCTGTCCCCAGACCACCGTATACGCTCCCACCTGTCCCACTGGAACGGTCTTGAGAACTCCAAGGTGATGTATCCGCTGGATACGTATGCCGTGCCAGACTTCGCCAGCATGACCACAGAAGGCTCTGTAGCGGTGTCTATGCCGGAAGATGCTACCGCACTATCCCACTCTGACTTCGCCTTCACCCTGCTCGTTCTCCAAGCTCTGGTGACATCCCTAGCAAGATCGCAGATGTCCATACCGTCATAGCATCTGCTGTAGTCGGCAGGGCAGGTATACTTCGACAGCTCGAATTCCTCCGTGTGCGCCTTGATGCTCACTGTGTTGGTCGAGAAATCTCGCCTGGCAACCTGTCCCATTGCCACCAATTCCGAGCCCTTGTAGAGCTGGAGGTAATACGACAGATACACGTTCGGCTGGACGAAATGTGCCGGAGCATCCTCCTGTACAGCAGGGAGATGTGGTTCGATGAGGGTATATGCTTCACTGTCCAATGACAATTCCGGCTCAAGTGTCCTTGCAACCGTGATGGAGAACTCAGATGCCTCGTTGAAACGGTTGTTGTACTTCCAGCTCAACACCGGAAGAACACCTAGGAGAGTCCGCTCATTGTTCAGTATCCGTACCGTATACACTATCTCACCGCTCCTGTATGGAAATATTCAGCCATAAGTTTCTCAGCTTCCTCAAGCTCACCGTTGCATGTCCCAAACTTGATACACTTTACCAACGATGTTAGAAGCCGGAACTGGATTGCGTTCTCCTGCCTTCTCAGATCGGAAACCTCAGACACCTTCTCCACCTTGTACTCCATTGCGGTCAACTGCTTCATGACCTTGAACACCATGGTGATGATGGTTACGAGGCCACCACCAAGCCCAAGCGTTATGCCGATTATCACTTCTTCTGCTACATGTGCCCAGTCCATCGCCTACCCTCGTTTCTTTCCTGCCAGTATTTTCAAAAGCTTAATTATCTGTGGTTTGAACTTCGCCCATTGCTCGTTGTTTGCAACATATTCATAGAACGCCGTGTATCCGGAGAATATCAAGATCAACAGGATGTTAACCAGCGACAACTGCAACATCTCCACATACCAGAATATCCCGACAGTCGATGCGACAGACAGGATGCTGGCAGGTATCCAGTACAACTTTCTGTTCTTTGGTTTCCAGACAGACTTAATCATCCCTACCAATGTGGCAATGATGATTCCAGCACCGGAAGAGCCTCCTATCAAGCTCATGATGCGGTCAATAACTTCCATATCGTTCCTCCTATCAATATTCCTACTCCATCGGCTATCAGATCTCCAACAGCCATTCGCCAGAATCCTTGTATCCTCCATCCATATCGGATGAAGTCGAAAAGCTCCTTGAGTACCGAAAGAACTACAGCAATGAGTGGGTGAAACAGTGAAATTACTAGGGCAACACAAAAATGCAACCACTTATCTTTTGGCATTTTCAGCTTGTACCTCCCGAATCGCCTGCCGTGCTTCCTCACGCTTCTTGAGTATCTCGCTTCTGTCCGGCAAATGCTTGCCAAGCATCTGATACTCGCCCAGTTGTGCTATCACCCAATCTGTGGAGTTGAGATATGCCTGTGCGATCTCGGCCTCGCTCTTTGCCCGTCCTACGGCCTCCCTTGCCAAGATTGCATCCACCAGCTCGGTGTGGTGTTCGGTGAAGAACTCGGTCGCGGATTCCTCAGATGCGAAGCTCATGGGGGCGGTGAGCACGGTATCACACTGATACTCGGTTCTCTGGCCTTCCTCCGAATCGACGGTGAACGGCACGTGGTTTGCGTGCAGATACGCCTTGAACATCCCTGCCGAGATTTCTATGACCTCGACCTTCTTGTCATGCGGCATTACGTTTGTCATGATTGCTGACTATCCTCCTAAGTCTGAATTGTGCGACGGTCAGAAAGACCTCTTTTTTGAACCGGGTGCAGTCGGTGTGTTTGACGAAACCCATGCGCGAGAGAAGTGAGCGTGCTTGCGACAGCGACGCCGAACCCCTCTTGCGTATGCGTCCCGCCAAACGCCTGATGGCGAGGTAGGTTTTCTTGCGAAGCTCCTGGAATCCATCACGATGCGTGCGCACCCCGATATAGTCCACGAACCGAGCAGAGGCCCATCGGAATACTCTCAATGCACCCTGACCTACTTCCTTGATGTGGAGCCCGAGCTTGTGCAACCTCATGCGGACGGCCTTCACCACGCGGTTCGCCATCTTCTTCGTGGGGACCGCGAACAACAGGTCGTCCACATAGCGCAGGTAACACTTCACCCCGAGCACCTCCTTGACATAGTGGTCGAACTCGCACAGGTAGAAGTTGGACAGCCATTGGGATAGATAGAAGCCGAGCGGAAGGCCGTCCTTGTATTGGTACACAATGGAAGCGATCACTTTCAGCACGCGCTTGTCCCTGACACGCCTTGAGAGCATGGCCATCAGGATGTCGTGGTCGATGTTCTCGTAGTAGCGCTTAATGTCGGCCTTGACGACCCATCGCGTCTCGGTCTTGTGGCAGTTCGCCCAGTGTCGCATCGCCTTGTGCGCGAGCGCCGGGCCACGGTTTGGGATCGCGGCTACGGTATGGTGGATGAATATCTTGCTCATGTGTGGTTCAAGACGAAGCATAATCATCCAGTGAACGATCTGGTCGCGGAAGTCCGGCATCACGATGGTTCGCCACTTGTTGCTCTTGCAGTCGAAGATTTTCACTGGACTGACCTTGACAGGTTTGTAAGTTCCCCGGTGCAGGTCATCAACCAATTCTTGGAGCATGTGCTCGTTTTGCAGATACAGTTGCACGACTGGTCTGTCGCGCTTGTGTTCGCTGGCCCTCCAAGCGGCTGTTTTCGCCTGTTCGAGCGTGAACATGGTGTCAAATTCGATGTCTTTCCAAGTAATCACAGTTTCTTCATCCTTTACACTCCGCGACGTTCGCATTGTTTCAGCTACCAGCCGCGCTGCTTTGCGTGTGATCTTGCCTTTCGGCAGGGTTGCATGGGCTCTTTCAGTGGATTCCCAAAGGATTACCGCCCGGGCCCCGAAGAGGACGCCCGCGCCGGCAGGACCATTGTTGCCATTCCAGTAGAACGGTGAAACGTTCGTCCCGTTGTTCCAGTTCCCGGACACGTGCACAGCACGTTACCCACGCAACCCCTAAAACTTATCTATGTCAAAAACCTATATGGTTGATACAAAGAACTCTTTCCGGGGGACACCCCCGGACCCCCTACGCAGCCTCCTGTTCAATGACCGCCCGGGCCCCGAAGAGGACGCCCGCGCCGGCAGGACCAAAGAAGCCATACCAGTAGAACGGCGAAACGCTCGCCCCGCTGCGCCAGTTCCCGGACACGAGCACAGCACGGACGCCTGTCTGGTAATCAACCCCGAAGTAATACAAGTACGCCGCATACCACGAGTTGGCACCGACCCCCGAGCCACCGGTGGTCTTTGGCAAGGAAATCTGTCCGTTGCGGTAGGTGATGACCTCGCGCTCCTTCTGGTAGCCGTTCTCGACCACCGGCGTGTAGCCGGTATCTATCCAGCCAGCCTTACCCACAGGGGAAGTTTCGGTGTGCAAGTCCCGATTAAAGCTGATATAAAATTTGCCATCCACACGCAGAATGCCAGCAAGCCATTCCCAAGTGTTGCCCCACAAGTCCCAAATCCACCGCCAGCACACATGGCTCCGAGTGGATGCATCGAACTGCAAGATATACCCGGACTCTCCGTTGAGCGCGTCCATCTGGTCTGCCGGTACCGGCTGTCCCCAACTGACAATCGTGGTTGTGCCCGCGACCGAATCGAAGGCCGCCCCATCGAGGGTAACTTCCTTGTTATCTAGGTCGTAGTCCTCGATGCTCACGATTGCCCTGTTTGCGGCAACCGAGTTGCTGGTGTGTGTCGTACCCACCTGCATGACCATACCGACGCGCATGTTCGTCGCACCGGCGTTGGCGATGATGATGCTGCTTGAACCGGTCTGGGAGACGGTACACTTAAACTCGATCCCACTTCCGTATGGCATCCCGCTTTGGATACCCGGTCCGATTGCAGTTTTAAAATCGAATGTCCCAACCTCAATCGCCATGAGGGTCGTAGTGAGCATCCATGCCGCAAAGTCGTTCAGCCGCCAGTTGGCGTTGGTTCCCTTTGCTCGAATATCGGTATTGAAGTTGTTCATGCTCTTATTGGTCACGGGTGCAAGGTTGGCGCCCGATTTCAACTTGCCGCCAGACGTACCGAGCTTGGTGCGACCGACATAGATGCCTCGGAGCAGTTCACCGTCAGAGCCTACGAATCCTGTAGGGTATAAGCCATCCAACGGCACAGTGGAAACTTCAATATCAATACATGGTCTGGAATTGGCTGTTTTTGATGTCCAACCAGTATAGCATCGGGGTATGAATACCATCTCATCACCATCGGCAGTGTCATAATTCCCATCACCATACCATGCAAGAATCTGCCCATCGTCATTCATTTTGCAGGGTTTGATTCCTCTCCACGGGTCATGGAGCGAAAAGTCAGACATGACTCCGGGTGTGTATGACCCATTATGGTTTCGATGCACTAATCCAACAGCATCACCGATACGGACGAACTCGCCAGTGTCGGTATAAAATCTGAGTCCATATCGTTTTGCAGATGCATTTTCGAGTGTACTCACACGTGCATCAATCGGCTCAACAGCATCTTTGATACTCTTGGCTACTGAGCCTTCTGTGCTCACGTCAGCATTCAATACATCTTGGGCATCCTTGAGGACTTTGCCTTGATTTGCAGAGAGTGGAGCTGTGGTGGATGTGGAATCGAGGCTGTCAACTACATCAGCTTCTTTCAAGATCGTGGCATCTGCATCCTCGTAGTCTGCATCCTTGTGACCACTGTCAACAAGGTTTCCGTTTGCATCGAGCTTGGCAAAGTTGCCTTCAACGGCACCTACAACCTTGTCCGCCTTGATTCTCTTCAATTTATCCCAGAGGGAGAGTTCTATCAGTCCCATATCGCCTCCATTTTCTTTGTCCAAGTGCTTCCACCCATGAACACATAGACATCACCAGTATCCACCTCGATGAACATGGTGCCGACATACACATCGGTGGTAGGCTTCACATCAGAGGCCAATCCTCTGATCTCCATGG
>Ga0265293_10014219_pt1 | contig 10149 bp, 14 predicted proteins | sample Munlanlewell138R_FD_192505 | JGI IMG/M metagenome (GOLD analysis project Ga0265293, IMG submission 192505) | Leachate microbial communities from a municipal landfill in Southern Ontario, Canada - Leachate well 138R | ecosystem: Engineered > Solid waste > Landfill > Unclassified | place: Canada...
ATCTCATTATAATTAAACTTGCCATAATACTTATCAACTTCCGGAATTTCTTGTTGCAGTTCTGTCAGATACCGCTCTGACAAACATCCCATCACAAACAATTTTTCTATTTTATTTTGCTCTTTCAGCGAAGCTAATTGTAAAATAGTATGGATACTCTCTTCTTTAGCATCACCTATAAAACCGCAGGTGTTGACGATTGCGATTTCTCCGGAAGGATAGGCATCATCATGTGCAACTTCATAACCCAATGCCTGAAATTGACGTATAAGCTGCTCTGAATCAACCAAGTTTTTAGAACAACCCAAGCTTATAATATCTACCCTTTTCTTATTCATGATTCAAACAATGAACTAACGAAGGCTTCTTTATCAAAAATCTGTAGATCATCTATACCCTCCCCTACACCTATGTATTTTACAGGAATTTTAAACTGATCTGAAATACCTAAAACTACTCCACCTTTGGCAGTACCATCTAATTTAGTTATTGCTAAGGCATTAACTTCTGTAGCTTTCGTAAATTGTTTGGCTTGTTCAAAGGCATTCTGTCCGGTTGAACCGTCCAAAACCAACAAAATCTCATGGGGAGCGCCCGGAACGACCTTCTGCATTACATTGCGTATTTTTGTTAGTTCATTCATCAGGTTGATTTTATTATGCAAACGACCGGCGGTGTCGACAATCACAACATCAGCTTGATTTGCTTTGGCAGCAGAAACGGCATCAAAAGCAACAGATGCCGGATCGGAACCCATTTTTTGCTTGATAACAGGAGCATCTACACGTTCGCCCCAAATCACCAATTGATCTATGGCCGCAGCTCTAAATGTGTCAGCCGCACCAAGATACACAGTCTTTCCTGCCTGCTTAAACTGATGCGCCAATTTCCCAATGGTGGTAGTTTTACCTACACCATTCACCCCAACAACCATTATCACATAAGGTTTGTCCTCTGGAAGATTAGCAAAATCAGTTTGAATATCTGAATTGTTTTCAGCTAATAAGTTGGCTATTTCTTCTTTTAATAAAGTATTTAATTCAGCAATATTGACGTATTTATCTTTGGCAACACGATCCTCAATCCGTTCTATGATGCGCAAAGTAGTATCTACCCCAACATCCGAACTAATCAAGACCTCCTCTAAATTATCCAACACCTCATCATCTACTTTAGATTTACCAATGACGGCACGCGAAAGTTTAGAAAACATTGATTCACGTGTTTTGGATAATCCTTGATCAAGACTTTGTTTTTTTCCTTTGTTGAAAATATTAAATATCGACATTGTATTATTGACTATTAGATGATTGACAAATCATATTGTATATAATGAGCGTCACAAAATTAATAAAAAAATCCCCTCATTCAATAAATGAGAGGATTTTATGCAATATTATTTTCAGACTATGCTGTTATTTTGCAAAATACTCTTGTACTTTATCGCTGGGAACCATCTCTTCTTTAAAAACATATGCTCCCGTTTTTGGTGATTTTACCATTTTTATAACCTTAGCAAATGAACGTCCACCTGGCGTTCTCAAGGTTGCTACTGCTTTCTTTGCCATAATTCAAACTATTTAATTTCTTTATGTACAGTGACTTTTCTCAAAATCGGATTATACTTCTTTAACTCCAAACGACCCGGTGTATTTTTACGGTTCTTCGTTGTAATATAACGTGATGTGCCAGGCATGCCACTTTCCTTGTGCTCCGTGCATTCCAAAATAACCTGACCTCTTGCTTCTTTATGTTTCTTTGCCATGTTAAGTCCCTCTTATTTTATGAAAATAAATATCCTTTCTCTGCCGCTTGTTGCAAAGCCGCATCCAATCCAATTTTATTGATGGTGCGCAAACCAGCAGCTGATACTTTTAAACTAATCCACATATCTTGTTCAACCCAATAAAATTTCTTTGTAAATAAATTTACATCGAAAGTCCTTTTCGTTCTACGCTTCGAGTGAGATACATTATTCCCCACCATAGCTCTCTTTCCAGTAATCTGACAAATCTTAGACATTGTTATACTTTTTAGTAATCCAACCTTTCAAAAATAGTGTGCAAAAGTACAGCTTATTTTTATAACATACAAGTATTTCTAAATTTATTTTTGAGTTTTGTTAGCTCATCAAGTTTAAAAAGCTTTCAAAACTGCCTATCTACGGCTATAGTCTCGCTTTATAATTTTCAATAAAAACAGTAAAGCAGCCTGACCGGCACGCTCAATATTCAAATTCCTATCAAAAGCAAAATAGTATTTTTCCGAATACACATCATTGTTGGTAGCCACAGCTACCCAGACTGTCCCAACAGGATTATTAGGACTTCCACCACTTGGACCCGCAACACCTGTAGTGGCTACTGCATAATCTGTATCCATCAACGCTCGCGCACGACTTGCCATTTGGATAGCTACTTGCTCACTAACTGCTCCATATTCCTTTAGAAACTCCTTGTCAATTTGTAAAAGCTTGGTTTTCATCTCATTGCTGTATGCCACAATAGATCCTTTGAAATACTCGGAGCTTCCAGCTACTGAGGTGATAAGTTTAGCGATGCCTCCACCGGTGCAACTTTCAGCAGTAGCCATCGTTTTAGCTTGCAGTTTCAAGGTGTTTCCAATTATTTCTTCTAGAGATAAATCTGCTTCCGCAATAATGGCATGCCCTAACAGAGTCTTTAACTGAGCTAATTGTCTTGCAATCTCCTCTTTCCACTTATTCTCATCCCGATTTTGTGCTATCACGCTCATTCTAAGTCGGACAATATTAAACTGTGGCAAATAGGCCAAACGAATTTCTTGGGGTAAGTTGTTTTCCCAATCAGCGATTTTCAGAGCCAATGCAGATTCGGGATAACCCTGTACCAACACGGTTTGGTGAATAATAGTCTGCGTCTGAAAATGTTTTTGCAAACGTGGAACAATCTCCTCTTGCATCAGCTTTTTCATCTCGTAAGGAACGCCGGGCATGGAAACTACAACTTTCCCATCTTGTTCAAACCAAGTAACCGGTGCCGTTCCAAAATGATTGGGTATAATAGTCGCATTATCCGGAACCATAGCCTGCATCTTCGTCAGCGCGTTCATAGCCCGCTTTCTATAAGTAAGCAATTGCTCGATATGCGCATAAACTTGCTCGTAGAAAATCAATTTAGCACCAAAGAATTTACTAAGCGTCTGCTTGGTGATATCATCATTAGTAGGACCAATACCACCAGTAATCAGCACCACATCCACTTCCTGTAAAGCAGTTTGCAAACTATCCACAATCTGGTGTTCATCGTCATGTATAGAACTGATTTTCAGCACATCAAAACCAGCATCATTGAGTGCTGCCGACATCCAAGCTGAGTTGGTATCAACTATCTGACCTATCAGAATCTCGTCGCCTATGGTAATGATTTCAACTTGCATAGTTTATTGCATCTCTTTGATTTCTTTGGCAGCAATGGTAAGTTGCTCATACCAAGCTTCCCCAAACTTACGTATAAGCGGTTCTTTTAAAAACTCATATACGGGTATTTTTTCTTTATTGCCAAGTACTACCGCACATTCACAAATATGCCAGCGGTGGTAATTAACAGCCTGGAAATCATCAAACTGCTTTATTCTTGCGGGATATAAATGACATGAAATAGGTTTATTAATGCTGATTCGGCCTTCGCGATAGGCTTTCTCAATTGAGCATAACCAAATGCCCTTTTTATCTTGGTAAGCAAAAACACATTCACGATTTTTTACGATAGATGTGACCATTTCACCCTCTTCATCTATATAATAGATACCTTGCTTACGAATTACTTCTCTGGAAGTCTCTGGAATATCATCCCAAATCTCAGGCAGAATCTCCTGAATAGCAGTCACTTCTTCTTTCTCAATGGGCGCCCCTGCATCTCCTTCAACACAACAAATCCCTTTACATGCATCGAGATTGCATGCAAAATGCTCTTCTAATAAATCTAAACTGATAATTGTATCGTCAATCTGTAACATATTACAAAAGAAAAATAAGGCTGTCTGAAACCATCAAACAGCCTCCTTTAAGAAATTAATACCTGAAAATTACTCCTGATCGCCGCCTTCTTCCGGAAATCCGGGGTTAATTAAACCTGGCTCTGTTTGTTGTGCTTCTTGATATTGTTCCATAATTTCGGACTCATGTGCACTTTTTTGTGGAGATTGAAATGCAACAACTACTATAGAAAGCACCACTACAACACCAACCAAAGTCCAAGTAGCTTTTTCAAGAAAATCTGTAGTTTTACGAACACCCATAATTTGATTAGGTGAAGTGAAACCGGCAGCTAATCCACCACCTTTTGAGTTTTGAACCAACACTAATAATGTCAGTAGCAAAGAAGCGATAACGATAAGAATAATGAAAAATGTATACATAATTTTATGTTCTATTTTGTATTTTCAATAATTATTTCCAAAAAACGAATTTGGTCTGCAAAGTAAATACTTTTTTCCGGATTAATCAAATATAATTGCTTCAATATCACCAAGGCTTCTTGATATTTTTTTTGTTTGATGAGCTGTTTTGACTTCAATTCTAAGGCCTCTTGCGCATTTGTTTTTTCAAGTTTATTTTTTTCAGCAGTTTCAGTTTGCAAGATTGCCCTTGAAGCCTTGAGTTTCTCAGCAATTTCTTTTAAAGAAGCACGCGTATCACCTCCCTTTGCTTCTGCCACTTCCAATAAATCAAAATAGCTACCTGAAAACTGTTCTTCTCTTTGTGATTTTTTGGTAGCTTCCGTCAAACGCGCATCAGGATATAAATAATAGTACAACCAGTTTTTATCGGAAGCGTATAAAACTGTCTGCTTAAGCTCTGAATTAAACAGCACATCATCAGACAATTGCAATGCTTTCAGATATAAAGCCCTGACCTGATAGAAATATGGAAATCTATCTCCTAATTCTTTCAGAGCATTTAAATCTTGTACTTTAACAGAATGGGGATTTTGTATTAACCCTATTAATTCTTGCTGCGTCATTACTTTCGTAAAATCACCATTTGGCAACGGTGTCGTTGTATATATTATCTATGATATCCTCCAAAATCACTGCTAACAATTCATCTTGCACATCAGTCAACATCCTATTACTATCAAATGATTGAAAAGCTGCATATCTTTTTTCAAAATCATCATCCGGATTTATATTATTGGTAAACCTTACATTAATAGTTACCGTCAGCTTGGTTTCTGCTGAATATGTATCTTGTGAAATAGCCATGGGCGTCAAATTATATCCAATAATTTCTCCCTCTATATGTAAATGCCCATTATTTTTCAATAATTGTAAGCGCGTTTGTTTAACGTATTTATCTTTTAATTTTTCTGAAAAATCTTGTGCCAGAGGGGGATGTACCAATTCAGCCACATTATTAAAGTCAGCTATAGAGATGGTTTGAGTTTTAGAATAATCTATAGACGCCCCATTAAAAGTATAAGCAACAGAGCATGCTGTTATTGTTAAAAACAATAGGGGTGCAAAACGTAAAAACCAGGGTGCAAAACGTACAAAACGAGATTTATTCCAAGCCATATTCCTTAATTTTACGGTATAAAGTACGTTCAGAAATTTGTAATTCCTCGGCAGCCGGTCTTCTTCTACCTTTATACTTTGCCAAGGTCTTTTGTATCATTTGCTTCTCCATATCAATCAAGCTTAAAGGCTCATGAACAGCCTCTACATCTTGAAAATCATCTTCATCTACATATTGTGCTTCGTAGTTATCTACATCTATAGAAGCTGATTTCACAATCTTTTTGTCGGCGTTCTCCGACCTTTCAGATTCATTTACAAACATATTTTGCAAATCGTGTGCACTACTTAGATCTACATCATAAGGACGAACATGTACAGGTTGCGCTTCCATAATATCATGTACCAATCTTTTCAGATCATTCATATCTTTTTTCATATCAAAAAGCACTTGGTACAAAATCTCCCTTTCGCTATTAAAACTCTTCTGATCCATAGGACGATGACCGGTAAATAACGCCGGAAGTCTCTCCATATTTTCATTCGGAAGGTAATTCCTTAAAATCTCTGCTGAAATCTCTCTATTTTGCTCTATGACAGAAATTTGCTCTGTAATATTCTTAAGCTGGCGGATATTTCCTTTCCAATAATAATTAGTCAAAACAGCCTGTGCTTCAGGACTTAGCCGCAAAGGAGGCATGCGATATTTATCAGCAAAATCAGCTGCAAACTTACGGAAAAGTAGCACTATATCTTGTTTTCTATCTCTCAAAGCCGGCACAGCAATAGGTACTGTATTGAGTCTATAAAACAAATCCTCCCTAAATTGTCCGTCTTTAATAGCTTGCTTCATTTCTTTATTGGTAGCCGCAACGACCCTGACATCTGTTTTAAGCACTTTAGAAGAGCCAACTTTCATAAACTCTCCGGCTTCCAATACCCGTAGAAGGCGCACTTGCGTAGCAAGCGGTAAATCCCCCACTTCATCTAAGAAAATAGTACCACCATCTGCCACTTCAAAATAGCCTTTCCTATCGGTAGTAGCACCGGTAAAGGAACCTCTTTCATGTCCAAATAATTCTGAATCTATGGTTCCTTCGGGGATAGCACCGCAGTTGACCGCAATATAGGGTCCGTGTTTACGGTGACTGTATTGATGTATAATTTGTGGAAAATTCTCTTTCCCTACCCCACTTTCACCAGTAATCAATACGGATAAATCTGTGGCAGCTACCTGCACAGCAATATCGATAGCCCGATTGAGCAGTTCAGAATTACCTATAATACCATAACGTTGTTTAACTGATTGTATCTCAGAATTGCGCATATAACAAGTTTAATTCATGTAATTTTGACATATAACCTGACAAAATTAATGTTTTTCTTGGAAACAGCATACTTTTTTGAGAAAAATTATAATTAGATGATACCTATTCCACCATATAAACATTAGCTTTGAGTTTTAACCACTGATTTTTCCATTTTTTACTTACAACACGGCAGAAGAACATCTTACCTGCATCCATCAATCGGGAGCAAACTAAATTCATATCCGCCGGTATATAGCCAATTTTATCGGTTTCATGATATACTGCAATCGCAAATTCATCATGTGGATTATCTGGTTCACGCTTTAAAGTCAAGACTTTCTCAGGAAAAATATTTGGTTCAATGGCTTGAATATTTTCACAAAAAGTAGTACCGGCCACAACTATTTCTAACAAGAAAATCTCGTGTACAAAAGGTTTGGGCAAATTTTCACCTCCACTTATCAGCGCAAGTAAACCCGGAGATACGGGTATGATGGACTTATTCATCTAACATAAGTTTTAGGGTTGCTTGATATTTAGTTATCTCATCCTCAGCAGCCTGAATCAATACTTTAAGCTCCTCTTGTTTCTGAGCTACTGCATTATCATCTATTAAATAATCTTTCATAATAAAAGGAAAAGAATCATAGAGAGCTGCTATTTTTGCTGTTAACACATGGATACGCTGTTTTAAAGAATCAATATGCTGTTGTTTGTCACTTTTGGCTAATGCCTTAGATTGATAATCCACGCCATCCAAATAAAGTAAAATCTCCTGTAACTCATTGATTCTATTCAAGTCGTAAGCCGCTACCACCTTAATATACAAGTCTTTTTCTTCTTCCGTTTGATTAGGATTTAAATCCGGATGCAAACGTTTGGTGAGTAGGCGAAACAAATCCCTGATTTTCTTAGTTTCTTCAGGCGACATCAAATTTGATAGTAACTTATCAGCTTCCTCAATGATTTGCGCTTGTTCTTGCATCTGCTCATAAAACGATCTCAACTGAACACTTAAATCCATTTCAATTTGTGTAAGATCCGGTTCCATACCTTTATTATAAGCAGCTTGAATCATCTTAATTTTCATTTTCAGTCGTGAAGCCTCCGTTTCTTTTTCAAGCAATTCCAATTGAAAAACGCCGATTTCGCGATAATAAATAGAACTCAAAATTGGCTTCTGATTATCAATCATATCCGTATGTTGAACGTATAAAGCCAAAAACTCTTGCTTTAGTTCTTCAATACGCTCATCAAGTAATTGTTGTTCAGGGTGCAAAGTAAGAGATTGTTCAGTGGTCATAAAGCTGTGTTTTAAATTGAAGTTTATCCTTAAAGTCGCTCTGGTATTTTTAGCACTGTAAAGTTAATATTTTAAATGGAATTTGCGTTGAAATTGGGGATAAATAACTAACATATATTCCTCAATCCATAATCACATAGAATTTATAAAAAATAAAATGTTCTTGGGGCTTCGACTTCACTTAGCCACCAAGAACATAGGTAATAATGAATTGTTTAATCTATTGCTTCAAATGAAATATAGATTAAATTAGGCCTTTGGTTGCCAAAAACATCTTTTGGGTGATTCGATGGCTTCCTCTTTTTTCAGTGTTGCCATGGCTTGGTCAACGGCTTTTTTATCTAAACCTGTTAGACTAACAATTTCTCCTGCTTTTAAAGCTTTTCCGGCAGTCTTCATAGCTGCCAATACTTGATCTTTTGCTTCCATAATGGATATTCTTAAAAATTAAACATAAAATTATGATTGAAATAATGTGGTCGTAAGTACATAAACCTCACTATTAATTTAACCAATATTCTCTCTGATTTGTTTTAAATAACTATACATTGCCGCCGAGTCTTTATTTTCTATAATTACTAAAAGAGCCTTTAATTCGTGGCGAATATTATCCAATTGCTCCGGTGTGTAAGGGTTGAAAAGTATCTCTGTCAGTAAGTAATCATCTTCAGACAACAAACCTTTGGCTATATCCATATGCTTTTTGAAAGTGGTACCCGGTGCCTCTTGTGGCTTCATTACGGAAGCAAAAACTAAGGTAGAAGCGAAGGGGATAGACAAGGAATAAGCTATGGTTTGGTCATGTTCCTCGAAAGTGTATTCGAAAATTTTCAAACGCAAAGAGCCATATAAATCTTTGAAAAATGCTTTTCCCATATGGTCGGATTCTGCAATGATAATCGCACTTTGCGAACTTAAATTATCCAAAGTAGCGAAGGTGGGTCCGAACATAGGATGGGTAGAAACGTAGCGCATACCTGCTTTGGCGTAATAGGCTTGCAGACCGGTTTTCACGGAAGCTATATCAGATAAAATACAATGCTTAGGCAAGTAAGGCAATACTTTCTCGAAAGCAGTAATGGTGTATTGTAAGGTAACACAATTGATGACTAATTCGGGTTCAAATGCCTGAATTTCTTCATATTGTGTAAGCCGCAAAGTATTGAAAACGAAGCGCAATTTCTTGGCATCGACATCAAATAAAGCTACCTCATGCTGAAAACATAAAACGTCTGTTAAAAATGTGCCCATCTTCCCGGCACCCATGATTAATATCTTCATAATTTATGGTATGAATGGTCTGTTATTTCAAAATTAGATATTGCTCAATCAATGTTTTTGTACTGTTTACATATGATATGACAGTCACAAAAGTACTATTTTTCTATCTAAATATTCTTTTTCAAAAATCTTATCCTTTAAAAATCATTTCAATCGTGCATAAGGCACTTGATCCAATGCACAAAAATCTTTTGCCAAATATTTATAATATCCTGCAATGGCAATCATAGCTCCATTGTCGGTAGTATACGCAAAAGGCGGAATATAAACTTGCCAATTGTACTGCTCTCCGGCCTGCAATAAAGCATTGCGCAAGGCGGTATTAGCAGAAACACCGCCTGCTACAGCAATTTGATTAATCTTCAAATCATGCGCTGCCGCTATCAGTTTTTTCATTAAAATATCCACAATAGTCGTTTGCAATGAAGCTGCTAAATCTGCCTTGTTTTCTTCAATAAAATGAGGATTTTCCTTTAAATGGTCTCTTACTAAATATAAAAAAGAAGTCTTTAAACCACTAAAACTATAATCATAATTACTTATTTGTGGCTTTGAAAATTTGAAAGCATTGGGATTACCCTCGGCTGCCAAACGTTGGATATGCGGTCCGCCCGGATAAGGCAAACCCATGACTTTAGCGCATTTATCGAAAGCTTCACCCGCAGCATCATCTATAGTCTGACCGACAATCTCCATCTCATCAAAAGATTTGACTACAATAATTTGCGAATTTCCGCCTGAAACCAACAGACATAAAAA
>Ga0265293_10014220_pt1 | contig 10148 bp, 10 predicted proteins | sample Munlanlewell138R_FD_192505 | JGI IMG/M metagenome (GOLD analysis project Ga0265293, IMG submission 192505) | Leachate microbial communities from a municipal landfill in Southern Ontario, Canada - Leachate well 138R | ecosystem: Engineered > Solid waste > Landfill > Unclassified | place: Canada...
CAGCCATCTTTTCAGTGGCTTCAGCCAGAATACGGGGCAGCTTATTTTGGTCGGCCTGCTCTACATGGCGGGTGTCTTTGCTATCGGCATTGTTGCGGTGATTTTCGTCGGCGGCGCCTTTCTGTCCGCTGGCGCCCTCGCGTCTGATCCCCAGGCCTTGTCTTCCCTGTACAGTAATCCCGGGGTTTTTCTCCTGCCAATACTGTTTGTTATGCTGCTGGTGATACCGCTGATGATGGCGTACTGGTTTGCCCCGGCATTGATTGTGTTGTCGGGGTTGCCGGCAACCACGGCGATGGCGGAAAGCTTTAGGGGCTGTATTAAAAACATACTGCCTTTTTTGGTGTACGGCGTTGTCGGCGCGCTGTTGGCGATTATCGCGGCAATTCCGTTTTTTCTTGGCTTTTTGATTTTGGCGCCGGTATTGACCGCATCCATGTATGTGGCCTGGAAGGATATATTTGGTCAATCCTGAGGGCTGTCAGGGCAGGGATAGGCGTCCTGAAAAGCAAAAAACATCAGGGATACCGCATCCTTGCCCAGCTCTTCCCGGTGGGCGTGCAGATAGTTGACGACAATCCTCGCCCCCTCCGCGTTGCTGATGGGGCTTTGGGGCGGGCAAAACAGGGCTTTTTGAGCGCTCTGGGCGGTGTAAATGGCGTTCAGTCCCAGCATGCCGTTGACCATGCCCATACAGAAGGAGCCGCCGACGCTGCTGTCGTCGAGAACGCCGGTTTCGGCGAACTGGATAATTTCGCTGCACTCTTCCAGCAGAATGGCGCCGGGAGCGCAGAACCCCTGGGCGCTGACGAGAAGTAAGCTTGCCGCCAGATTTTTGTGTGTTTTACCCATAGGTTGGTCTCGTTGTTTGTGTTGTCAGTCTGCTGCAAAGGCCCCAGGCGCTGGCTTTCAAGGGCGTGCCGGGGAATTTTCAAAGCCCGGCGGGCTGGTGCCGAAAGGGGGATTATGCCAGTATGTAGGCCTGTCCAGCCAGTTCAGGTCAGTCACTGCAGGGTAGTTGTTGCCAGATGGAAATCAAGGTTATTACCTATAACATTCATAAGGGCTTTAATACGGGCAATCAGCGCTTTGTGCTCAGTCATATTCGCGACCTGCTTGAAGAGGAGCATGCCGATATAGTGTTCTTGCAGGAAGTCCACGGCGCCACGAGCAGGCGCAAAAACAAACTGGGAACCTTTCCCGACATTCCCCACTTTGAGTATCTGGCCGACAAGTTGTGGCCCCACTATGCCTACGGTAAAAATGCCATTTACAGAAAAGGCCATCACGGCAATGCCATTCTCAGCAAATACCCTTTCCGCTTCTGGGAAAATATCGATATCTCTAACCATCGCCTGGCCAGCCGCAGTATTCTCCACGGTGTGGTCGAGTTGCCGGGGGGGATTCCCCTGCACACCCTTTGCGTTCATATGGGATTGTTCCAGTCGGAGCGCACTCGCCAGTTGGATACCCTGATTGAGCGTATTGAAAGCCACGTCCCCCACGGTGAACCGCTGCTGATTGCCGGCGATTTCAATGACTGGAAGCGGGTTGCCGAACTGCACTTTGAGGAAGATCTCGACGTTCGCGAATTGTTTGAGGAGTTGACCGGGCGCCACGCCCTCACCTATCCGGTGTGGTTGCCCATTCTGGCCATGGACAGGATTTATTTTCGCGGTATTGAGCCCCTGTCCTGTACCTGTCTCGACAGCGGCGCCTGGCGCAAGCTCTCTGATCACGCGGCGCTCTGCGGGGTTTATCGTTTTCCCTGAGGGCGGTCGAAACGGCGTTTGCGGAAAAAATGGCGCTGAAACAGGCGGGGATTGCGGGCGATGAATTTGCGTATCCAGCGATCGATAAAAATGCTTTCCCCTTTGATCATATACCACCAGCCCAGGGTGCTGATGATCAGCGCCCCCAGTGTGTCGACGATAAGGTCAAACATGGTGTCGGTGAGCCCGCTGACGTCGCCGAGCATGGCTTTTTGCATGTTGGTGGCAAACAGCCTGTCCATGGCGAACTCGAAAATTTCCCACAGGGCACCGATGGCTACCGCAAACAAAAAAGCAAAAAAAGCGACAAAGCGGGGCGTCAGGGCGATCTCAACATGATCATTTTCATTGAGTAGATAGACCAGCAGAAAACCCAGAATGCCCAGCAACAGCCCGGAGCTGCCGTGGAGCGCTATATCCCACCACCAGATTTTTTCGTAGTAGCTGTGAATTTCACCGAGAAACAACGAGGCAAAAACAAAAATAACCGCCAGAATCTGGAATTCCGCCGGTATATGAAGTTGATACTTCCGTCCCAGAATAAACGGAATCAGGGTGACGGTAATGATGCCGATGATGAGAAAGGAATGTATCCACAAACCGTTGTAGAGGGTGGCCGCCAGTTCGGCGCACATGATCACCAGCAAAGTCGCCACCAGAATTCGGTGAATGCGGGAAGGCAAATTGTCCATCGAGTTTTCTGTCTCCTTCGTTAATAGGTACTATCCGCGGCAAGGAAGGTTATAATTCGCCATTGTTTGATGTTGAGATACGCCTTTGACTTCTTTTTCCGCTCTCGGCTTACATGCCCGCCTGTTAGATATTCTCGGCCAGCAGCAGCTTGCCGCGGCCACAGACGTACAGCTGGCCACTATACCACTGGTGCTGGCTGGCCGTGACGCCCTGGTTTGCGCAGAAACCGGCAGCGGTAAAACCTTTGCCTATCTGTTACCTGTGCTCCACCAGCTGCTTTCTGACAAAAGTCTGCTGGCGCGCAACAGCCCCTATTGTCTGATACTTCTGCCCACCAGGGAGCTTGCGGATCAGGTTTTTAAACAGTGCAATTTACTGTGCGAAGCTTCCGATATTCGCGCCGCCCTGATTTCCGGCGGCCAGGAGTTTCGCTATCAGGCGGCATTGCTGCGCCGCAACCCCGAGATTATTGTCGCGACACCGGGGCGCTTGACGGAGCATCTTGCCAGTAAAAGCCTGGATTTGGCAGCAACCCGCTGTCTGGTGCTGGATGAGGCGGATCGCATGCTCGACATGGGCTTCAGGGAGGAAGTGCTCGCCATCGCCGCAGGCATTCGCGAACAGCGCCAGAGCCTGATGCTGTCAGCCACGCTGAAACACCGTGGCATAGCCTCAGTGGCGGCAAGTATTCTGGAAAATCCTGAAAAGGTTCGGCTGTCTTCCGCGCGCCAGGTGAACAAGGACATTCGCATGGAAATGATTTTGGCGGAGGATCCGGCGCACAAAATGCGCCTGTTGACCTGGCTGCTCGCCAATGAAACCTATGGCCGCGCCCTGGTGTTTGTGAAAACCCGCGAAGCCAGTGATCAGGTGGCGATGGAACTGAGGCGCCACAATCATCGCACCAATTTCCTCCACGGTGAAATCACCCAGGATGCGCGCAGAAAAATCATGGCGGGTTTTCGCGAGGGCAAATTCACGGTGCTGGTGGCGACGGATCTTGCCGCCCGCGGTCTGGATGTGTCCGACCTCGAGCTGGTGATTAACTTTGATATGGCTCATTCCGGCGAAGAGTTCGTTCACCGCGCCGGCCGTACCGGTAGGGCGGGGCAGCAGGGTTTGGTCATCTCGCTGGTTGCCCCCGAGGAGTGGAATCTCAGCGCCAGTATTCAGCGCTACCTCGATGTCAGCTTTGAGCGCCGCAAGATTTCGGGTCTGGAAGGCACCTACAAGGGGCCGAAAAAAGTCAAGGCATCGGGAAAGGCTGCGGGCACCAAAAAGAAAAAGAAAACCGCCAACAGTAAGGACTCGCCAAAGACCGCAGCTGGCAGGGGCAAAAGCGCACCTTCGAAAGCGCATCCAGGTAAGCGCTCGCCAGTGAAGCCAGTGCCACAAGCCGCCACGGGCGCGGGGAAAACAGGTGCGGGAAAAAGAAGTTCAGAAAAAGGCGCAGGCAAAGAAGCCGGTCAAGTCAGGAAAGACTCTGGCAGAGCCGCGGATAATCAGGGTTTTGCGCCCCTGAAAAGACCCAAAGCCTGAAATCAAACTCCGCCAGGGTGAAATGATCCCTGTCAGTCATCCGCCACGTCAACCTGCTGCGGGTCAGTGGCGGGTCGCTGATTTTTTTCCCAAAGCTTGAATTGGTTGAGTTCTTCGCCGATGGCTTTGACTGTCCAGGCAAGAAGGGCAGCGTCATCGAAATAGCCCATGGCAAGGAGGAAATCGGGAATTAAATCGATGGGCGTGACAAAGTAGATAATGCTGGCTACCACGAGAACCAGGTTACTCCAGGATATACTGCGGTACTCCCCTGTGCTGTAAGCTTTCGCCAGTCTGAACAGGGAGAACAGGTTGTCTTTGGTTTCCCCGATGGGACCTTTGTCGAGCCTGTCGGCTTTATGGCTGGCTTCGCGAACCAATTTAGAGAGTTTTTCAGGTTTTTTAAGCACCTTTGCCGCTTTTGCCATGGCGCCGCGATAGGAGGAGCTGGTTCTGACGCGCTCGGGATTTATTTTGCTGGTTGGCTTGCAGGGTGGGGGGGCTTCACCAGTGTTCATGGGGCAATATTCAGGGATTGCCAAAGGCAATCGTCATTATTGTCGGGGGATAAACACTACACCAGGCAAAGTTTCACTGTCCAGTGGTTTGCGCTCAGTGGTTGATCTATCCTGGTATTGGCAGGAGTGGCTTGTTGTGATCAAATGCCAGCGAGAACCCAGGGAGGCTGGCGCCGGTTTTTTGTGCAACCCCGCGCTGGCCAATAACGGCAAACGGAACCGGTGGCGAGGCGTCACCAGGGTAGAAGACAATGGGGAGCCGTTATATCAGTTCAAAACCCTGGTTCGAAAGCGTGCTGGTGCAATATTCGGGCTACAGGATTTTAGGGTTCGAATTATTGTGGCATTCACTGGAGTCAGCTTAATCAAGGAGAATACTGTGACGTTATCGAAAAAAAATCTTGCCGCCTTGCTACTTTTTTGTGGTGGCAGCGCAATGGCGCAAAACTCTGCTGCTATGGATGAAACCCAGCTTCAGGGGATGATGCAGGGCGCGGCGCAAATGGCGGCCTGTTTTCAGAATCTCGACCAGGACAAACTCAACGCCCTTGCCGAGGAGGGCAAGGTTATGCAATCTGAGCTCAAGCAGCTTTGCGCAGCTGGCGAGCGCGACCAGGCTCAGGCGAAAGCTATGGAATACGGCCTTAAATTCATGAATTCTGATGAGTTCAAGCAGTTGCAGCAATGTGGTGAAATGGCCAAGCAAATGATGCCCCAGATGCCGGATTACACCAAGTATGCTGACCCGGATTCTGAGGAAAACGTCAATCGCCATGTCTGCGATGAGCTATAGTGCTATCGTGGTTATTGACGCCGGGTTTTGGCCATAAAGTTCTTTTAACGGGATGTTTAATGAGGGACACAATGATGAAAAAAACAACTGCGGTACTGCTGGTATCAATGTTGGCGGCAGCACTTGGGGTTAACGCCACTGAACCTGTGAAGGGTGGTGCCTCCGATATGAGCGTCACCGGTGGTGTTGGCGGCGCCAATTCCCAGGGCGGCGCAGGGGATCTGGAATACTGTCCGGAAACCCTGGGAACCCTGGCGGTGGAGGAGGATCAGCAGGCTCAATGGTACTCGATTTACTACAGTCGCTATCCCCAGCTCGGCAGTACAGTGCCTGTATTGAGAATGATGATCCAGCAATCCAACTGCTTTGTGGTGGTTGAGCGTGGGCGCGCCATGAGCAACCTGATGCAGGAGCGCGCCCTGGAAGACTCTGGCGAATTGCGTTCGGGGAGCAATTTTGGCAAGGGGCAGATGGTATCTGCAGATTACACCATGAGTCCAAGCATCCAGTTCTCTGAAAAAGGCACTGGCGGTATCGGCGGCGCCATTGGCGGATTTTTCGGTGATAAGGGGCGGCTCATCGGCGGTCTTGCTGGGGGGCTGAAGAAAAATGAAGCGGCAACCACATTGTTGTTGGTTGATAACCGTTCATCGGTGCAGATTTCTGCGGCCGTGGGCAGTGCCAAAAATATGGATTTCAGCCTTGGCGCTGCAGTTTTTGGTGGCAGTGGCGGCGGCGCCGCCGGTGGTTTTACCAATACTCCCGAAGGTAAAGTCATCATTGCGGCGTTTGCAGACTCCTATAATCAGATGATTCGCGCGCTGCGCAATTACCGTGCTCAGACGGTCGAAGGAGGGCTGGGTAAAGGTGGCCGCTTGGGTGTGGGCGAGTGACGGCCTGGCAGCCTGTTTATAGTCTTTGACCAATGACAGGTTGCCCTCAGGGCGGATACTGCAGTTTTTATAATGTGGCGGTTTGGGGTATGCCTCGAGCCGCTTTTTTGTTTGGGTTGCTATAGGACAGTTTGAAATTAATGAAAGTAGAAAAAAACAAGGTGGCATATTTTCACTACACACTGACTGCCGTTGATGGGGATTTCAGTGAAACCTCCGCCAAGTCAGAGCCGGTGGCTTTTCTGGTGGGGCACGGCAATATTATGCCTGCCCTTGAAGCTGCTCTCAGTGGCGCCGAAGCCGGCGACGAGGTTGAAGTCACTCTGGAACCCAGGGATGCCTATGGCGAAAGGCGACCAAATGCCATTCAGCGTGTGCCCATCAAGCACCTCATGAGCAGCAAAAATAAATTGGCACCGGGGAATGTGGTCAAGATCAATACGGCTGAAGGCGTGCGGGATGCAACCGTTGTCAAGGTGGGGCGCTTTAATGTGGATGTGGACACCAATCATCCCCTTGCCGGCAAGACATTGAAATTTCAGCTCAGGATCACAGAAGTTCGCGATGCCAGCGCCGAGGAAATCGCCCACGGCCATGCCCATGGCGCCGGCGGTCATCACCATTAGTCCGGGGATTGTCCCTGCGGAAATTCCCGGTTGCCTGGGTTGAGGCGATTGCAGTACTATTCACAGTCGCTTTACCCTTGGATTGAGCTTGGCGCCAGCGAGCAGACCGCTTGCCGTAGTCCGCTTGTTCCGGCAGCGATTGATATGCTTCATAACGTGGCGGAATATCCCAATGTTTGATAGAAAACGTTCAAAAAACGTCCCAGAACCTCAAGTTAAACCCCCTGTGGCTGAAGTGACCAAGCCGGTTCCCCAGCCCACGCCAACAACGAGAACAACTGCCATGATAGGATCAACTGTGAAAATCCTTGGTGAGATCATCAGTGACGAAAACCTCTTTATTGAAGGTGAAGTGGAAGGAACCATCACCCTGAAAGATAACGAGCTGACTATCGGTCCCTCCGGGCGCATTCATGCCAACATCAACGCCAAAAATATCAAAATTGACGGCCTTGTTGATGGCGATATCGTCGCCAAGGAAAAAGTGGTTATTTCTAAATCCGGCAATGTGCGCGGTAATATCGTGGCGCCCAGGGTCATCCTGGAAGACGGCGGTAGATTTAAAGGTAATATTGATATGGGTCCCGCAGTGGGCACCGCTGGCGAATTGCCTCTGGGTGAGTTTGCTGCGGTTGCCAAGGCGAGCCGCAACCTTGCTGATCAAGCCGCTGGTGATCCCGCCGGTCGTCCCGATATTCAAGCTGCCGTCAAGCGCGGCTAACCCAGGCCGCACCACTTTCCTAAACTGCGCCATTCCTCGGAGTGGCGCAGTTTAGGTTTGAGCCCGAGAAAATATGTTATCCCCCAAACCCGTCGAAACCAGCTGTTTTTACACTCGCCTGCTGCCGGATCTGTTTGACCAGAAAATGCTGGAATCCGGTATTCCTGTGCGCGTCTTTGATTTCGGGGTCGCCAGAGGGGATACAATCAAGTTTCTAAGCCAGTTTAATTGTCGCCTGCATGTTGTTGATATTATTGACGAGCTGAAGCGAATCAATGGTTTGGCAAACGAGGAAGACAGCGATATCTCCGACGCCGATATCGTCACCATGTTCACCTCTGCCTTTGAGCTTGCCGGGCAGGAAAAATTTGATGTCTGCCTGTTTTGGGACAGTTTTAATTACCTGGATTTGCGGGTGTTGCCCCTGTTTATGCGCGCGTTGCTGCCCAATCTCTCCGCAGGCTGTCTCGCCCACGGTTTTGCTGTTCTCAACAAAAATACGCCGCTGTTTGAGCAGAGCTACGGCATTATCAACAGCGAGTTGCTCTCTGTCAGTGATCAGCGTTCAACCCCTCTGGCGTATCGACACAGCCAGGCCACCATCAGAGATCTGGTTCAAGGTCTTGCCATTAAACAGAGCATCCTCAGGGATGACGGCAGACTGGAGATGCTGCTTAAACGTGCATGACACTAGACTAGTACTCTTTCAATTTCATTTTGTCTTATCGAGCGGCCATCGCCAGCAGGGCTGGCTCCTACCGAATAATCATTTATTTGTAGGAGCCAGCCCTGCTGGCGATAGCTGAAGATTCTCCAAGGCAGACAATATCAAATTGAAGCGACACTAGTGATATCACTACTGAAGTTTGTCTGCGGGGAAGTCGTCCACGTTGATAACATCCCTCACCAAGCCATAAACCTCAACGATTCTGTCAGCTTCAGCGGCTGAGATAAGTTGCTTGTCCAGTGCTGTGGCGGCTATTTGCCGGTAATTATCAATGGTGATGTTTTCGCCGAGACGGTTCTTGAGCAGTTTTTCAATGGTGTTTAGCTCCAGAACGCCGAGAAATGCGCGGTTGAGCTTGCCAGTGACAGTATCAGCGCCCGCCTGGTATAAACCTTCACAAAGACGCTGTCTGGCTGGATTGCTGGTGTAGAGAATTTTGGCCGCAGCTTTGCCGAGCATATCCCCTGGTGCTTTGAACGGGTTGCCGAAGGGGAAAATAAGCCGGGCAATGATCTTGCCAAGCCAGGGAGACGGCAAGTTGTGCAGCGTTGCGATCAGTGCATTTTGAGCCTGATGCAAACTGTCCTGAATGCCCCAGTCCACCAGGGGCAGGTCGTCGTCAGGACAGCCGGTATCTTCGTAGTGCTTGAGGATAGCTGATGCCAGGTAGAGATGTGTAATGACGTCGGCGAGGCGGCCAGAAATTTTTTCTTTGAATTTAAAGCTTCCCCCCAGGGATAAAAACACGCAATCGGCGACAAAGGCAAAAGCGCTGCTCAGCCTGGTCAGCTGCCGATAATAATGGGCTGTCGGTTCCGACACGGGGGCTTTGATCAACCAGCTGCCGCCAATGGCAAAAACAATGCTGCGGCAGAGGTTGTTGATGACAAATCCGGCATGGGAAAACAATGTCTGATCAAAGCGGTTGATGACGTCGTCGGACTCCTGCTGTTGGGATAGGCTGATTTCCTCCTGCAGGTAGGGGTGATTCCTGATGGCACCCTGGCCAAAAATAATCAGGCTGCGGGTGAGAATGTTGGCGCCCTCCACGGTGATGGCAATAGGCAGGGATTGGTAGATGGATGCCAGGTAATTGCCGGAACCGGTTATGATGCCTTTGCCACCGTGAATATCCATGGCGTCATTGACGCTGCGGCGGTTTGCCTCGGTGGCGTAATACTTGAGAATTGCTGAGAGCACGGCGGGTTTTTCCCCCAGAGCCAGACCGCTGAGGGTAAGCATTCTGGCGGCATCGACCCTATAGGCTTCGGCGGCGAGACGGGCGAGCACCTCTTCTACCCCTTCGAAATAGGCCACCGGTAGACCAAACTGCTGGCGAATGCGGGCATATTCGCCACTGTATCTGGCGCTGAGTTTAACCCCCGCGGTTCCCAGGGCGGGCAGGGAAATTGCTCTTCCCGCCGCCAGACTGTGCATCAGCATGCGCCAGCCCTGACCGATGCGCGCCTGGCCACCAATAATGTAATCCATGGGAATAAAGACGTTGTCGCCTCTGGTGGGGCCGTTCATAAATGCCGAGCCTATGGGAAGATGGCGATTGCCCGTCCACACGCCGGGGGTGCTGGTGGGAATCAGCGCACAACTGATGCCCAGCTCTTCTGTGTCGCCGAGAAGATGATCGGGATCTCTGGTGTTGAAAGCCAGGCCGAGAACCGTTGCCACGGGCGCCAGGGTGATGTAGCGCTTGTTCCAGCTAACGCGCAGGCCAATCACCTCCTCACCCTGCCACTGGCCTTTGCAGACAATGCCGGTGTCTGGCATGGATGCGGCGTCCGACCCCGCAGTGGGGCCTGTAAGGGCAAAGCAGGGAATCTCCTCGCCGCTGGCGAGGCGGGGCAAATAATA
>Ga0265293_10014221_pt1 | contig 10148 bp, 7 predicted proteins | sample Munlanlewell138R_FD_192505 | JGI IMG/M metagenome (GOLD analysis project Ga0265293, IMG submission 192505) | Leachate microbial communities from a municipal landfill in Southern Ontario, Canada - Leachate well 138R | ecosystem: Engineered > Solid waste > Landfill > Unclassified | place: Canada...
AAGTGCTGCGGTGTGCCATTGCCAGGCGACGCGTAGTTGATGGAGCCGGGTTTGGACTTGGCCAGCGCAATCAGTTCCTGTACGGAATTGACTGGCAGGTTGGGTGTAACGGCCAGGCTGATGATGCCGGTGCCCATCAGGCTGATGGGGGTGAAATCCTTGACCGGGTGATAACGCAGCTGGGTGTTGACCGCCGGATTGGTGCCGAAGGTCGTGGCGCCTACCAGCAGCGTCCTGCCATTGGGCGCCGCGTTGGCAACGTATTCGGCGCCGATGTTTCCACTGGCGCCTGCGCGATTCTCAATCACGAAGGCGGTGTCCAGTTGCTTGGACAACTGCTCGCCCATCACGCGTCCGATCACGTCAACACCGGTGCCGGCCGAGGTGGCAACAACGATGGATACCGGGCCGCTCTGTGCAAGGCTTTCCTGCACACCTGTCAGGCTCAGCAGCAGACCTATTGCCGCCGTCAAACCACATCTACTACAAAAGCCAGCACGCGTTTTCATCTCTGCTCCTTTTGTTGTCTGAGTCATCACTTGCAAAAACATTACAGGAGTGATGCAGATATTAGTCAATCAATTAATTCTCATTCATTAATAGGGTTGACCAATAAAACACCGGATTTCAAATCGCCTGGAAAGCCGGGCAATAAGCATGGTGACTGTTTTGATTGAATGCTTTGTCGCCTAACTATCCGTTTTCTGGATGTTATGTATTTGAAAAATCGTCTAGATGGATGAGGGAGCGCTTCCTACACTACCTTCACGATTCCATCCAACCCGGCGCGGACCGGGAAAATGTAGAGGAGACAAGCTTTGAACGATCACACGCTGAATCCCGCCCTTCGTCAGGCGGTGGAACTTTCCCAACCGGTGGTATTCACCAACCTGCGGATTTTTGATGGCAGCGGCAGCGCGCCGTTTGCCGGAGAAGTGCGGGTTGAAGGCCAGCGCATCGCGCAGCTTGCCCAGGGCGCGGAGCGGGTGGGGCGCGAGCAGGCGCGCGTCATTGACGGCTGTGGCGGCGTGCTGATGCCTGGCATGACGGAGGCCCACGCCCACTTGACCTGGCCGACCAGCGTCGAGCAGTTCGTCCCGGGCATGTCCTTGCCGCTGGAGGAGCTGACGCTGACGGCGGCGCGCAATGCCCGCATTCTGCTCGATCATGGATTCACCAGCGCGTATTCCGCGGGTGCGTTGGGAAAGCGCATCGAGCCCGCGCTGAAGGCGATGATCGATACCGGCGGCATGCCCGGCCCGCGCCTGGTGCCGTCTTCGGTGGAGCGCGAACCGCCCAACGATTCGGCGCTGGATCCGGGGATGGTGGACGAACATGGCGCGGGCCCCGTCAACGTGGCGGCCTTTGTCAAAGGCTGCAAGGACATTGGCGCGAAGGCGGTCAAATTCCTGATTTCGGGGGAAAGTGCGCTCAAACCCGGTGCTTCGCAGCAATTGCTTTATACCGAAGAAGAGCTGATGGCGGCGGGCCAGGCGGCGCGGGAGCATGGTCTCTGGTTGACGGGTCATGCGCATGCCAACGACGCCGTCAGGCTCGGTTTGAAAGCAGGCTTCCGCGTGCTGTATCACTGTACGTATGCCGACGCGCACACCATTGATCTGCTGACCGCCAAAAAAGACGAGGTGTTCATTGCGCCGACGATCGGCATCTGCCAAGCCACGCTGGACGCCGTGCCGCCGCCGGGCTTCGACATGACGCACATGAAGCAGGACGCGGCCATCGTGCTTGAGCGGCTGAAAGCGCTGGTGCCCGAGCTGAAACGGCGCGGCGTGCGGCTGCTGCCGGGCGGTGACTATGGCTTTCCGTTCAATCCCAACGGACGCAATGCCTGGGACCTGGAGCTGTGGGTGCGGCACTTTGGCTATACGCCCGCCGAGGTGCTGCATGCGGCCACGGCGCTGGGCGGGGAAATCATGGGCCAGGGCGATGAGCTGGGCCGGATCCGTCCTGGCTACTTGGCCGATCTGCTGTTGATCGATGGCGATCCGACCGAAGACGTGACCCTTCTGCAAGACAAGAACAGACTGCGCGCCATCATGAAAGATGGCAGGTTTTACAAGGCGCCGGTCAACGCTTGAGCAATTCGCATTCCTAAAAAGATAAGTCAATCACGGAGACAACCATGACTATTCGTCCTGGACGCGCCGGTACCGCGGCGCTGATGGTGGCGCATTGCGCCGGCATGATCGATCTGGTGGCCTTGCCCGTCTGGGTGGGGGCATTGGTGGCGCAGAGCCACTTTGACCCGCAACAGGCGGGTTTGCTGGCTTCCTTGTTCTTGATCGGCGCGGTCGCCGCCAGCCTCGGGCTGGCTTCCCGGATGCAGCGGGTCCGGGCGCGCGGTGTGGCCGTTGCGGGTTATGGCTTGGCCGCCCTGGCCTTTGGGGCCTTGACGCAGCTGGATGCGCTGGGGCCGATGGCCTTGGCCCACGTGGTGGCCGGGGTGGGCGTGGGGGCCGGACTCAGCGCCACGCATGGCACGATTGCGCGCAGCGTTCAGCCCCACCGGTTGTTTGCTTATGTGGGGATGGCGCTGGGCGTTTTCGCGGTGATTTTCCTGGGTGCAACGCCGGGCTTGATTGCCATGCACGGCACGGCCGCGCTGTTCGTGGTGTTTGCCGTGCTGATGGCGATTGCGGCGTTGATGAGCGTTGTGGCCTTTCCTGATACCGCAGCGGCGCAAGGGCAACGGACTGTTGCCGCCCCCATTCCGTCCGCCGCGTGGCTGGGCATGGCGGGCATTTGTGCAATGGCGCTGGTGCAGTCCATGGTCTTCAGCTTTCTGGAGCGTGTGGGGGCGGAGCGCGGATTCGGGCTGGAAGCGATTACCGGCGTGCTGATTGCGCTGGGACTGGTCAACCTGGCGCCTGCCGGTCTTGCCGCCTGGCTGGAAAACCGGTTCTCCGCCTTGCACGTCACGCGCATCGGTGCCGTGCTTCAGGCCTTGCTGGCGTTCGTGATCATGACGGCAAGCAGCTTTGCCCCGTATGCGGCCGCGGCGTCGGTGTTTGCCGCTGTGATGATTTTTACCCATACCTTTGCGTTCGGGCATATTGCAGCGCAAGACCGCAGTGGGCGTCTGCTGGCCGCCACGCCCGCCATCCTGATGGCGGGTTCGGCCATCGGGCCGTTGCTGGGTGGGACCTTGGTCAAGTTCCTGGGCTATGAAGCCTTGGGCGCTGCAGCGCTGGTGATTGGGCTGGTGGCGTTGATTTGTTTTCACCGGGCTGGCGCCGATGTCGCGGAGCGAGGCACGGTGCCGAGCGCTTGAGCACAAGCAAGGCAGCCCGGGTAATGCCGGGCTGTCCGGTTTGCTCAGGCAATGCCCGAGGCGGGGAGTCGTGTTGAGCGCTGGTCGGCAGGCCGCTCGTGGAGCATGTCGATCAACATTTTGCGTTGCTGCGTATAACCCGGATCATCAAACAGGTTGTCCATCTCGTCCGGGTCTTCTTTCAGGCAATACATCTCGCCTGCGCCGGAGACGGCCTCCAGTGTAAGCTTCCAATCCTGAGTCCGTACCGTGCGCAAATGCAGTTCGACACCGCAGCGGGACGCGGCAACGTCCCATTCGCTCAGCGCGAAGTCGCGCGAAGCCGCTTTGCCTTCCAGCAGCGGGCGAAGGCTTCGGCTGTGAACGGGACCCAGCGCGGAGGCATTGGCATAGTCATAGAAGGTGGCGGCCAGATCAAGCGTGGAGACCGGGTCGCGGATCTCCTGGCCCGCCTGCACGCCGGGTCCGCGCGCAACCATGGCAACGCGCAGCAGGCCTTCGTAAGCCATCGGGCCTTTCAGCATCAATCCATGGTCACCGAGCCATTCGCCATGGTCGGAAGTGAAGATCACCAAGGTATTGTCATCCAGGCCCTGCTCGCGCAGCGTATTCAGGATGCGCCCTACTTGATGATCCACCAACGAAATCATGCCGTAGTAATTGGCGATGATGTTCCGCAGTTGGGCGTCGGGCTGCGTGGGAATGCGGGAAAAATTCTGCCGGAGCGCCTGAACCTCCGCGCTGCCCACCGGCTTGCTTTCCATGCTTGCACGATGCCACCAGGGGCGACGGTCGTAGTCCGTGCTCCGATGGCGCGGCAGATCAACTTCGTCTGGATGGTGAAGTCGCGACCACGGCTCCGGACAGTCAAAAGGATGGTGGGGATCAGGAAAGGAGGCCCACAGGCAAAAGGGTTCGTCCTGGTTCTGCTTCAGGAAATCAATGGTTCGGTCCCCAATCCACGTGGAGTTGTGCCAGGCCACGGGTAAACCGGAATGAAAGGTTTGCGGCGCGCCGCTGGGCGGCCCCAGGTCGGTTTGGTAGAGCTGATTGCGCAATTCGCCCAGGCCATCTCCATAGTGCCAGCGGGAGTGATGCAAACCACCCGGCAAGGGCGTGGGCAGCCAATAGTTGTGGCCTTCCACGACCAGCTCGACATGCTTGAAGCCCATATAGGGCCCCATCCAGTCCTCGCCCATGTCCGCTTCGGTGTATTGGCATTCGGCGCGGCCGGTCCGGCTGAAGGTATGGTGGGTGGAAAAATGGGCCTTGCCGATGAAGCCGGTCCGGTAGCCCGCGGCGGCAAGGCTGCCCGCAAACCCGGCTTCTCCCAACTGCTGGTTCAAGTCGATGCCGTTGTCGCACACGCCATGCGTCAACGGAAGCAGTCCTGTCAATATCGAGGCCCGGGAGGGTTGGCATACCAGGTTCGGGGTGATGCAGGACGAAAAGTGCGTCCCGCTGCGGGCGAGTTGGTCAATATGCGGCGTCTTGACACGGCGGCCCGCAAAGCCCAGGCAGTCGCCGCGATGTTGATCCGTGGTGATGAGCAGGATGTTGGGACGTTTCATCTCGTTTACTTGGTTTGTTGCTTGAGCTTGGCGATGATGGGCGCGGTGCGCTCGGTGTCGGCAATGATGCGTGCTTTCAAGGCTTGCGCGCCGCCTTCGCCAGCGGAAAGGCCTTGCGCTGCCAGTTTGGCCTTGATTTGCGGCGTGTCCAGGACGGCTTGGACGCTTTCCTCCAGTTGCTGCAGGATGTTGGCGGGCGTGCCTGCCGGGGCGAACAGGCCGAACCAGCTGTCATAGGTAAAACCTTTGATGCTGTCCTGGAGCAGGGGCAGCTCGGGGAGCTGGGGCGTGGCGCTTGTGCCGGTATGCGCCAGTCCACGTACCTTGTTGGTCTGGATCGGGGGCGTGGCGGTGCCGCTGGCCAGAATCATCATGTCAACGTGTCCGCCCATGACGTCAACGAAGCCTTGCGGCGCGGCCTTATAGGGGACGTGCCTGAAGGAGACACCGGCCTCATGCGCAAACATTTCCATGCCAAGATGATGGTTGGAACCTTCTCCTCCGCTGGCGAATGTGATGGTCCCCGGCTTGGCTCGCGCTTGATCCAGCAACTCCTGGACGGTGTGGAAGGGCGCCGAGGGCGAGGCAAGAAGCAGGTAGTGAACGGTGGCCAGTGTGGTGACCGGCGTGAGATCGCGCTGCGGGTCGAACGGCTTCTTGTCCATCAGATAAGGCATGGCGCTGAAGGAAATATCAAACCCCAGCAGCAGGGTATGGCCATCGGGCGCGGCTTTGATGACATGCTGGGTGGCAATCAGGGAATTGCCGCCGGGCCGGTTTTCAACAATGACCGAGGTCTTCCAGTGCTGATTCAATCCTTCCGCCACCAGCCGGGCCACGGTGTCGGCGGCGCCGCCCGGTACCGAAGGCACCACCAGCGTGACAGGGCGCTCCGGGTAGGCGGCCTGGGCGGATAGCGGCAGCGCCAAGGCCAGGGCGGACAGCAAACAGCTTGTGCGTTTCATCATGATCGTCTCCAGATTGGTGTGCGCCAGCTCTCTGCCGGAACGGCTTGGCGGCTTGGTTCAATCGATCATAGTGGAAGCAGCTATCCCAATCTAATCATATGTTTGGATAAAATCATGCTGAAATTGATATGAGGTGATCACCATGAATGAACCGTCTCTTTCGCTGCGCGCTGACTGGTATGTGCATGGCCGCCTTCGTTTGCGCCATCTCCAGATGTTGTTGGCGCTGGATGATGTGAGAAATGTGGGGGAAGCGGCCCGGCGTCTGGCAACCACGCAGCCAGCAGTCTCCCGGATGATGGCGGAATTGGAGGCCATGGTGGGCACGCGACTGTTCGAGCGGACCTCAAAGGGCACGTTTCCGACCCCGCACGGGGCCTCGATGATTCGCCATGCGCGTTGGATTCTTGGGGATTTGGACCGGATGGGCAAGGAGTGGTCATCGCCTGGCGGGCTGAGCGTTGAAACCATTCATGTGGGCATCAACTCGTCCTCCGCCGCTTTCCTGATGCCCCATGCGCTGCTCCGGTTTGAACAGCGCATGCCCGCCGTGAACGTACAGGTGAGGGAGGGCTCGATTGAAGCCTTGCTGCCTGACTTATATACCCGCAAGCTGGATTTCATTGTTGCTCGCCTGGGAGCGGATTTACGGGCTGAGGAGCTGGTGCGCCAAGTGTTGTATGAGGAGCCGATGTGCATTTGCTGCGCAGCGGACCATCCACTGGCGGCTCAGCGCCCCTCCTGGGAAGCGCTGAGCGCCTATCCCTGGATCATGCCGCCTCGGGGCAGCCCGGTTCGCATCGGCCTGGACCTGTTGTTTCAGCAGCATGGCGTGAGCGTCCAGTCCCGCGTTGAATCCGCGTCGGTGGTGAACAATATGGTGCTGATGGACAATAGCCAGGCACTCAGCATCGTGCCGCGCGCCGTGGCGAGCTACTACGCCCGCCTTCATGGCCTGTCCATTGTGGATCTGACCTTGCCGACCGTGTTTGGGCCCATTGGCGTGATCCGGCACCAGAGCCTGGCGCCCTCTGGCGCCATGTTGGCCTTGATGGATTGCCTGCACCAAGAGGCCAAGGGCGTGGTAGGCGCATAAAACACTGAACATCTTGCCGCCGGGGAAACAAAACCGGCGATTTTTCGGGAAAACCCGTTGATTTGGACCTGAGTTGATTAAAAAAACTCAAGAAGTGTGTAGTTTAAATCGATTGCTCTAGGGGCCGCTTGATCTTTAGCATGGCTGTGTTGAATCGGATTGTTGAGAAGCAGCAATCCTTTTGTCTTGATCACGGGCCGACCGCAAGCCTTGCCTTTTAGGCGGGTCCCGCGAGGCAACCCTTGGCAACGCTGTTCTGGCGCCAGGCCAAGGGGCTATTAGCACACAGGAGTTTTCATGAATAAGACTGCCCTTCCCGTCATTATTGCAGGCGCAGGTCCCGTTGGCATGACGGCGGCCGCGGATCTGATCCGCCAAGGCATTCCGGTCCTCGTGCTGGAAAAATTGGCTGACCTCAGCACTGAATCGCGCGCATCGACCTTCCACCCGCCCACCCTGGACATGCTTGATGACCTCGGCTTTGCAAAAAAGCTGATCGAGCAAGGTCTGAAAGCGCCGTCGGTGCAATATTCGACCAGCGCGGACGGTGAACTCGGCACGTTCGATTTCAGCGAAATTTCCGACATCACGCGCCACCCCTACCGCCTGCAGGCCGAACAATTCAAGCTGACGCGCATCATCCTGGACGAAGTACGCGATCATCCGCTGTTCAATATCGAGTTTGATTGCGAAGTGCTGTCCATCACGCAAGACAGCGAGGGTGTTGACGTCCACCTTTCCCAGCGCGGTGAAGAGCGCACCTTGCGTTGCAGCTGGCTGATTGGCGCGGATGGCGCAAACAGTATTGTGCGGCGCAGCCAGAACATCGGTTTTGATGGCTTCACGTGGCCGGAGCGTTTCCTGGTCATGACCACGCCGGTGGACTTCACCGCGCTGCGGCCGGGTATTTCCGCCGTCAGCTACGTGGCGGACCCGAATCGCTGGTATTTCCTGCTGCGCATCATCGGCGCTTGGCGCGTCATGATGCCGGTGGCGTCGGAACTGACCGACGAACAGGCCCTGAGTCCGGAATACGTTGAGGAGTCAATCAGGAAGGTGGTCCCCGCCGACATGGATCCGGCCATCCAGCACACCACCCTGTATCGGGTCCACCAGCGGGTGGCGGATTCTTTCCGCAAGGACCGCGCCTTCCTGGTGGGCGATGCGGCGCACATCAACAATCCGCTCGGCGGCATGGGGATGAACGGCGGCATTCATGACGCGCTGAACTTGACCTCGAAGCTTGGCCCGGTGATCAATGGCCAGGCGGAGCCTTCCACGCTGGATCTCTACGATGTGCAGCGCCGCACCGTCACGATGGAAGCCATCCAGAATGACACCATCCGCAACAAGCGGAACCTGGAGGCGAAAGATGAGGCCGACCGCGTCCGCTTCCGCGATGAAATCCGCGCCGCCGCCGCCGACCCCGCCAAGCGCCGCGAACTGCTGCGCCGCGTGGCGATGTATCACAGCCTGGAGCGTGCGGCGTCGTTGACGTCGCTGCCGAGCGAAGCGTCGGCGTAAGGGGTTTTCCAGCTTTCCGCGCGGCTTGCTGGCCGCGCGGATTTACTTCTCCCAGTCTCCTCCCAAAAGCGCCGTCAAAGTCCTGGCACTTTCCTTGACCTGATCAACAAAGCCCGGTTGAACTCTTTCACTGGGCATGGTCAGCGTTATTGCTCCCACCAATTGCTGTTGCGCATCAAAAACCGGGCATGAAATGCCGCTGAGTTGCGCAAGGCGGTCGCTATCCAAGGCTGCAACGCGCTCCTGCCGTATGCGGTCATACCTCTCACCATTTGCACCGCTGAAGGCCAATAGAACATGGCCGCCGGACCCGCGATCCAGGGGCAAGATGTCTCCGGCGCGGATGTGATCCCGAATCGGATGCGGTGAGTCCACCCGATACAAGCAAAGCCGGGAGTCACCTTCGCGGACATGGAAGGCCGCACTCTCTCCCGTTTGCTCGACGAGCCACTGCAATTGTGGCTTGACGATAGGTTCTAGCGAAAACGAATCAGCATAAATCGCATGGAGCCGGGCAACGCCAGGCCCCATGCGATACCGGCCATCATCAAGACGGGTGAGTAGTTGGACATGCATCAGTGACGCTAGCAGGCGAAGTACGGTGCTTTTGTGCAGGCGAGTTTTTTCAGAGAGATCTTGCAAGCTCAGTGTGCTCTCTTCTTTCTGAAACGCCATGAGGATCGATAACGCGCGATCAACGGCGGCGGTGCCGCCAGGCGCGGCATCAATATCCGCGACGGATTCAACTTTCGATTTGCGGGGCATAGTGAAAACCCTTATTCATAAGGAAAGGGAAGTTTCCGTATAGTAGTTTTATTGAATGAAATTAGATTCTATCTAATGAAATTAAAAAAGTAAATAGCGATCAGCAAGGTACGAAATGAAAATTATTCGATTCAATGAAGGTAGGGTCGGCGTTTTGGTGGATGAGGCCCATTTGGTCGATATTTCCGCTGTCTTAGGGCTGGATGTTGAAGAGTGGCCGCCAGTGAGCATGTCGCGCGTCATTGCCCAGTTTGGTGAGTTGCGTGAGCGCATTCTGGAGGCAATACCCAGGCTTTCGCGCCTTGCGCTCGCTGACGTAACGATCCGTACCCCCGTTCCTTGGCCCAATAAGGTGATTGCCTATCCAGTCAATTATCACGATCACGGCAAGGAAATGCAGGCGGGGTATCGAGCCACCCACCAGGGTTTTTTCCTTAAACCTCCGTCTTCCCTCTCGGGGGCGGATGCACCTGTACTCCTGCCGAACGTCCCTACCAGGGAAGTGCATCATGAGGCAGAGCTAGCCATTGTCATCGGCAAGCAAGGGCGCAGTATCTCCAAAGAAAACTGGCAAGACTATGTCTTTGGATATGCCTGCTTGCTCGACATGGTGGTGCGGGGTCGTGAAGAGCGTGTGTTTCGCAAAGCCTATGACACTTTTTGTCCGGTAGGTCCGTGGCTGGTGACTGCGGATGAGGTCGGCGACCCAACTAATCTGGACATGAAGTTGTGGGTCGGAGACGAGCTGCGCCAACATGCCAATACCAAGGATTTGGTGTTGGACATCCCGGGCATGATTGAAATGGCGTCTGCGGTGATGACGCTTTATCCCGGAGACATTATTGCAACGGGTACGCCCGCGGGCGTGGGTCAGGTCAAAGCGGGCGACACGATTCGAATCACGATTGAACGTGTCGGCGAAATGTGTGTCC
>Ga0265293_10014222_pt1 | contig 10148 bp, 11 predicted proteins | sample Munlanlewell138R_FD_192505 | JGI IMG/M metagenome (GOLD analysis project Ga0265293, IMG submission 192505) | Leachate microbial communities from a municipal landfill in Southern Ontario, Canada - Leachate well 138R | ecosystem: Engineered > Solid waste > Landfill > Unclassified | place: Canada...
GTTGTTAAATCAGCTTGTATGATCAAATTAGGATTATTGGATAAATTAGAAATGGGTAATATGGATTCATATAGAGATTGGGGACATAGTAAGGATTATATTAGAGCTATGGTTGCAATTGTGAATCATGAAATTCCTGATGATTTTGTAGTGTCAACAATGGAAACTCGTTCAGTTAGAGAAATGTGTGACGTTGTTTTTAAATATTTGGGAATGAATTATCAGGATTATGTTGTTCAAAATCCAATATATTTACGACCAGAAGAACTGTCATATTTAAAAGGTGATTCGACAAAAATTAGGACAACTTTGGGGTGGAAACCAACATATTCTTTTGAAGAAATGATGACTGAAATGACTGATCATTGGATGGATATATTACAAGGTAAGAAATCATTAAGATAGAATCATAAATGATACAATATCCTAAAATAATAATTCCAACATGTGATAAATATAGAAATATACTAGAGGCAAATAAATACAGTATTGATAGATTTGGGGGTTCTGATTTAGATGTAACAATTTTAGGTTATGAAAAACCTGATTTTGATTTAGGGAATTGGAAGTTTGTATCATTAGGTAATGATACTGGTGCAAATAATTTTACAAATGATATTTCTAAGTTTTTTCAAACATTTGATGATGAATATTTCATATATGGAAATGATGACTGTATATTTACAAATCCAATTAATTTTGGATTATTAGATAAGATGTGTGAATTAATTCCAAATATTTCAAAATTTGGTAGAATTTGGTTATTAAATGCACCTGCTGAATTTTATGGTGTTTCTAAAATAATTAAAGATTTTGGCTGTTATAAAATTGAAGAAATTAATCAAGATACACACTATAGATTATCATTACAATATTCATTATGGAAAACATCATATTTTAAAAAATATTTAATTCCCAATATCAGTCCTTGGGGTTGGGAAATAAGAGATGTTGCAAGAAATGATGGATATTCAATATTATTACCAACAAATAATCAAGTTATTGGGGTTGGACATGTGATGAAGAAAGGTGTTTATTTACCCAATTGGTTTAATTCAATACATGGTTTACCAACAGAATTAACTCAAAAAGATGTTGATATTATAACAAATGTTTTTAAAAAACATAAAATTTTAAATTAAACTATGGTGACGAGAACTGAAATAATAAATAAAATTTTTAAAACATATGGTTTTAAATCATATTTAGAAATTGGTGTAAGAGTACCTTCAGAAAATTTTGATAAAATTAATTCAGAGACAAAAGAATCTGTTGATCCTGACCCTAAAGGATTTTGTACTTATATAATGACAAGTGATGATTATTTTTTGAATCATGCACAAGGTAAGATGTATGATGTTATTTTTGTAGATGGATTATATACAGCAGAACAATCATATATTGATGTTGTAAATTCGATTAATCATTTAAATGATAATGGTTTTATTATTATGCATGATTGTAATCCGCCAACAGAATATCATATTAGATCATATGAACAATATTTAAAAACAAGAGGTCAATGGAATGGCACTGTGTTTAAAGGATTTTTAAAATTAAAACAGGAATTGGTGAACTGGAGTTGTTTTGTAATAAATGAAGATTTTGGTTGTGGAATAATAACTAAGAGAAATATACTAAAAAACAATATACTTGCGTGTAATATTGATGATTTGAATTGGAATTATTTTAGTGATAATAGAAATAGTTTATTACAGTTAAAAACTTTTGATGAGTTTTGTAGAATGTTATAGAAAATTCACTATCTTTGTGTGATATGAAAAAATGCGATTCTTTAAAATTTGGAGAAACCATTGTCCATAAACAAAATCTTAATTTTATTAAGAAAATGATTTATAATTTGGGCAATATTTCCACAAACATTGCAGAAGTTGGTGTTTATAAAGGTGGAAGTGCTATGGTGATTGCAAATGCTATGAATAAAAATAGTAAATTACATTTGTTTGATACATTTTCTGGTATGCCAGAGAAATCGATATATGATAATCACCATAATGTTGGTGATTTTTATGATACATCGTATGATGAAATACTGAAGTTATTCAGTAACTACCCAAATGTTAACATATACAAAGGTATTTTTCCAGTAGAAACGGGAATATATATTAATGATATTAAATTTGATTTAGTTCATATTGACGTGGATCAATATTTATCACATAAATTATCATTGGATTTTTTTTATGATAAGATGAATATTGGTGGCTATTTTATATTTGATGATTATAATTCACCTTATTGTCATGGTGCAACTAAAGCGATTGATGAATTTTTCTCAAATAAAAGAGAAAATGTAATGGATACTGGCGAAAATGTTTACTTTTCAATAAAAAAATAATTTTGGATTTAAAAATAGCGAATATTGTATTTGAAAATACTTTAATTAACCACGATAACGTTAATTATATTCAATATTATAATAAAAGTATTGATTATAATAATTTAAATACACAAATACCGACAATGTTTGTTGGATGGCATTTTATGAAAAAATGTAATAATGAAAATACTATGTTTAATAACATAGATATTTTAAATAAAGTCATAATACCAAATAAGTTATTTTGGGAATTTAGTTTTGAAGAAAATAAACTTTTACATGTTAATGGTGTTAAGGAATTTGTCAGTAATGTACCAAGTTTATATTTTATGTCAAAATATAATTACATTGATTTCGATCCCGTTTATTTTCAAATAAAAAACATTTCTAATTTTATTGACTGTTTGCCAAAGAATATTGACTCATTTTTAAATTTAAAAAATGAAACAATGTATTTGTTATCAACAAATAAAATATATGGTATAAATTTAAAATTATACAATTTTTTTCAAATCAACACATCTAATATTATTGATGAAGTTTCAAAAAGGTCGAAACAGTCGTTTTTCGATGAAAATGGCGAAATTTATCAATCATATTATAAAAACTTTCCCGAATTTCTTTATCTAAAAAGATATCTAATAGCCATTTTAACAAAATGAGATTTTCATAGTATTTATTATAAATAAATTACATAACTATGGAAAATAATGTAGATAATATTATTAATGATTTTATTGGTGATAATGAAGAAACCAATGAAAAGAAAAAGATTGTGAAGTCTGATTTCACAATAATTGAAAGAGTGGATAAAATCATTATTGCAGAGAATGGAAAACAACTTCTGCGTGAAGTCTATTAATAATATAAAAAACATGAAAAAAGAAAATAAAAATATTCTTCTTGAAGAACATCTTAGGAAGATTAAATATCGTATGAATTATACTATTAATGAATCTCCAAAATATAATTTATTGGTTAATAAAAATGAAGAATTTGATGTTATCCCAAATATGTCACAAGAGGGACAGCCAGTTCCAATGTCACAATCATTAACTAATGAAGCAGATGCTGTGGACGATAAAGAGGTTCAAAATATAGATAATAAAGTTGCACCAGAATTACCAAGCGGTGAAACTAATAATATGAGCATACCCGAACCACCAACGCCATCATTTGACGATGAAAATGTTCAACCACCAATTGATGAACCTGAACAGCAAGTGGATACTATTCAAAATGAAATAATAAAACACAATTTAGAAGCAATGAAAAGTATTCATGATGAATTGGAAAAGTTAAGTAATGTTGTTGGGAATTTAAATAGTAAAGTAGATGATTTGAATTCGGAAGTTGATGAAATTAGAGAACCAAGTAATTATGAAAAACTAACCAATAAATCTGAAGTATCATATCCATATTATTTTAATTTGAATGATATGTGGAGTCAAAATTGGTTTAATGAAAAAATGGAAGTGACAAAAAATACTGGTATTAGAGAATTACCTGACGGTACATATATTGCCGATTTTGATGATTTACCAAAATCGTCAAACACTGATATTTCAAACAGCTTTATTTAATAAATAAAAAATATTTTGAGAATTAATAGTTCATATGGCAGTAAAGAAAGACTTTTTGAGGTATTTCAAAAGGTTAATTCAATCGTATTGAATGAAACTAAGTTAATAAAAGAGAATAAAGAAGAAATTATTTCTAATTTTCTTATTTTTTTGGATGGTAAATTAGATTTAAATGGTGATCTTCCAAAAATAGAATTATGTTATGATGAGAATAAAGCACAGACAATGAAATCGTTTGGTGGATATGTTCCAGAATTAAATAAAATATTGGTAGTTATGGCTAATAGAAATTTAGCTGATATTCTAAGAACAATTGCACATGAAATGGTTCATCATAAACAAAATAAGAATAATAGAATTGATAATAATTCAGGTGAAACTGGTAGTGATATTGAAAACGAAGCCAATTCATTAGCTGGTATTTGTATGAGAGAATACGGAAAAAATAATCCAAATATATTTGAATAAATAATGATATGAAAATTCATAAGAAAATCGGCAGTAAGGAAAGACTTTTTGAGGTATTTCAGAATGTTAATAAAATAAAAATTAACGAAACATCGGAATTGTTTAATGTTGAAGATATTGTAAATTCTGAATTTGAAAATTTAAAGAATGGTGTGTTAAACATAAAACAAACCAAAACGCAAACAAAGAATAATGAAACTTATGTCGATTTAATTTGTGGCGATAATGATAATAATGTCATTTCATTTACATTTAAAACAACACTATCTGAAGAGGATCAAGATGGCGTATATGGTATTAATGATGTTAAATTAATAAAGTTTAATTTTAAATCAAAAGACAATAATTCAAATATTGATGTTGATGAAAATCAGTTGAAAGATTTTAATGATAAAAATAGTTCGGAATTTTATAATGTTATTGAAGAATATGTTGATGTTAATGATCAAAATATTGATGATAGTTTATATGAAGAAAGTATTAAATTAATTGATAAAATACCATATAAAAATGGTTCTGAAAATATGCAAACACATAAACAATATGCTGATAGTAAACCAACCAATAGTAACGTTAGGGTTGATTCTCCTGAATTAAATAAATTTGTTAACGAGGAAAATATTAATGTGAGCGAAAAGGATAAAAAAATAATATTACAAGCATATGATAATCTAATTAATAATGGTATTGAATCGCCAACAATTGATCAAATTTTCAATGAAATTGAAATAATCTCAGGTAGGAAAACTGAGAAGATAAAAAAAGCAGTTTCTGGTGATCATATGATTGGTAATAGAGTATATCCATCGTTTGCTGAAAAATTCTTAGATGAAAACGGTGTTGATGCAACAAAAATAAGTGATGCATATTATGGTTCATTAACACCATTGGCAAAAAATGCCTTAATTATTATCGCTAAAAAAATTGTTGACGATGAAATTAACGCAAAAAAACTTAATCCAACACATTCTGAAATTGTTCAGATGATTAAAGAAAGAGCACGTAGGTTGTATGAAGAAAATTTGGCTTATTTAAATGAAGATAATTCAAATGCAATACCATTTTCACAACTTTCTGATGATAAAAAAAATGTGATAATAAAAGCACATTATAATTTAACGAGAAAAGTTGGTAAACCAGAATATTCTCCAACAATTCCTGAAATGCAAAAAGAAATAGATAGATTGATATCATCAAAAGAATTTGAAATTAGTGAGAATAAGAATGGTGAAGATGTTTTGAAAAACAAATATAATTCATTATATGCTGATTTGGATTTTGGTAGAATGTCAGATGCATATCAGAAATTACTTAATATTAAGCATGGTGATTTTAGAAAAAATGATTTAATGCAACAAACACTATCCTCATTACGTGATTCAATAACAAAATATTTAAACAATGTTAAAGGTATTGATGTTGATCAAGAAGATGTGCAGAATTATTTTGAAAATCAGGCACAATTTTCGACAGTTATGGAAAATCAAGACCTTTCTAAATCTTCATATAAGGTTGGTGAGTTCTATGAAGATAAAGGTAATTATTTAGGAATTAAGACAATTAAAGGTGTTAAATATCACACATTTAAAAGACATGATGCAGATTCTTCATTTCCAGAATATGGTAAGAAATATTATACCGAAAAAGTTCTTGGTTTTGATAAATCAACTGTTACTGAAAACGATGATGTTGCAACTGAATCAAACATTGATAATCTAATTGATGATAAAGAAACATCTGGTGATATATTACAAGGTGGATTGGGTGATGATAAATCACCTTTGGAATTTGATATTGATCAATTAATTATGGGAATTAATGTTGAGATGGAGCATACTGATAATCCAATGGTTGCTTTTGAAATCGCAATGGATCATCTTTGTGAGATGGGTGATTATTACACCAATTTGGATAAAATGGAAAATGGAACCGGTGCTGAATTGGAACAAAAAAAATCTCCTGATGAAGAGTTAACAAATGGTTTACTTGGATTTAAACGTTAATAATGATTTTTAATAAAATAATATTGTTAATTAAAGAAGAAATAAACAATTTTGTTTCTTCTGAAAAGTTAAATGAAATATTTAATGAAGTAATTAGAACCGAATATGAAATCATTTCTAAATACATTAAAGGTTTTAATGTATTTACTTTCAGGTTTAAAACTAATAGTGGTGAAACATATGATTTAGATTTTTTTAAAAATAGATTATTATTATCAACACAATTTGATGGTGATCATAATTTTTATGATATTTTAAAGAATGTTGATGATGAAAAATATTTGAAATGTTCAGATATTGGTTTTACTGTTACATCAAGATATGTTAATAATGGTGAAAATATTAATAATGCAGACTATAATGAAAACACAAATAAAAATGAAACTATTGAATTGTTAGGAAAACTTTCATTTTTAATTAAAGAATTTATAAAATTACATTCGGAATATAAAATATTTGTAATTGGTAAAGATACTGATGAGATTAAATTAAAGATATATAAACATATTTTTCAAAATATATTTTCGAATGAATTTATTATGTTTAGTGGTAATTCAAATGATTATGATAACGGTGCTTTTTATTTCATAAACAGAGAAATTATTAAATAATTACTATTTATATGAAATAAGTAGAAAATGTCCATAATTAGATCATATTTTAGCAAGTGCACATCTTTAATTGATGGTGTTTATTTTAATAATTCACAAAATCCGGTTACTGAAATTAGTTATGGAACATATAATAAACAAGTAAGTAGATTTATTTTTGATGTTGATTTCACAAATATTTTAGCTAAAATTAATTCAGGATTAATTAATCCAAATAGAATCGTTAGTCATATTTTACATATAAAAAACACAATAAATCATGCGCAAGAATATGTTGGTAAGAAATCATATAGTTTAAACATTGATAGGGCAACTAGTTTTAGTTTAGATATGTTCAATATTGATGAAGATTGGGATGAGGGTGGTGGATATGATTTTACGTATAATGACACTGTTTTATTACGAAAATATGATCCACAAGCATCAAATTGGTTTGATAGAAAAACAAACATTCCTTGGACTAATGAGGGTGCGTATATAACAGGTGAAACTGAAATTATCGCAACGCAAGATTTTGAAAAGGGATGTGAAGATGTTGAAATTGATGTAACTGATTATATTAATCAAAGATTATTTAATACAGGAACAACATATAGTGGTAATTCATATGGTCTTGGCATTAAATTCGCTGATGAATATGAACAATTAGAAACTGAATTTAGACAAGCTGTTGCATTTCATACTAAAAATACAAATACTTGGTATGAACCATATATTGAAACAATTATTGACGATACAATAACTGATGATAGAAATTATTTTTATTTAAATAAAGACAACGATCTTTTTTTATATGTAAATGTTGGTGGATTTTCAGAAGATATTATTGTTAATTATGTTAACATATTTGATCATGACGATAATTTAATTAGCACAATTAGTGGCAATTCAATAACTAATGTTAGTAAAGGAATTTATAAAATAACAATAAATATTAGTTCCGATGATTATCCAGATGCTGTTTTATTTAGTGATGTTTGGAATTTAACAATTAATGGAAGAATTAGTGATTTTGAAAGTGATTTTTATTTAATATCACAAGATAATTATTATAATTTCAATAATTCAAATCAAATTAATTTCAACAATTACCATTTTAATTTTTGGGGTATTGGTGAAAATGAACATATTTTGGCTGGAGTAATAAAGAAAATAAAGTTATCGATAAAAGAATTGTATTCAAGTCAGAATAATTTCATGCCATTAGATATTGAATATAGATTATTTACTACAATAGGAAATAAATATGAAGTTGATGTAATTCCATTTACTTCTGTTAATAGAACAAATGTTGGATATGAGTTTAATTTAGATACTTCTTGGCTAATACCACAAGATTATTATCTTCAAATTAGAATGAAGGATGGTTCATATTATCAAAATAAACAAACCCTATCATTCACAATTGTTTCCAATGGAACAAAATTATTTTAGAAAAAAAAACACTGAATCAATATAAAAACATTGTAATATTAAAAATTGTAACATATATTTGCTGAATTAATAATTTATACTGTAAAAACAAAAACTGTAATTTTAAAATGGAAAATTTAAATGCAAATCAGACCAATCCACAAGGTGGTGACTTGTCTGAGTTAAAGAGAATGCTTTCTGACTTTCAGAAAAAACAACAATCTAAGGGAAATGTTAAAATGGACAAACAAGAACTTCTAAAGAAGTATTTTGTTCCAAGAAACACCAAAGAAACATTTAGGCCACTTCCTCCTAAAAAGGGAAGGAAACATATTGAGGAAGCGTTTTTTCATGTAGTAACATTAAATAGTGCTGGTGGTATTAAAAAGCGTGGAAAAATTGTTTATTGTCCAGCACATAATGATTCTAAAGTTAAAAAACTCGATTCAGATGGAAATCCAATTATGGATTCAAGCGGAAACCCAATTATGATTCCAGCACCATGTCCACTATGTGACAGATATAAGAAAATTGTTGCTAAACAAGATCAATCAATAAAATATATAAAAAAAGATGATTTAAGTCCTGAACAGCAAATAATTAAAGCAAAAAATGATGAAATTTTTAAAGAAGCTGGATTATGGCAAGCTAGAAAATTTTATATCCTAAAAGGAATTGATAGGGGTGTTGAAAAAGATGGACCTAAATTTTGGAGATTTAAACATAATTTCAAAAATCAAGGAACTTTAGATAAACTACTACCAATTTTAGAGGATTATATGAGTTCACAACAAGCAGATTTTTCTGACCCAGAAAATGGTACTGATTTAAACATTACTATGGCCGAAACCACATTAAATGGTAAATCATATAAACAGATTACTGCAATAACATCACGTGGAAAATCAAAATTGCATAGTGAATCTTTGGTTGCAAGAGGTTGGGTTGATGATGATTTAACATGGAGAGATGTTTTTAAACCAAAAGTAGCTCCAAATATAAACACGTTTGAATATTTAGAAATGGTTTTAACTGGAACTGATCCGTATTGGGATGATAGTGATATAAAAAATAAACATTGGGTTTTTCCCGGTAGACCAGATTTGCAGGAAAAAGCAAATACTCGTACACGTAATTTAGATGTTGATCAAGACAATAATTTTGAATATGCATCTGACATTAATGAAACTCCAATAAATCGTGTAACAATAAATAGCGTAACTTCTGAAAATGTTGGTACTTATAAGGATGATGCTGTTGATGTTGGAGAAGAATTGTTAAAGAATCATACAGAATCTAATAATCGAAACATTCTAGTAGAAACAGAAAACGATAATAGTTTATCTACTGATGGTGATGATCTTGATGATGATTTACCTTTTTAATCTAAAAATTATTGCGAATTAATATTGCCGGATGAAATTAATCATCCGGCTTAACTTATAAAATATGTATTATGACTAAAATTAGTGAAAATATTGTACCTAATAACGATAAAATTAGGAAACCAACACCAAAAAAAAGTTTTTCTTTGGATGATTTTAAGAAAAAGATTGGTGTTGAAGAAGTTCAACAAAAAGAATTAAAATGGATTTGTTGTTCATCCGCATTAAAAGAGGAAACTGGAATACCGGGAATACCAATGGGATATACAACATTAATTAGAGGTTTTAGTAACACATCTAAATCAACAATACTTTCTGAAGCAATTGTTTCTGCTCAAAAAATG
>Ga0265293_10014223_pt1 | contig 10148 bp, 7 predicted proteins | sample Munlanlewell138R_FD_192505 | JGI IMG/M metagenome (GOLD analysis project Ga0265293, IMG submission 192505) | Leachate microbial communities from a municipal landfill in Southern Ontario, Canada - Leachate well 138R | ecosystem: Engineered > Solid waste > Landfill > Unclassified | place: Canada...
AAATTCCTTTTCGAAAGCCACTTCTCCGGTAATGCCGTTAATCTTTCGCGCATATACCGTCCCCGTATCGCCGAGCGGGCGCACCAGAGGGTCGTAATTACAGCCGCTGTACAAATAAATCGTACCGTTTTGCGCGTCTTCCTCTAAAACCATTGTCATATCGCTGTCATCTGTTAAATCGTTCGCGTACACAAGCTCCATGGTGTTAAGGTTAATGCACGAGAGAATTCCGGCGTTATCGGCAAATATCAAATTGTCCCGCCACGCAACCGCGGAGCTTTGAGTGCCCCAGCGCCCTTTTTTGCTTGCGTCCTTATTGCGCGGGGACGTATAGCGGTACTTAACCATATAAGGCTGCTCGTCCATAGAGATGCTCCCCTCCTGCTCGTCATAAACAGTATTAAGGCTGCATACATAAACGACGCCGTTTTCACCCGGGATTATAAGCGTATCGGACTGGCCGTCTATAAGCGGGCTTGAGCTGTACGCCTGCCATCCGCGGTGCGCGAAAGGGTCAGCGGTCTGCCAGCCGAATTTTAAAAGCTGCGATCCGTCGATAAGGCTGTAGGCACGCATATACATGTCTTTGCAGTTGTTTTCCCTGCCGTTAGACTGAAGCCCCTGGCCCGCGTAGATAACGGGATACCCCCTTGGGTCTATGCTCGCCGTACCCGTAACGGGCGCGCCCGTAGCTATCGGGTCTCTTGAAAGCTCTCCGGTAAAAAGATCCATAAAGTATATATGCCCGCTCAATGTGGCATAAATGACTTCTACAAAATTATCATCGTCCCGGTATTGCTGATACAAAGAGGTCATAATGTTACGCGTTTTAGCCGGCCATTTTACTATAAGCGGCTGACCGGTATATGTGCCGCCGCCCTTGCCGCCTATTTTGCCTGTTTTTTTAGTCGCGACAAGCTCTAAAGATGCGGCGTCTGAATTTATTGCGCCAAAGCCGGACATATCCCTGTAGTTATTTCCGCGGAATGTGATTATACCGTCTATGCCTGCGTACTGCCGTCCCGTACCGAACGTTATAGGGTCGCTTGCCGAATAAGAATTGACAATCTCGCCGTCCGCCATTACATCGGTTATAAGCCCCAGTTTATCGGGATGCGTTTTGTCGGTTGAGTATGGCAGAATATCGCCGGATAATACGCCCATATCTTCGTGAGCCTCATCTGTTTGCTCCGGCAGATAAACATCGTCGGGCGGCGTCATAACCATTGCGTCACTGGGCGGCAAATGTTCCCCCGGCTGATTGCACAAAGACATGTAGATCAGCGCGACTCCTGTTAAAAAGGCGGCGGCAACCAACGCGCAGATAATTTTAAAACGTTTCTGTGTGCGTTTCCTTACTTTTCTTTTGATTGCGTATCGTCTCTTTTTCATTTGACAAGCCTTTTTATAATTGTTTCCTTAACAGCGTTTATTATTATACAACTTTCTTAACTTTCTGACAAATAGATAGGCTTCGTATTCTTTTTATTAAAGGTGATAACGTCTTATTCCGATTAAGTTTGTTTGTTGCGATAAAACAGCTGTGGTATAATCGTTATATTAAACTTTAAGGAAAAAATATGAACGCGGAGCTTATCAGTATAGGTACGGAAATTTTGCTTGGAGACATTATAAACACAAACAGCGCTTTTCTCGCGCGCCAATTATCGCAGCTTGGAATAGATGTTTATCATCAGTCTGTAGTGGGCGATAACGCGGCACGGCTTAAGCAAGCTATAAACGCGGCTTTATCCCGTTCAGACATAGTGCTGACGACAGGCGGACTTGGCCCTACATGCGACGACGTAACCAAAAAAACCGTGGCGGAAATGTTTGGCGTGCCGCTTCAAAGGCATATCCCTTCGGAACAAAAAATAAAGGCTTATTATTTAAACCGCGGCATTGATATGACGCCTAACAATCTTCTGCAGGCCGATGTACCCGCCGGTTCAACCGTCTTCCCTAATGACGCCGGCTTTGCGCCGGGCGTGGCGCTTTCAACCGGCGGCAAAACGGTTATAATGCTTCCCGGTCCGCCTTCCGAAATGTGCCCGATGTTTCAAAACCATCTGGTACCGTTTTTACAGGCGATGACAGATTCAATTATCCGTTCTAAAACGGTTAATATATTTGGTCTTGGCGAATCTGCCGTTGAAAACGCTTTAATCGACTTAATGATAAGTTCGAATAACCCTACCGTGGCTCCTTACGCGGCTTTGGGCGAGGTTAAAGTGCGTGTAAGCGCGAAAGCGGCCGACGCCGCGGCGGCTGACGCTCTTATTGACCCCGTTATAAATACTATCAAAGAAAAGCTTGGCGGCGCCGTATACGGAATAGACGCGGAGAGCCTGCAAAATGTTCTTGTACGGGAGCTAAAAAATAAGCGGATTACCGCGGCGGCGGCGGAAAGCTGCACCTGCGGCATGGTCAGCGCGGCCATAACGGATATTCCTGGCGCTTCATTTGTATTTAAAGGCGGTATCTGCGCCTACACTAACGATAGCAAGCTAAAGCTGCTTGGCGTGAAAAGCGATACGCTTAAACTGTTTGGCGCCGTCTCGGAGCAAACCGCAAAAGAAATGGCGAAAGGCTCAAGAGAAGTATTCGGCGCCGACATAGGTGTCGGCGTCACCGGAATTGCCGGTCCGGACGGCGGTACCGAACTTGAACCCGTCGGACTTGTATATATAGCCGTTAAGAGCAAATCATACAGCGAAGCGAAAAAGCTGTATCTGGCTCGAAAGCTCGCGAACGACCGTTCCGCCATTCGCCGCATGGCGACGCTTCATGCACTGTCTCTTATGCTGACCGCGGTCTTAAACGCATAAAAAAGCGCACAAAAGAGCCGCCCGACTTAAAGCGGCTCTTACACGTTATCTTCCAAAAGACGTCACAAATAAATCTTTCCGTGTATATTTATTGTGAGCTATTGCTCCGAGCCGCACTTTCCGCAAAAAGCCGCCCCTTCGGGCAAATCGGCGCCGCATGAAACGCATTTGTTTCCCGTCGCTTCCGAAGCGGGCGCGGCGGACTGTACCGGCTGCGCGGGTGGAGCATACTGCTGCTCCGGACGTTTTGTTCCGCAGGACGGGCAAAAAGCCGATGTATAAGCGACAAAGTTTCCGCAGCCCGGGCACGCGTATCCGGCCGATTTCGCCGCCGAGGCGGCGCGCATGGATCTGAACTTTTCCGCCTTTACAAATATAACAATCGCTATGGCAGCAAAAATCAAAAAGTAGAAAAACGGAGTGAACAAAAAGCTGCCGCCCACCACAATACCGAAACCGTAATTTCTTCCCGCAAGACCTATTATCCAAGCAACAAGGCTCCCAAGAGCAATCGTGCCGCTTGATATTACCATTGTTAGACTATCTTCCTTTATCACTGAAAGCAAAAGTCCCGCCCAGATTAATATTGTTCCCAAACACACAAAGGCTTCATATACTTCAATGATAAATAATCCGAGCAAGTAGAACAAGCCTCCCGCAGCGAAAATGAAAATCTGCGCGCTAAGCAAAAACTTTAAAAAAGCATTGCTGTTAAAAAAGGCTTTGGTTGCCGCTAAGAAATTTTTGTACGGAGACATGGGAAAACCCTCCTTAAAATTAATATGTGATAATATCTGTACTTAAGAAATATATTACATCATATGCGCTGTTATTCGCAAGCTTTTGGGTAAACTTTTTAAAAACATTATATTTAAATGCCTTAACGTCTTTAAAAGCACGCGCCCGGCGCTTTTTAGCTCGTTAGGCGCTTAAAAAAATATAACGTCCGATATGCCGCAATATATCTTTATGCGAGATGGCTTTCGATAAACCTTACCATATCCACGGCTTGGCGCTCAATTTCTTTTTTATCCCGCCCCTCAATCATAACCCGAACAAGCGGCTCGGTGCCCGAGGGACGTATAAGTATGCGGCCTTTGCCGCCCAATTGCTTTTCAAGCGTATCAATGCGTTCTTTAACTCGCTTATCTTCCATTATTACGTTTTTATATTCGTCCTTAACGCGCGCGTTAACAAGCACTTGAGGAAGAATCTTTACTATATCCGCCAGCTTTGATAAGGCCTTACCGCTTCGCCTCACAATGGACGCAACCTGCACGCCCGTTAATATTCCGTCGCCGGTTGTAGAATAATCGGAAAATATGATATGTCCGGACTGCTCCCCGCCAAGCGAATAATCTCCCTTTTCTATCTGTTCAAGCACATAACGGTCGCCAACCCGGGTTTTGATAAGCTTTATTCCGCGCTCTTTCATGGCTATATCAAGCCCTAAGTTGCTCATAACCGTACACACAAGCGTGTTCTTTTTTAAAAGCCCCTGCTGCATTAAATCCGCCGCGCAGACGGCCATAATCTGGTCTCCGTCAATAATAAGCCCATGCTCGTCAACGGCAATCAGCCTGTCCGCGTCGCCGTCAAAAGCGAATCCCAAATCCGCGCCCGATTCAAAAACAAGCTGGCGCAGCTTCTGCGGATGTGTTGAGCCGCAATTATCGTTTATATTTATTCCGTCAGGCGTATTGTAATACGGTATTACCTCCGCGCCAAGCTCTGAAAATACGCGGGGACCTATTGCGGACGCCGCGCCGTGCGCGCAATCCAGCACAATTTTAAGCCCTCTTAAATTAGTGTCCGTTGTTGAAAGTAAAAATTCTTTGTATTCTGCCGCCGCGTTGACCGCCCTTACCCTGCGCCCGACGCTTGTTCCTATTTTCAGGTCTATTGCTTCGCTGTTGTCAAGTATAATGCTCTCTATGCGCTCTTCAACCTCATCAGGCAGCTTTTTGCCTTCGCAATTAAAAAATTTAATGCCGTTATACTGCGAATCATTGTGCGACGCGGATATCACCACGCCCGCGTCAGCTTCATAGTCCCTCGTTAAAACCGCGATGCCCGATGTCGGTATTATACCCGTAACAACCGCTTCCGCGCCAACGGAGCATATTCCCGCAATCATTGCGGCTTCAAGCATATCGCCCGATATGCGCGTATCACGCCCTATAAGTATCCGCGCCTTGTGTACCTTGCCCATCAAAACGTGCGCGCCTGCCTGCCCAAGCTTAAAAGCCAGCTCGCACGAAAGTTTTTCGCCTACAACGCCGCGAACACCGTCAGTTCCGAAAAGTTTACCCATAACGCCTCCGAATTACGGCTTATTATACTTTCTGTTATACCATTGTGCAAATTGGTATGCACCTACTCGTTTCCTCTGATATAGCTTCGCGCGCCAAACGCGGCTATGGCGCCGTCCGCCGCCGCGGTTACCACCTGCCGCAGCGGTTTGGCGACGATATCCCCAGCCGCAAATACGCCCGCAATGCTCGTGTGCATACCGTTATCCGTAACGATGTATCCTAACTCGTCAGTATCAATAATATCTGTTAATTCTTGCGTATGCGGCGAAGTTCCTACGGCAATAAATACGCCGGACACGTCAATTGCGCGTTCTTCAAATGTTTTTTTGTTACGGACACGAATTGCGTTTATCGAATCTTCGCCTTCAATTTCCAAAACCTCGCTGTCCCAGACAAATTCAATCAATTCATTTTGCAGAGCCGTCTTTTGCAGCGCTTTTTGCGCCCTCAGCTCGTCGCGGCGATGCACCAAATAGACGTGTTTCGCAAGCTTTGCGAGATACAACGCGTCTCCGACAGCAGTGTCGCCTCCGCCTATAACCGCTACATTTTTTCCCCGAAAAAAAGTTCCGTCGCAAGTTGCGCAATATGACACGCCCGAGCCGATGAATTTTTTCTCGGACGACAGCCCCAGCTCCCTATGCGACGCTCCCATTGCCAGCACTACGGTTTTTGCCTTGTAAATATTATTCGCAGTCACTATTTTTTTCTCGGCGCCTTCAATGTCAAAGCCCGTAACCTCCGCGGTTTCTATAACGGCTCCGGCTCTTTCGGCATGGTTTTTAAACATCATTGCAAGGTCTAGCCCCTGTACGCCTTCAGGAAACCCGGGATAATTCTCAACGCTTTGCGTGCGGGTTATCTGGCCGCCCGGAAACATTTTCTCAATTATAAGAGTGTTAAGCCCCGCCCGCGCGGCGTACAATCCTGCCGACAGTCCGGCGCAGCCCGCCCCGACGACAATAATATCGTGCATCATTTTCTCCTTAAGTTATTATATACAGTAAAGTACAAGCTAAGCACACCCATTGTATCAGCCAAAAAATGCGCTTTCAAGTATTGTGTTATTTTTTGTCCGCAATTATTAATTTGAGTATCTCAAGCGCTTTATCAAGCTGAGCGTCCCCATCTTTGGCGTTCTCGGCGTAATAATCGGGATAAACGCCGTTTCCGTCTATGCTCCTGCCCTTGGGCGTAAAATACTGTGACGACGTAATCTTAACGGCGCCGCCGGCGGACGCTATGGAAATTACGTCCTGCACGACGCCCTTGCCGAATGTGCGCGTTCCCACTATAGCGCCCGCGTTATAGTCTTGTATTGCTCCGGCGAAGATTTCGGACGCCGACGCGGTATGCTCATTAACAAGCACGACTAAAGGAAACGATAAAGACTCCGCGTCGCTCTCCCATGTCTTTCTGCCGCCGTGCTTATCTTCCGTATATACAAGCGTCCCTTGCGGCAGCAGCGTGTCAAGCATCTTTACAACCTTATCCATGTAGCCGCCCGGATTGCCGCGCAAGTCAAACACTATTCCGCGCGCTTCGCCGCGTTTAAAATGTTCAATGCCCTCAATAAAAAGCGTATCGCAGTTTCCGCCGAATTGCTTTATTCGCATATACCCTATGCCGTCCTCCAGCATATAGTATTCAACCATGTCCTGATGAAACGATCTGCGCAGCATAGTAAATTCCAGCGTTTTATCTCCCCGCATGATTCCAATGGTTACGGGCGTGCCATCCTCGCCTACGCAAAATATACGTATATCGGTCAATGATTTTTTTGTGACATCCTTGCCGTCTATCGAAACTATTAAGTCTCCAACCTCAAGACCGGCTTCCTGCGCGACCGAATCCTCCATAAAACTGGTGATTACCGCCAAGCCGGTTAACTCGTCAATCTTTATACTCATACCTACGCCGTAATACTCTCCGGACGAGTTCTGGTTGAACACCGAAAATTCCTCCGGCGTATAATACACGCTGTACGGGTCGCCCAGCGACGCAACAATCGCTTTCAAACCGGCATACTGCAACTCCCGCATATCGAAATCACGAAGATAATGGTCTTTGATAATCTCCTGCACGCGGTGGAATTCGTCGAGAGAGAGCTGCCCTTCGTCACCGGTATATTTTGATGTGGCGATAACCCATGTTAAAGCGGAAAAAATAATGCCGACCGATAATGCCAGCAGAAAAGCGCGTGATTTTCTCATCACAAAATCTCCTTTAATGCATATACAAATATAAATATGCTTTTAAGCCTGCCTATTATACTAAAATCTATTACTGTTTAATATAAAAACAAAAAGCCTTCTTCCGCCGCGATGCGCAAAAGAAGGCTGCGTCTTTATATTACTTTTTGCCCTTGTTATAGGCGTACTGAACCGCGCGCTGGTGCTCCGGACATGTTGTTCCTGCCCTGGATGTTCCCGATAAATGCAGCTTGGAATCTTTAAAGTGAATACAGAAATGACCGGGGAACCCGTTATCCTTAATCTTGTAATTGCCGTGGGGATAGAAATTCATCGAAGCCGCGTAAGTAACCCCGCCTACCGTCACCCATATTGCCCGGCGATTCCACGAATAGCCGCCGCCGTAGTTCTTTTTTATAATAGCCGTGTCGTTAGCCGTAAGCGGTTCCGTATCGGCATGCAATGTGCCGCCGTAGCGCCTAACCCAAAACTTCCTTCCCGTCCTCACGTCCGTTACCAGCGCCTTTGTTCCTCTGTCAAATATATTTTTTATGCTGTTCCATGAAGATAGTTTTACGTCTCTTACACCGTAAAGCTCCGCCTGCGAAATTGAAATCTTTTTATCGCTAAAAATCACTTCCAGCGTTTTAGGACCCGCCTTGCCGTCTTGTTTAAGCCCGGCCTTTTTCTGAAACAGTTTTATGGCGGCTTCCGTCTGTTCGCCAAAGAAGCCCGTGGCCGACGCCTGTAAAAACCCGCGTTTACGCAGATTCTGCTGCAGGTTTCTAACGGACGCGCCCGACATGCCTTTTTCCAGCAGAGTAATAGGGGTATCGCCCGAGCTTAATTGCACATAATCCTTATGAACATAGCCCCTGGCCACATTCTGGGGTTCATCATATTCATCGAAGTCTTCTTCCGACTGTTCCGCATCCGGATCTTCCTCCTCATCGTCGTCCGTCATCAGCTCGGCCTCTATATAATACCAGTCTCCTGAATAATCCTTTATAATAACGCCGGTGCCGGCGTCAAGCGTCATAACCACGGAACTGTATGTTCCGGGATTCTGGCGCAGGTTGACCGTTTCTTTTATATTGCCTACCTTGGAATTTGCGGACGGTAAAAACACAAATTCCTTGCTTATGTAACCGCGGTAGTTGCCGTAAATAATGCGATACCAGCCTTCGGCCTCCTCACAGAAAACACCTATCCTGTCTCCTTTTTGCAAAGTGGCGATGCTGGGCGAATCGGTGGTCGGGCGTATACGGACGTTTACGTTATCGCCCGTTATTGTAGCGTCCTCAAAATAAGGCATGGCATAAGCTTCGGCCGCCGGTATAAAAACCGCGCCCAGAACAGCCAATATTAAGAATAAGGTTACCGTTCTTTTCATTCGAATTACTCCTGATTCAATTTGCCGTAATTATACACCTAATGTAGTCAATTGTCAAAAAGCATACGGTACCGTCCCCTATAACCGGCAATCCCCGCTGTCTTTTCAGGTAACATACGGCATGGGTATCAGCTTACCGCGTCCGCCAGGCTGATTTTAAACCTATTATAAATCAAACAAATCTTTATGTCAAAAAGATTACGCATTTGTTACAAAAAAAGTACGGCTTGGTGCCCTTGCGCGGGTGTGGTAAAATAGAGGCAATACGATGGTTACGCGCGACTGCCCTTGCCGCAGGGATGGAGATGATACAAATATGTATAAGTCAAAACTTAAATCTGATGATCTTGATAAACTGTTCACCGCAATTTTATCTTTAAACTCCAAAGAAGAATGCTATATGTTCTTTGAGGATATCTGCACAATATCCGAGCTTAAATCTATATCGCAGCGCCTGCGCGTCGCGCAGCTTTTGTCGCAAGGGAGAACCTGTCATGAAATTTCCTCGCTTACAGGCGCAAGCACCGCGACGATAAGCCGTGTCAACCGCTACCTTAATTACGGCACCGGAGGATACAAATCCGTGCTTGAGAGGCTTTAAGGAGAGGGGCAATGGATTTTAGCAGCTTAAACGACCGACAGCGCGAAGCGGTTTTATCGAAGGATGCCGCCGTTTTAGTTCTTGCCGGAGCGGGCTCGGGGAAAACCCGCGTCCTTACAACCCGCGCCGCTTACCTTATCGAAAACGGCGTTTATCCTTATAACATACTTGCGATTACATTTACCAATAAAGCGGCCGCCGAAATGAAAAACCGCATAGCCGCCTTGGTGCCCGATTCCAAGGATATGTGGGTTTGTACTTTTCATTCAATGTGCGCCAAAATATTGCGTATTGAGGGCGGCAGGCTCGGTTATACATCGGCGTTTTCGATATACGACGCCGGCGATTCGCAAAGCATTGTAAAGGATATATTAAAAGAAATAGATGTTTCCCGCGATGCCGCGGAGCCGCGCGCGGTACGCGCTTTAATAAGCCGCGCCAAAAACGCCTGCGTAAGCCCCGGCTCGTTTATTGAAACCTACGGCGAAGGAGATACTATTAAATATGCCGCGCGGGTTTACTCGCGATATGAGGAGCGTCTGCGCCTGCACAATGCTATGGATTTTGATGATTTGCTTATAAAAACGCTTGATTTGTTCAGCCAATTCCCCGATGTGCTGTATAAATACCGCAAACGTTTTTTATATATAATGGTGGACGAATATCAGGATACAAACGCCGTGCAATACCATATAGTTAAGCTTCTCGCGAAGGGCGGCGGAAATATATTTGTAGTGGGCGACGACGATCAATCCATATACGGCTGGCGCGGCGCCGACATTACCAACATTCTTGATTTCGGTAAAGATTTCCCCGGAG
>Ga0265293_10014224_pt1 | contig 10147 bp, 10 predicted proteins | sample Munlanlewell138R_FD_192505 | JGI IMG/M metagenome (GOLD analysis project Ga0265293, IMG submission 192505) | Leachate microbial communities from a municipal landfill in Southern Ontario, Canada - Leachate well 138R | ecosystem: Engineered > Solid waste > Landfill > Unclassified | place: Canada...
AGAACAGGAAGACATCCTCGCCGATGGCCTCGCCCGCGGTATAGGGCCTGCGGACCCGGGTCAGCCCCATGTGGTCGCGGATCGGGCCATAGACCAGCAGGTTGCCCAGGCCATACCACAGCCGCTCTCCCGGCCCCGGCCTGCGCCCCTCCAGCCGCGCGCGTTCCAGCTTGACGGCGAAGGGCATGAAATGATCGTAGATGCGCCGCTTGAGAGCCGAGGATTCCGCGATCCCCACCTGAATCCGCGTCAGCATCGCCGACCAGGCCCGGGGCGAGGCGAAATAAAGCGTTGGCGCGATCTCGCGCAGGTCGTGCAGCGCGGTTTCCTGCGCTTCGGGAATGTTGACCACGAAGCGCAGTTCCATCGCCGCTGCGATCGAAAAGGTGAAATCCCCCACCCAGGCGATGGGCAGATAGGCCATGTGCTCCTCGCCCTCGCCGAAATAGCCCGCCTGCGCGGCAAGGCGCACCCCGGACAGGACATGGCCGTGCTTCAGCGGAATCCCCTTGGGCACGCCGGTGGTGCCCGAGGAATGCATCAGCACCGCCACGTCATGCACATCGGGCCGGGCGACGAGTTCCCCGGCCAGCCCCGGTTCGGCCTTCAGCCGCGCCCGGCCCTCGTCGAGGATCCGCGCGAAACCGGCGACGCCCTCGGGCTCGCGCCCGGCCAGCCCGCGCGGGTCGTCGTAGATGATCAGTTCCAGCCCCGGCGCGCTTTCGCGCGCGGCCAGCAGCTTGTCCACCTGCTCCTGATCCTCGCCGATGGCGAAGCGGACCCCCTCGCGGGTCAGCTGCCCGGCCAGTTCCTCGGGCGGGGTGTCGGGATAGGCGGGCGAGGGGATCGCCCGCAGCGCCACCGCGCCCATCATCGCGAAATACAGGTTCGGGCGGTTGTCCCCTATGACCAGCACGATATCGCCCGGGCCTACCCCCCGCGCCTCAAGCCCGGCGGCGAAGGCCAGCGCGCGGTCCAGATAGTCGGCCCAGGTGAATTCCTGCCAGATACCGTGATCGCGCTCGCGCATCGCCACGGCGGCGGGATGTTCGCGCGCGTTGCGGGCCAGCACCGCAAGCAGATGGTCATCGGCCCGCCAGTCGGGGTGCAGCTTCGCGGGATCAGCCGGCATCGCGCGCTCTCCCGATATAGGCTTCGACGACCTGCGGATGGGCGATCGCCTCGCGCGCGGGGCCTTCGGCGATGGCCTCGCCGTTGTTCAGCACCAGCACGCGTTCGCACATGGCGGTCACCACGTCCATGTGGTGTTCGATGATCAGCACCGTCAGCCCCAGCGCCTCCTGCGCGTCGAGGATGAAGCGGACCATGTATTCCTTTTCCTCCTGGTTCATGCCGGCCATCGGCTCATCCAGAACCAGCATCCGGGGCTCCGCGCTCAGCGCGCGGGCCAGTTCCACGCGCTTTTGCAGGCCCAGCGGGATCACGTCGACATGCTCGTCGCGCACGCTTTCAAGCTGGAGCAGGTCGATCACCTCCTCGACCTTGCGGCGGTGCGCGATCTCCTCGCGCTGCGCCCACCACCAGTAGAACAGCGAGGCCAGCGGGTTCGGCCGCATGAAGATATGCCGCCCCATCAGGATGTTGTCGAGAACGCTCATCCCCCGGAACAGCGCGACGTTCTGGAAGGTCCGGGCGATGCCGCTTTCGGCGATCCGATAGGGTTTCAGCCCGTTGATCCGGCGCCCCTCGAACAGGATGCGGCCCTTTTGCGGCGGGTAGAAGCCGGTGATCGCATTGACCAGCGTGGTCTTGCCCGAACCGTTCGGCCCGACCAGCCCGAAGATCTCGCCCCGGCCGACCGAGACCGAGACGCCGCGCAACGCGTGGACCCCGCCGAAGTGGCGGTCAACGGCCTCGCAGACCAGAACCGGATCGTCCTTGCTGATGGCCGTCATGCCTGCCCCGCCGGGCCGCGGAATGCTGACCGGCCGTGGCCTTGCCGTCCTTCCATGCGCGCCCCTCCCAAAGCTTGCAGATATCCTGTCGGCGCGCTGGTCCTCGGTCCTCCCGCGGTCCCCCCCCACCTGCCGACGAGTTGAGGCTAGCAAAAGAAATCCTTCCTGATAATATGGAAAATATTGGACAGTTCTTTCGGATAATTCGAATGCTTCCCAATCTGGTGGACCACCTGACAACCTTCGTGCGCGTGGCCGATACCGGCAGTTTCTCGGCCGCCGCGCGCGAAATGGGCCGGGCCGTCTCGTCGATCAGCTATTCGGTGGCGCAGCTGGAGGCCCATTGCGGTTTCCCGCTGCTCGATCGCGAGGCCCGCCGCGTGTCGCTGACCCGGCGGGGCCGCGCGCTTTACATGGAGGCGCAGGCGGTCATCAAACACGCCTGCCGCTTTTCCGCACAGGCCGCGACGCTGGAGCGCGGCGAGGAAACCCGTATCCGCATCGCCAGCGACGTGCTGTTTCCCCAGCCCCTGCTGCACGAGGCGCTCCGCCTGTTCGGCCGCGCCCATCCCGAGACCCAGTTGCAGTTCTTCGCCCGCTCGCTCAGCACGCTGTGGGACGACCTGCGCGAGGGCAATATCGACTTTGCCATCGGGCTGGCGGACGCGATCCCGACCGGGTTCGAAAGCCGCTCGTTCGGGCAGATCAAGCTTGGGCCATACGCGGCGGCGCATCATCCGCTGGCAACCCGCCCCGGCCCCCTGACCCCGGCCGAGTTCGAGGCCGAGCGGCAGATCTACTACCTCAGTTCCCCCCGGCTGGACCTTGAGCGCAGCGGAAGGCTGTTCAGTTCGGATGTCTGGACCGCGAATGAGCTGGAACACATCCGCATGCTGATCCGGCAGGGTCTCGGCTGGTGTTTCGCGACCGAGTATTTCTTTCAGGACGAAATGGAGACCGGCCTGATCCGGCCGCTGCAATGTGTCGATACCCAGTTCCATCCGACACGGATGATGAATGCCGTCTGGCCGGTGATCCACCCGCCCGGACCGCTGGCCCATGTGCTGATCGGCCATCTGGCCTCGGTCATCGCCAACGGCCGCGCCCGGCAGCCCGGTGCCGCCTTATCGTCAGCCGGTCCGGCGGCGCGCGGTGACCGGGCCGTGGCCCTGTGCGGCAATGCGCTCGGTGACCGTGGCCAGCGGTTCGCGCACCACCGCCATGGCGTGTCCGGTGGCGTGCAGGATCATCCCCGGCCCTTCCACGATCGCCACATGGCCCTTCCAGAAGATCAGGTCACCGCGCGCCGGGGCCTCGCCGGGCGCCAGTTCCCGCCCCAGCGCCGCCTGAAGGTCGCTGTCGCCGGGACAGGCGATGCCGCAGGCCAGCAGCGCCGCCTGCACCAGCCCGGAACAGTCGATCCCCGCCCGGCTGTTGCCGCCCCACAGGTAGGGCGTGCCGAGGAACAGCGCCGCCACCGCCGCCGGGTCATCCATGGGTTCGGCCAGCGGCCGCAGATGCGCGGCGGGCACATATCCGGCCGCGGTGCGGGCAAAGGCGCCCTCGACCCCCTCGACCACCAGCCTTGCGCCAAGGCTCAGCCCCGCAAGCTCGCGCGCCTGCACGCGGGGTTCGGGGTAAAGATGCGTGGCGGGGGCGGCGACGAAATGACTCGCGGCGATGTCGGGGCCCAGCGCCGCCTCGGCCAGCCAGCCGCAATAGCCGTCCTTCCCGGCCTGCCCGAACACATTCCCGCCCTGCCGGTCCAGCACGAGAAACCGATCCCCGAACAGCACCTGCCGGTCGCGCGCCCCGCCGGGCTCGCGTTCCAGATCGGCCAGCGGCCATGCCACCGCCCGCCACTCGCCCTCGGCGAACCGCTCCGCCGCGACCTGCCCGCGCAAGGAGACATGGGCCACGCGCCCGCTGAACGGGGTCAGGCGGCGGTCCATCAGAACGCCAGCAGCGCGGGCAGCGCGTCCAGCATCGCCCGCCCGCCCTGTCCCGCGCCGCCCTTGGGCCGGGCGGGTGCCGCCGTGGGCTGGTGGCCGTAGATATCGAAATGGATATAGCGCGCGTCACCCGCGAAACGGCGCAGGAACAGCGCCGCGGTGACCGACCCGGCGAACCCGCCCGAAGGCGCGTTGTCCAGATCGGCGATGCCCGGTTCGATCAGCGGCTCGTAGGGGGTCCAGAACGGCATCCGCCAGACCGGATCGCGCACCCGCGCCGCCGCCGCCTCCAGCGCCTGCACGGCCGTATCGTCGTCGCAGTAGTAGGGTGCAAGGTCCGGCCCCAGCGCCACCCGCGCCGCACCCGTGAGCGTCGCCATGGAGACCAGCAGATCCGGCCCCTCCTCGCAGGCGAGCGCCAGCGCGTCGGCCAGCACCAGCCGCCCCTCGGCATCGGTGTTGTTGACCTCGACCGTCAGCCCCTTGCGCGACGTCAGGATGTCCCCCGGCCGCAGCGCATTGCCGGAAACCGCGTTCTCCACCGCCGGGATCAGCACCCGCAGCCGCACGGGCAGCCCGAGTGCCATGATCGAGCGGGCCAGCCCCAGCACCGTGGCCGCGCCGCCCATGTCCTTCTTCATCAGAAGCATCCCGGCAGCCGGTTTCAGATCCAGCCCGCCGGTGTCGAAACACACCCCCTTGCCGACCAGCGTGAGCCGCGGCCCGGTATCCCCCCAGCGCAGGTCGATCAGCCGGGGCGCACGCGGCGAGGCACGGCCGACCGCATGGATCATCGGCAGGTTCGCCGCCAGCAGATCGTCGCCGGTGGTGACCTCGACGGTGGCGCCGAAAGTATCGGCCAGCGCCCGGACTTCGACCTCCAGTTCGGCGGGCCCCATGTCGGCGGCGGGGGTGTTGATGAGGTCGCGGGTCAGCGCCTCGCCCGCGGCGATCGCCTCGATCCGCGCGGCGTCCACACCCGTGGGCGCTTTCAGCCGGGCGCGGGCGGGCTTGCCGGGCTTGTAGCGGTCGAAACGGTATTGCGACAGCAGCCAGCCCAGCGCCGCCTCTTCGCGTTCGTCGGGACCAAGATCGCCTTCCAGATGCCAGACCCCTTCGGGCAGCGCCGTGGCCGCCTTCGCCACGGTAAAGCGGGCGCGGCCGCGCGCAGCCGTATCGCCAAGCCCGACCGCCGCCGCAACGGGCAGCCCCCCGGCACCGGGCAACAGCACGGTTTCCCCCGCCCCGGCGGCCCAGTCGACGGCCTCGACCCAACCCCGCGCCTCGGGGGTAAGGCCGTCGCGGAAGGTGTCGGCCTCTTCCTGCCGGACGACATGTAGGGGGCGCGAGGGGGCGGCGGGGTCGGCGAAGACGGGCGTTGGAACGGTCGGCATTGCGGCAATTCTCCGGTCGGGGTCCGGGCCGCAGCCTAGCGGCAGATCACCGCGCCGCAAGGGGGGAGCCGTCTGTCAGCCCGCGCTGTCCCAGCCCCCGGCCAGTGCCCGTTCCGCATTGCGCGCCAGCCGCGCCCATGTCGCCGCCAGCGCGATATCGTCCGGGCGGGTCAGACAATCCTCCACATGGCCCGCGACGGCGGTAAGCGTCGGCAGCCCCAGATGATCGGCGATCCGCCGCATCCGCCGCAGGTTGCGGGCGAAACCCGCGACCTCGCCCCGCCCGAACTGGCCGGTCATTTCGGCGAGGATCACCGAAAGTTCCCCCATCGCCCGGTCGAGCAACGCCTGAACCTCGGCCCCGCCCAGTTCTGTGTAAAGCACGCCGATCCGCGCCGGATCGAGCCAGATCCGTTCGCGCGGACTGATCCGCATCACCCTGCCGGCCATCACACCCTCCACATTGTTGCAGTCACCCGCTCGTGATCCTGCACCCGCCTGGTGAAGAAAAGGTTTCGCTGCACCGCAAAAAATGCTCGAATTATGCGCGAATACACCCTAACCATCCGCCAGGCCCCCGCAAGGGCCGGTGGAAACGACCGGCAAGGAGATGCACGACATGGAACTGGCCCGGCCGCTGCCCGCCAATCTCGTCCAGCGCTTTCACGGCTGGCACGCGACCACCTACAAGGAAAACAAGGCCTGGTATCGCCATCTCGCATCCGAGGGCCAGCACCCCCGGGCCATGGTCATTTCCTGCTGTGATTCGCGGGTGCATGTCACCTCGATCTTCGGCGCCGACGCGGGCGAGTTCTTCATCCACCGCAACATCGCCAACCTGGTGCCGCCCTACAAGCCCGACGGCGACTACCACGGCACCTCGGCGGCGGTGGAATACGCGGTGACCACGCTCAGGGTGGCGCATCTGATCGTGCTCGGCCACGGCAACTGCGGCGGGGTGCGCGGCTGCTACGAGATGTGCTCGGGCCAGGCCCCGGCGCTGGAGGAAAAATCCAGCTTCATCGGCCGCTGGATGGATATCCTGCGCCCCGGCTACGACCGGGTCGCCAAACTGCCCCAGGACGAGGACCGGCTGGCCGCGCTGGAACGGCAGGCGGTGCTGGTCTCGCTTGAAAACCTGATGACCTTCCCCTTCGTGCGCGCCGCGGTCGAGGCCGAGGAGATGACGCTCCACGGGCTCTGGACCTCGACCGGGGAGGGCTCGCTGGAGCAATACGACCCGGCGCAGGGCGGGTTCGTGCCGGTCTGAGGCCGGTCTGAAGTCCGGTCCGCGCCCTGCCCGCAGGGGCGGCCCGGGTGATGATAAATGCGTGATCGGCGCATCCTTCCCGATCTGGCCGCTTTCCTGAATCCGGGATCGCCCTATAGTTGCCGGACAATCGCAGCCAGGGAGACAGCCAGTGAAACCGTTCAGCATGACCGCCATCCCCGCCCTTGCCATCGGTATCGCGGTCGCAACCGCTGTCGCCGCCAACCCGGTGGACCTGCGGCAGGAGACGATGAAGACCGTGCGCCAGAACTTTGCCGTTCTGGGCGGCATGGCCACCGGACAGGCCGCCTATGACGCGGCGGCGGCGATGCAGGCGCAGGCCGCCCTTGCCGAGATCACCCCCGGCGTCCCCGCCCTGTTCGAGGCCGAGGCCCCGGGCGGTGACGCAAGGCCCGAGATCTGGTCGAACTGGGAAGATTTCACCACCAAGGCCGAGGCGCTGGCCAGCGCGACGGCGGCGCTCGATGCCTCGTCGCTCGATTCGCTCCGGGCCGGGATGGGGGCCGTGGGCGGCGCCTGCCAGGCCTGCCACACGAACTATCGCAGCGACTGACCCGGCCCCGATGATCCGGCCCGGCGGGGGCCGGGGTCAGCCGCAATAGATGCGCTGCACGATCCCCTGCCCGTCGGTCTCGACATTCAGGCGGGCGGGGTTGAAATCCATCGTCAGCGGATCGCCCTCGGCGTGGATCCGCACCGGCCCCGCCGTTTCCGGCAGGATCAGATCGTCGGCATCGCTGCCCACATGCACCTGCAACAGCGAGGCGCCGCAGGTATCGGGGGCCTGCCCGACCGGCGGGTCGGCGCTGTCGCAGGCGGCGACCAGCCCGGCAAGCGCAACGGCAAGCGCGAATTTCGGGGTATGCGGCATCGGACGGCTCCTTCCTGTCCCTTTGCTGCCGGGCGGGCCCGGCCGCGCCGACCCTGCCGCGAAACACGGGCGGGCGTCCACCGTCCCGCCGCGATCCGGCGAAAGGCCGCGCGCGCCCGGTTGCAAATCGGCACGGTTTCGCCCAGCCTTGCACAAATCGCATGAAGGGGAGCCACGCATATGCGCACAAGGGCCGCAGTCGCCACCGGGGCGGGCAAGCCGCTGGAAGTGATGGAAGTGAACCTCGAAGGCCCAAGGGCGGGCGAGGTTCTGGTCGAGATCAAGGCCACCGGCATCTGTCATACCGATGAGTTCACCCTTTCGGGCGCCGACCCCGAGGGGCTGTTTCCCGCCATCCTCGGCCATGAGGGCGCGGGGGTGGTGGTCGAGGTCGGGCCGGGCGTGACCTCGGTGAAACCGGGCGATCACGTGATCCCGCTCTACACGCCCGAGTGCCGGGCCTGCCCGTCATGCCTGTCGCAGAAGACCAACCTCTGCACCTCGATCCGCGCGACGCAGGGGCAGGGGCTGATGCCCGACGGCTCTTCGCGCTTCTCGACGCTGGATGGCGATCCGATCCTGCATTACATGGGCTGTTCGACATTCTCGAACTTCACCGTGCTGCCGGAGATCGCGGTCGCCAAGGTGCGCGAGGACGCGCCCTTCGACAAGATCTGCTACATCGGCTGCGGCGTGACCACGGGGATCGGCGCGGTGATCAACACCGCCAAGGTCGAGATCGGCGCCAAGGCCGTGGTGTTCGGGCTGGGCGGCATCGGGCTGAACGTGATCCAGGGCCTGCGGCTGGCGGGCGCCGACATGATCATCGGCGTCGATCTGAACGACGACAAGAAGCAGATGGCCGAGCGTTTCGGCATGACCCATTTCATCAACCCGAAGAATGTCGAGAATGTCGTGCAGGAAATCGTCGAGATGACGAAGACCCCCTTCGACCAGATCGGCGGCGCGGATTACAGTTTCGACGCGACCGGCAATGTCAAGGTGATGCGCGACGCGCTGGAATGCACCCATCGCGGCTGGGGCCAGTCGATCATCATCGGCGTGGCGCCGGCCGGGGCGGAGATCAGCACCCGCCCGTTCCAGTTGGTGACCGGCCGGATCTGGAAAGGCACCGCCTTCGGCGGCGCCCGCGGCCGCACCGATGTTCCGAAGATCGTCGATTGGTACATGGAAGGGAAGATCGAGATCGACCCGATGATCACCCATACGATGTCTCTGGATGACATCAACAAGGGCTTCGACCTGATGAACAGGGGCGAATCGATCCGCTCGGTCGTGGTCTACTAGGGCAGGCGGCCGGGCTGGTTGTCTCATGCCCGGGACAGAAGGTCGCCCCTGTGAAATCAACGGGTTGGGCTGCGGGGTTAACCGTTTGTCAACCTTGGGCCCATGGGGAAGGCCGGGGAGAACACCCTTTCGCGGGGGCGGTGCGAGACGCAACCGAGGGCGGCGGCCGACCGGAGCGGCCGGGCCGTTTCGCGGCTGTTCCGGGCAAAAGGGTGCGCGTGGACATCGTTCCGCAAACACAACGCGCGCGGCCCGTGGGCTGGGCGATTCGTTTTCGTACACCGCCGCGATTGCCACCAAGGATCGCAATTCAAACCGGCCCACAACCCGGGCGGTCCGCCCCTATAGCCTGTTGCGTGACACCGCCCGGTTGCCCACCGTGGCGCGCGAACAGGCCGCGATAGGCCGGGCGGCGGGCAAGGATGGCCAGAACCGCCCCGGCCAGTGCCGCGCCCGCCAGCAGATCGACGATATAATGCCCGCCATGAACGGGGGTCGCGGCGATCATCACCGCCGCATAGCACGATCCCCGCCCCGGTGTGGAAGGACGGAAAGGTCACCAGCCCCGGCAGTGCCTCCGGATGCAACAGGATCGCCCCTTCCGGCGCGCGCAGCGCCTGAAGATGCGCCAGGGTGATAGACCCCCGGTGGCTGCTGGAAGTTGGGGTAATGCGACAGATCCTCCAGTAGCAGCGGTCGCAGCACCCGCCAATAGGAACGGTCGTCCCGTGCCGCGAACCGGTGCCGGGTCACGATGTGCAGCAGCCCCAGAACCAGCACCAGCGCCACCACCGGCAGCAGGCCGGACCAGGCAAGATCGACCCGCGACACCGCCAGCCAGATCAGGTTGATCGTCGTGACCGCTCCGAGCAGGCTGCTGAAAAAGTCTTGTACCGACATGGGAGGCGGAACATTTTTCCTGCCCCGAAGCGCCCGGCCTCACCGGGCGGATCAGGAAACGCATTGCGTTTCCCCGCCCGCCGCACAGCGTTGCCACAAGCCCCCTGTCCACCGCGCTGGCCGGGGGCTTTGGGCCCCCGGCCTGACAAGTGGTGAACGCACCGCGAGAGATCCTATGGGGTGAGTCGCGCCGCCTGCTACGGTTCGGCGTATTGAACCGGGAAGGGAGGAAGGACGATGCTCCGGGAGAATGCAGCAGCAAAGGTCGAGAATACTTCGGCGGTCGGCATCCATGCGCCGCAGGCGGATAAGATCGCGTTACACACGATGGCTTGCGGTGATGCGGCTGAAGGGTATCGGGCTGAACGATGCCACGGTCCTGGCGCGGGAACCGGATCGCGTCGTGCCGGTGATCGGTTCTTGCGTATGACGCCCTTGGTCCCGGTTAATCCGGACAGGAAGCCTTGCCTGGTCACCATCTCGGGCTCTCGGGCTCTCGGGCACCCGAGTGGCTG
>Ga0265293_10014226_pt1 | contig 10146 bp, 8 predicted proteins | sample Munlanlewell138R_FD_192505 | JGI IMG/M metagenome (GOLD analysis project Ga0265293, IMG submission 192505) | Leachate microbial communities from a municipal landfill in Southern Ontario, Canada - Leachate well 138R | ecosystem: Engineered > Solid waste > Landfill > Unclassified | place: Canada...
CACAAACCCTCCAGTATAAACTCCTTCTTCTGTTTTTACATAAATAAGATACTGACCTGTTGTTAAATCATGAGTTGTTATTGTAAAACTGTTTGCAGAGTTTATCTTGTCAAATTTAATTAGTTTTCCTTGTAAGTTGTAAATGCTATAGGATTCAATTTTTTGATTATCAGATAGTTGGACGGTTATGTAAGAATTTGAAGGAACAGGATATAGACTTAAAACACTTGCTATTTTCTGTTCTAATAAGTTACAAATATCTATAGTAATAACTATTGTATCAACACCAGTACAATTATTATCAGTAAGTGTTACATAAACATTTTCTGTTCCTATATTAGTAAATGTAAATTCTTCAGAACTTGTAACAGAGCCAGTGCTCCACTCGTAAGTATTATAACCAGAGTTTGCTTCAAGTACATAAGTTTGGTCTTTGCAAAAAACAGTATCATTAATACCTGTTGTAAGTTGAGGATATACTGTAGCATGAAGATTTACGACACTATCAACATCAGGATTAGAAGATTCTAAAATAAACTGATATTCTCCACTTTCGGTTAAAATACTTCCATTATACTCATCTCCATAACAAAATGTAGCAGTTTCATTAACAATTATTGGACATGGATTTCCATATTTTGCAATAAACATTTTAAAACCTTCTCCATAAATATAATGATCGCCAAAAGTAAGACCATAATCATAAGTGCCTGTAGTGATAATTTCTCCAAAACTATTTACACGTGTGTCGTAACCTAGCAAATTATAAGTGTTGGGAGCGCAGGTACTAGGAATATTTAATGACCAAGTTGGATTACCATTTGTATCCCATGAACATAACGCAAAACCTTCAGTGCCTACATCTGTTTCATAAACTTCACTTCCGTGCCAAAATTTAGTATTCCACCTTACACTACAATAAAGATTATTTTCATATAAATCAGCACTACTTAAAAACCCTGCTTCGGCATTAGGAATTCTAACCCAATAGTAATTACCCTCAGTATCATATTTTGCTATAAATCCTGTTAATGAAGATGCAAAATCTATTTCATTATTGAATATAGTATCATTTGTTCCAAATATTGTTCCTATTCCTGGTATCAACTCTATAACAGGAGTAGCTACTCCTGTTATAAATAAGCTACCAGTATTTTCATCTAAAAGCACAGACTCAAACATAGAATTACTACCATAATCATTTGTTACAAGTTGTTTCGTTTGTCTTACCCATACTGATTCACCATTATTATCTAATTTTAAAATAAAACCCACACTATAATCATTTTTATATGTTTCTATCAGATTATTATTTCCCAAATCAGTATAAATTGGATATTGTGGCACGCTTGCAGTATCATTTGTTTGAATATATCCAGTTAAATAAATATTATTGTTTATATCAACTTGAGCATCTAGGAATTCCATTCCAATCCCAAAAATATCATGATTGCTAACATCTTGAACAATTGATTTATACCATAAAAAATTAAAATCTGAATCAAATTTAATAATATAGTATGGAGCTTGTTTAACTAATGGTGTTATTGTGTCTGATACAGTATTATTATTATGAAATAATATAGCTTGGTCAGCTCGTATTCGCGTAAAGAAATAGAAATTACCTTCATTATCTATAATAAAAGGTCTTTGATTGGCAGGATTATTCCATAGGTTAGAATTAGATGTCATGTGTGTAGTTATAGTACGAAGATAAAATATATTATAATCAACAATATTTCCAGCCAAATCCATTTTTATCAAATATGTATATCTATGAAATGGGAGCCAAGGAAATTCACAATCATTATAATTATTATATAATATTGAGCCAATAACCAAAGTGTCTAAAAACCAAGTTTTATAAAAATTATCTATTCTTACTGTACCAGTTAAGTAAAGAAAATCATCTTTCATAATCATATAGTCTGCTTGATTATGATTTTGTTCTGAGTGTGCAATTGCTTTTAGCCAATCTACTTCTCCATTACAATCAAATTTTGCTATAAATGTACCTCTTGTATCATCTATAAAATATGGTAAAGTACTATCTGCTAATTGCATAAGATTTCCATAAGTACCATATAAATATGAATTTCCATCTGAGTCAACAATTAAATTGTGTGGTCGGTTATTTGGATAATCTATAGCTCCATGCTGTCCTCCAAATGATTTTGCAAATTGCCAAGATTGTGAAAAACAACTAGTTGCAATTAGCAATAGCACTAATATATTAAGTGTTTTTTTCATAGTAATATTATTGTTTTATTAGTTTTAAATATTGAACTTTATTCTGAGAATTTATTATTTTAACAATATATTGTCCAGAGATTAGTTTATCAATATTAATTTCTTTTTTATCTGTAGTAATAATTATTTTACCCATTAAATCCATTATACTTACTGATATTAAATCTTCATCTGCACCTGCTGATTCATCATGTAAGTAATTGGGGCTTAAAGGATTTTTATATGTCGTCAGTAAGCATTCAGAACTAAAATCACTTCTGATGTAAAAATCGCATTGTTCGTAGGTTTGCGAGAACAAACCAGAAACCATGAACAATAAGAACAAACCGAGGGAAGTAACTTTTTTTTTCATAATAGTAATTTTCATAAAAATAAATGAATAATGTAGCATCGTTCAACACCTAATCAAATTAATATACGTTTATTTTTATATTAGGTTGCATAAAATACTAACTAATTTTTAAAATATATTTAGACTGAATAAAGATTGATTATAAGTTAGTTTGGAACCCTTTATTTTAGGGAGATAGCATTTTGTTTTACTTATAGTAATTAAAAAACTTTTACGCAAGAACAAATTTCATATTCTTTTAAATAGAATTTTAATATCTCAACAAATCATTTTTAATCTTTTCGCTAAGTTTTTGACTTGCCGGAACCATAGGTAGTCTAAATTCATTTTTCATTTTGCCTTGTTGAGACAAATATTCTTTTACGCCACAAGGATTTCCTTCTGCAAACATATTTGAAATAGAATCAAGAAGTTTGTAATGAATAGTTTTAGCGTTTTCAAAATCTTTGTTTAAAGCTAATTTTACCAATTGTGCCATTTCTTTAGGAAACGCGTTTGCGGCAACAGAAATAACGCCTTCTCCACCAACTGCAATTAAAGGAAGTGTAAGCCCGTCATCTCCTGAAATAACTGTGAAATCTACAGGTTTTTTTTGTATTATTTGCATCATTTGTTCTATAGAACCAGAGGCTTCTTTTATAGCAGTAATATTTTCAAATTCCTTAGCTAATCTAATAACAGTTTCGGGAAGAATGTTTACACTAGTTCTACCCGGCACATTGTATAAAATTAATTGTATAGGGCAAATGTTTGCAATTGCAGCAAAATGCTGATATAAACCTTCTTGATTTGGTTTGTTATAATATGGAGCAACGCATAAAATTCCATCAACAGCATCAAGATTTGTGGATTTTATACGATTAATTACGTCCAATGTGTTGTTGCCACCAATTCCATACATAATTGGAACACGCGAATCAATTTCTTTTTTCGCAAATTCTAAAATTTCTTGTTTTTCCTCTTCTGAGATTGTTGCAGATTCTGCTGTAGTACCCATTACAAGCAAATAATCAACTCCGCCTGCGATTAAATCATTAATTAACTTTGCAAATGCCGGAAAATCTATTTGTTTGTCTTCTGTAAAAGGAGTAACCATGGCTACGCCTGTTCCTATAAAATTTGTTTTCATAATATTTTAGTTATTTATCATTTTTAAATAATATTCAGTTTGTTTTATTAATTCTTCAAGCAAATTTTCTGAATTTTTATCTATATTTATCATTAAATCGTAATAATTTGGTTCAGTTTCACTATAAAGGCCTGTTTTAAACATTGCTTGTGATTCAGCTAAAATAAAACGGTTTGGCAAATGCTCTATAATATTAAAATCAATTAAAATATCAAATTTTTGATTACAAAACTCATTTATTACTTCTAATTTTGGTTTAAAGAATTTGTCCAAATCATTTTTTGAATAAAATTGAAATTCCAGAGGTCTTAAATGATGTTCTGAAAGTTCTGTAGAATTTACAAAACCTAAACTTTCCAGTTTATTAATTTTAGTTTTTAACTTTTCAATAAAGGCTTTAACTTTTTCAAAATCTTCATTTTCTGTAGCATCATAAATTATTCCTACAGACTCAGCTTTGTAAAGATTTCGGGCAATTGCATTTGTTTCCGGTCGTCTTACAGTTTTTCTAAGTTTTCTTAGACCAATTTTATATTTTAATTTTTCAATAAATTTCACAAAATATTTTTCAGCAAATTTAATAAATATAAGAATATTAAAAAGTTTTTTGTAATTTTGCATTAATAAGTAGGCAGGTCTGTCGCTTCGCTATTTTTAGCGGGGAGGAAAGTCCGGACAACATAGGGTGCTGCACTCTTGAAATAAGAGATGTCCGCGAGGGCATGAAGGCAAAGAAGAAAATAACCGCCCAAGTTTATCTTGTGGTAAGGCTGAGAAGGTGGGGTAAGAGCCCACCAGTAATAATGGCAACATTATTAGCTGTTTGCCCTGCAGGTTGCAAGATCATGTATATCGGCGTTTTAAAGTTACCCGCTTGAGCCGAGGGGTAGATCGCTTAGATAAATGACAGACAATATGCGTGCATATTACAGAATCCGGCTTATATGCCTACTTATGTTTTTAAAATTAAAATTATGAAAAATAATTGGAAAAAACGTGAAGGTGTAGTTTATTCAACTAATTCAGATTTTGCTTATAAAACTAATGAACAAGAAGAGCCTGAAACATTGCCAATAGAAAAGCAAAAGTTAAAAATTTCTTTAGATAGAAAACAAAGAAAGGGGAAAACTGTGGTTTTAATAAGTGGTTTTGTTGGTAAAAACGAAGATTTACTTGATTTAGCCAAAGAATTAAAAAATAAATGCGGAACAGGAGGCTCTGCTAAAGATGGAGAAATAATTATTCAAGGCGAAATGATTGTAAAAGTAAAAGAAATTTTGAAAAACAAAGGCTTTAAAGTTTAAAAATTTCTTGTTATTTAGTTGGTTTTTTTCTGAAAACAATTAAATTGTTAATAAAAAATTAGGCTAAAATTCAAAATAAATTTGTATTTTTGCAGGAAACAATTGGATTAACAATGACAAAAAAAGAACCGAAAGATAAAGCAAGGCAATACAAACCGTCAACAGTAAGACGATTGGATATTCTTTCGGGAAATGAATGTGCTCATCCGGATTGTTCAAAAAAACTGATTGCTGAAGATGGAGTTTCAATAATTAGTAAAATTTGTCACATTGCTGCTGCGAGCAAAGAGGGACCTAGATTTGATGATAATATGACCGATGATGAAAGAAGGAGTTTCGATAATTTAATATTGCTTTGTGATGAACATCACATTATGATAGATAATAAGGAAAATGAAGCTCAATACCCAACTTCTGTTTTAAAAGAATGGAAATGTTCTCACGAAAAAAAGATTTTAGAATTACTTTCAAGTAAAAATTTATTATCAAAACACCCATTAGCTTTAAATAATGTAATTAATACAATTGGTTCAAAAATGGATGAAGTTTTAGATTTACCTGAAACTAAAAATGCTCCAAATACAAGAACTAAAATTTCATTTAATAAGATTAAAAGATATGAATCGGTGATTAGGGAATTCGCTCCCTATCAAGTGAAACTTAATAAGATTTATGAAGTAATTGAAAAAGAAGGTTCCACCAAAAAAGAATTAGTTTTACATAATATTAAGCGAATTTATATGAGTGTAAAATCGAAATATAAGGATATTGAAGAAATTAGGAATAATGCTGATATTATTTTGGATAAAGTGATTGAAATTATATGGGATAATGTGGACAAAGCACCGAATAAGTTGGAAGAATTTGATCAAGAAACAATTGATTTCAGCTTGATGATAGTAATTGTTGATGCTTTTATGCGTTGTAATATTTTGGAAGAACCTCCTAAGCAGAAATAAATTATGATAATTGATAATAACATTAATCCGGAAAGAGATTTATATTATTTGGGTGGAATCTTAATAGATATTCTCCAAAAAAAGAAATATAAAGAAGTTGATTATATGGATTTATATACCTTAATTAATAATGAAAAAGAAATTACCATCAATTTATATTCATTAACATTGGATTGGCTATTTGTTTTAGGAATAGTTGTTAAAGCTGAAAACGGAAAAATAAGAAAATGTTTTTAAAGAGTCTGAAAATAGAGAATAGTTTAGGTTTAATCCGAGAAATTAAATTTCATAAAGGACTCAATTTGATTGTGGACGAAACCTTAGAAAAAGATAAAAGAACAACAGGTAATAATGTTGGTAAAACGACAGTTTTGAGACTTGTAGATTTTTGTTTGGGTTCAAGTGGGAAAAACATTTATCAAGATTCCGAATTCAAAGAACAAGAAAACAGCACAATTAAGGATTTTTTGATTAACACAGAGGTTATCGTTGTTTTAACGCTCGTTGACGATTTAGACTTCCCATCAGATATAATTACTATAAAGAAGAATTTCTTAAAATACGGAAAGAAAATTCAAGAAATCAATGGCGATGCAATAATAAGTGATAAAGAATTTGACTTTAAGCTCAAAGAATTAATATTTAACACAAGTGTTGAAAAGCCAACATTTAAACAAATTGTTTCTAAAAACATTCGTGACGAAAAAAATAAACTAGCAAACATTGTAAAAGTTTTAAATCCATATACTAAAATTGAAGAATATGAAGCTTTATTCCTTTTTTGGTTAGGAATTAATACAGATTCTCATAATCAGAAAGAACTTTTAGGAAAAGAAAAAAGCAGAGAAGAAAATTTTCAAAAAAGACTTAAAAAAGAAGGAGAATTATCATTAATTGAACAACAACTTAAATTAGTAAATTCAAAAATTAAGGAACTTCAAGAAATAAAAGCAGGTTTTAATTTCAACGAAAAGTTTGAAGCACAATTAGAAGAATTAAATCAGTTAAAGTTAAAACTTTCAAAATTTTCTGAAGAGCTAAGTAGGTTGAATATGAGAAGAGAATTAATTCTCGAAAGTAAAATAGAGTTAGAAAACGAAAGAACTAACATAGATGTAAATCAGATAGAAGCATTATATAGCAAAGCTTCTAAACTGATACCTAATTTACAAGTCTCCTTTGAAGAAACTGTTAAGTTTCATAATGACCTTTTGGATGAGAAAATCAAATACATTGAATTAGAGTTACCCTACTTGACAGAAAAACTCAAATCAATTTCAAAAGATATTTCATTATTAAGAAGACGTGAAAGAGAATTATCTGAGTTTGTAAGTGCATCAGATTATAGTGATGATTATGACAAAATTCTAACTGAATTGAATTCGTTTTTTGAAATGAAAGGCAATTTAGAAGAAAGAAAAAAAATCAGAATTACATCGAATGAGAAGCTTTATCGTATTAATGAAGAATTAGAAATAATTAACTCAGAAATTAATTCTAAGGACAGTATAATTCAAAAAAGAATTACTCTCTTTAATAAGTTCTTTACAAAAATATCAAGTCAGCTTTATGGGGAAGAGTATTTATTAAGTACTCAAAAAAGCGAAAAAGGATACGAATTAATTGTAACAAATATTGAAGGTAATCCAAGTACAGGAAAAAAGAAAGGCCAAATTGCCGCATTTGATTTCGCTTATGTGTTATTTGCAGAAGAAATTGAATTGAAATTTATTCATTTTATAATGCACGACCAACTTGAAAATGTGCATGACAATCAATTAAGTACAATTTTAGTTGATTTGGCTAACTCAATAAATTGTCAATTTATTCTTCCCATTGTTAGGGATAAAATACCATCTGATATTGATATTGAAAATTTCATAATTTTGAGACTTTCGGAGAATAATAAATTGTTTAAAAAGTAAAAACGTCCTATAATATATAAAAACATCACTCCTGTGCAATAAATAAATCTACAAAAATATTGGAAAATAATTGCCTTATTTTTAATAATTTTAATATTTTTGAAACTATTAATAATCTCAAAACCTTATTTATGAAAATTAAAAAATGTATTTTGCTAATTCTGATAATTGTTTTTGCATGGGCTTGCGGAAGTGAAAAATCTAAAAAACAGGATGTAGAACTTAATGTAACAAAAGTGTTTTTAGATATAAGTAATTTTTCTGATGATTATATTATTGCTTGTTGTGATGACCAATTTGATACTATTAAAATTAATGAAAATGGAAAGTTTCTATATTCTGTTTTATTAAGCAAAGATTCTTATTTAGAAATTAAATTGGCTAAAACCAATGTTTTGCTTTATGCTAAACCTAATGCTGAAATTTTAATAAAACTTGACGCTAAAGATTTATATAATTCTTTGAGTTTTTCTGGTGATCATGCAGAGATAAATAATTATTTAGCTAAACAAGATAAATTATTATTTGATGCTAAACCAAATTCTGAAAGTTTTATTTATGCGAAAAATTATTCAGTTTTTTCTGCTGCTTTTCAAGAGTTTGATAAGGAATTTAAAAGTAATTTAAAGCAGTTTTTTGAAGCTAATCCAAATTTTGAAGATTTTGTTATTTTGGAAAAAGAAAGACAAAAATTAATTAATACGAATTTAATTTTGGCGTTTTATTCTCCATTAATTTTTTCAGAACAAGCAGATAAAGATATAGAAAATGAGATTGATTTTTTAATTAATTCTACTGATAAAAATAATCCTAATTTGTTGAATTTAAGCTTGTTTTATAAATATGCAGAAAATTTAATTGATTATAAATTAGGATTAAAATACCGCGAAAAAAACATTGATGATATTAGTGATGCAGAATATATTAATGATTATTTTAATTTAGTTGATGACTTGTTTTCAGAGTCCGAAGTGCATGAAGCCACTTTTTATCATAGCTTAAAAACTTTTATTAAATATTACGGGCTTGAGATTATTAGTGAGCAATTTTCGAGATATGAGGAATTTAGTGCAGATAGAAGGCGTTTGACTGAATTGAAAAATATTTTTGCTGAATATGATAAATTAAATGCTGGTAATCCAAGTGTAGATTGGGAATTTTTTGATATAAACGGAAATAAGTATAGTTCAAAAGATTTTTTAGGTAAGTATATTTATATAGATGTATGGGCAAGCTGGTGTGGTCCTTGTATTAAAGAAGCTCCATATTTTAAAGAAATTGCTAAAAAGTTTGAAGGAAAAGATATAGTTTTTGTTTCTATTTCTGTTGATGAGAGTAAAAATGATTGGTTAAATTCTCAAAAGGAAGAAAATGATAATATTATTAGTCTTTGGGCAGAATCTTGGGATAATGTTTTATGTAATTTCTTTAAAATTCATGCTATCCCACGTTTTTTATTGATAGACAAACAAGGATTAATAATAAATTCAAATGCGGATAGACCTTCTGCAGGGATTGAAGAAGTTTTAAATAGTTTAGATTTATAAATAATATTTATTTTTCCAAATTAGTTTTTTGAGGCGGTAAATAAAAATAATCAACTTCTTCGTCATCTAAGTTTGGATTAGGATAAATTGTTTGTGATTTGGCTTTTGTTTTGCTAATTTCATTATCTACTAAACTGTAATTGTCAGGTTCAAAAACTAATCTGTATAAATTGTATAAAAACATATAGTCCATTCCAACATATTCTAATATTCGTGTAGTACTTCTATTGCCGTCATTATTAGGCCAAGTCAATCTTGACGAAGCTGACCAATAAGGGTGATAATCCTCGCGAGTGTAATCGTTTGAAGGACCGGAAAAAGGTGCGAAACTTAATAATTCTTTATAATAAATTTTATCATTTTCATAAAGAGAATTGCCTGATTTATAAATGTTTTGATATTTTTGCTTATGTAATGTTACAAGGATTAAAGGGCAATGCTCATAAGTATATTTATGGCGTTTGTCGCTTAATAAAAACAATAAATCATAAGATTTTGAATTCCAATTTATATCAGAAATACTGGCTAAATCTCTAAACATATAATCGTCAATGTTTTCGGGTGCAGGAAAACCTGCAAGCCATAAAATTTTTAAATTTTTAAATAATATAGATTTGAAAATATAAGCAGCTAAGCCTTTATTTGAATTGTCGTAATGGTAAATGTTTTTTCCTGTTATG
>Ga0265293_10014227_pt1 | contig 10146 bp, 10 predicted proteins | sample Munlanlewell138R_FD_192505 | JGI IMG/M metagenome (GOLD analysis project Ga0265293, IMG submission 192505) | Leachate microbial communities from a municipal landfill in Southern Ontario, Canada - Leachate well 138R | ecosystem: Engineered > Solid waste > Landfill > Unclassified | place: Canada...
AGTCACCTTGGCACTCTTTTTGCCAAACTCCTTCATCTCTGCCTCACCACCTTTGGCTTCTTCGATAGAAGCAGCAGGTACTGTAATCTCCTCGTCTAACTCAAACTCAAGATCCTCGGTTTTTAAGATCGTGTTTTTAGCAAATGTTTTTTCTTCACTCGTCTTGTTAAAAATAACCACCAAACCTTTAGCTTTTTCTCCGACCGGCTTTACTCCGGTTGTTTGAATAGTATCTTTATCTGAAACCTCCTCTGTGATAACTTCTGCTTTAAGCAGACTGTTAACTGGGTCTGATTGCGCAACTGAAGAACTCAAACTAATCACAGAGTTTTTACTTAAATTTTTTGTTTGAGGAGCAATCTGGACCTCAACCTGATAGTTCATTTTAAGCAAAAAGTAAAATACTAACACTGAGATGACTAAGCCTAAAACAACACTGAGAATTATAACTGGCTTGAGAGCTAATTTTTTCTTCTTATTTTTTTTACCAGCAGTGTCAATCTCAACAAAACTCGAACCTTGTTTTTCATCAGGTTTTTCAAGTTCAACAGGCCTGAAGTTGTTGACCTCTTCGTCTTGAGCTGTTTTCAATAACGATTGAGTCGTTGCTTCGGTTTTACGCGCAAAGTCTGGTTGCTCAAGCTCAGGTTGTTCAGTTGGCACTCTTGGGCTAGTTTGTGCGCTGTTGATCGAGTCTGAGCTTAAAGCATCTGCCAGTTCTTGTGAATCAACTGGTTGACTCATCTGGGAAAACTGCACTGCTGACACTAAACCAGCAGATCCAGCTTGAACCGAATCAATCTCTGCATCATGAGGAATTAAACCTTTTTGTTTAGCAACTACCTCCCCATAATATTTAGTCACGATGTCCAAGAGCTGGTCTGAAGTGATAATCTCAATAATAGGTTTCTGCACAAAGTTAAAATCTTGTGTCCAGTTTAATGAAAACAGCTGTTGCTGATAAAGTATTAACTTTTCAGGATCAATCACGGCTGAAAGCAAGATAATGTTAGGTGGAAGCTTGATGCCATTGGTTGCAAAGTTCTGCTCCAAGCGAGCTAAAGCTTCCTGAAGATCAGATACGATATCCTCAGATCGCCCCACTGATAAAGAACCAGCCACTTTTCCTTGGCGTACAATCATTAAATCTAAGGATTGAGCACCAATATATAAAACAATTGAAGAGAGAAAGCTGTTATTCTTAAGCAAGTGCTGAAGTGCGGCCTCGGTGGTTGACACAAACCCAAGTGGTTTTAAAGATAGCGACTCGGTAAGATTCTTAAGGTCTTTTTCATGCTCTGCTGAAATCTTGTTGTTCTTGATCCAACTCGGTTCAAAGGCAAACAATATTTCGTCAGTTTCTTCTGATCTATCACCTAAATCCTGCAAACTTTCATCCATTTGTACGAGCTGTTCTTCGGTACTATTGTAATATCTTACTTTTGATTTACTTAAGAGAATAATTTTTTGTTCAAAAACTTGCCACAGACTAGAATGAATCGATTGATCGGTTATTAAAGAAAGAATAAACAGGTTCTTTTTATCTGGTTTTTTTTTGGAGAAAAGATTTGGCAGGCCCATATTGATAATTATACAATAGATTTATTACTTAGTGAAAAATTGAGTAGAGTTTTACCACACTAGGCTTAAAACCACTGGTGCCTTAAAAATATTGTTGTCTTAAAAATATTGGTGCCTTAAAAATATTGACAATGAGTTCTTAAAAAATATTCCAAGTTACTCCTGGAACACCTGTTTTCTGGTGCTGGAGCGCGCTCTTGCGAGTTTTGAGGTCTGAGTTTAACTGCTAAATCTTGCGTAAACCCTTCTCACTCCAGAGCCAACAGATTTTTCTTTAAAAATCTCGATCTTATGGATCTTGCCGGTTGAGCTAACATGAGGACCCCCGCATAACTCTTTTGAGATAAGTTTATCTTGACCAATCTCAAAAACATCTACCTGGTCAGGATAGCGTTCAACAAAAAACGCCAAAGCTCCGGATTGTAATGCGTCTTGTTTTAGCATCTGTTTTTTTTGAACAGGCAAATCTAGCGCGATCCATTGATTAACTAAGTCTTGAACCTGCTGAACCTCTTGTTTGGTTAAGGCAGAGCTGTGAGAAAAATCAAATCTCAAACAATCCTGAGTAATTTGCGATCCTTTTTGCTGGACATGGTCACCCAACACCTGCCTTAAAGCAGTGTGTAATAAGTGAGTGGCAGTGTGATAAGCCGTGGTGATATCAGAGTTGTCAGCTAAGCCACCCTGAAACTTTTGCGAGGCGCCAGTTTTTGACAACTTGCTATGCTTGGCTTGAGCTGTAACATACTCCTGTCGCAAATTTTCCTCAAGAGTAATATTGTTTTGCTGAGCTTCTTCAATGGTTAGCTCAAACGGAAAGCCATAGGTTTGGTACAAATCATACGCCATCTCGCCGGTTAAAACTTTATTATCAGCAAAAATCTTGTTAAGTCTTTTTAATCCTTTGCCAAGTGTTTTTTTAAATTTTTCAACTTCTTGATGAATCAAGGTTTCAATAGCCAACTGATCTTGCTTTAATAAACCATTAGTTTGGGTATAAATCTCGGCCACCACAGGCACTAAAGATAATAAGAACTCAGAATCTTCAAAAAGATGCTGACTGTATCTAACGGCTCGTCTAATTAAACGCCTCACTAAGTAGCCCTGATCCTTGTTACTAGGTTTAACCCCATCATTAATTAACCAAACAGCTGCCTTGATGTGATCAGCAATGATGCGAAAGTTTGCTGGGCTATTGGCATATTCTTGATTTGTTTCTTGTTCAATTTTTCGAATAATTGGTAGAAATAAATCGGTTTGAAACACATCAGGCTGATGATGACTGGCAGCTAAAATTCTTTCCAAACCTCCTCCAAAATCAATATTTTTCTGAGGCAGGTCCTTAAACCCGGTTGCTGTTTTTTGATACTGCATAAAAACGCTGTTACCGATCTCTAAAAATCTGCCACAGTCACAGTTAACATGGCAAGGTTGATCAGCAAACTTGGAGTTTTCATGAAACTTAAACTCGGCTCCAAAATCATAAAACACCTCGCTGTCAGGACCACCGGGTTCACCAACCGGCATCTCATCAGGATCGCCACTGCGAGACCACCAGTTTTTATCAGCCGAGTAGTAAAAAATGCGATTGTCATTTAAACCTTCTTGGTAGGGATTTTTTCCAACCCCGGCGGTGACACCTTTACTAGCAAACAACTCCTGCCAAATCTTTACCGACTCCTCATCTGCATCAACTTGATATTTATCACTACCAGCAAAAACAGTCACACACAACCTTTCAACAGGCAAACCAACTTCCTCAACTAGAAACTTGAAAAACCAAGTTAACTGCTCTGTTTTAAAATAATCACCAAATGACCAGTTGCCCAACATCTCAAAAAAAGTAGTGTGGCGATTGTCACCCACTTCTTCAATATCAAGCGCTCGAAAACAACGCTGAGAGTTAACAACTCTTTTTCCCTGAGGATGATCTGCTCCTAGCAGATATGGCATCATCGGTTGCATGCCTGCGGTGGTAAAAAGGGTACTGGGATCATTTTCAGGCACCAACAAAGATGAAGGCACAACAACATGGTCAAGGTTTTTAAAATAAGTTAGGTATTTTTGTCGAAGCTGATTTGAGCTGAGCACGATAAAAAATTATTTAATTATAGAACTTACTGCTAGGTAAGATGACCGAGTTTTTTTATAAAAAAAATTTTTCATTAAAACTTGCGCGCCTATAGCCAATCCACCAAAAAAAACATCTCCAAGTAAGGTGTTGCGATAAAAAGGCAAGGCTACGAAATAACAACTCAATAATCCAGCTAAAGTTCGTGGATACCAAAAAAACCAAACTCCAAGATTAGAAAGCATAAAAAAACAAAAACTGGCCAGCGGTAAAAATAACACCTGTTTTTTAACCTGACCTTTTGCCAAACGACCCCAAAAATAATAACTGGCAAAACCTAGATAAGTAAAGATAAAGCCTGGGTAAAAACCAGAGAAAAACTTGTCAAAAACGATAATTTGACCAAAAAAAAGTAAAATGTTTGATTGAAAAAACCCAAAACTGCCTACCGGACTAAAGTTTGGTAAAACCTTTAAAAAACGAGTCAAAAAAACAATAACAGTTAAACCGAGTTTTTTTAAATAAGGATGCCGATTATTGTGAGGGGATGAAAAGTTATGCATAATCTACAGATAAATCTTTATTCGTTAAAACTAGCCTGAACTTGTTCCCAGCGCCACTCAACCTTATCGCCAATTTTTAACTCGATTTTATCTGATGCAACTTGAGCATATTCGTCATTTACATACAAAGCCCAGTAGTAATCAGCGCTCGATTGTTGTTGATTGATAGCCGTTACAAACACTCCAAAATCATGCTGGTCATACTCAACCTCAGCATTGCTTGTTAGCAGTGAAAACGGAGTTTGACCAGCCTTATCAGCTGTAAACTCATAATGTTCAATGACACTATTATTTGAAGTAGATAATTGAAAAGGATTTGTTTGACGGATCTCTCCGATCGTACCAAATAAACTTGCAAAGTCTTTTTTAAGATCACTGTGTTGGTTATAGCTGTAAAACAAAAAACCGAACGCAACTATACCAATGACAATGATTATTGGAAATAACTTCTGAGATCTTGATGGTTCTTCTTGGATTGTTTCTGGCATTTAAAAGAAAAAAAATAAAAAAATAAAAGTGAATGTTAAAGTAAAAATAACTGACCGCTGGTTTGCTGTTAGTTGGTTTGCTGTAAAATATCTTTTTTACAGCTATATCCCTTTAAATTTCTTTAGATCTTGATTCTTAACTCCTTTTTGACGTCGACCGCCCTCCTGAATAAGACTGGTTTTTTTATGACCGATTTTTTTAACCGAGTCAAAGCCCAACAAAACATTAATCAAATCTTTTAAAGCAAGATCGCCTATCTTAAACTCAGCAAGAGATGGTATCTCGGTTTCCACATCTTGCCATTTTTCTTTAAAGTTTTCTTTTAACTGCTGACCTTTATCAGTATTAAATAAAAAATAACTGGTTGAGCCTAATAAAAAGCCTACGACTAAACCGATAGCAAATTGATTTTTCTTCTCTTGATCCGTGTTTGTCATAAGATTATTGAGGGTCGTCATCTTTCTTCTTATTAAGAAAACCAATAAAACCTTCAAAGACTTTAACTCCTGTTTTTACTCCAGTAGCGATGCCTGCTAAATTTTTTAAAGGCTCGGTTAAAGCTTTAATCTTTTCTTCTGTTTCATCAAAAACAGAGTTAATCTTTTCTAAAGCTTGACGAAAAGATCTCAACACCAAGATTAGGTGTACTCCCACAGCAACCAAGGTAGCGGTTAAAATAACCAGGACAATAGCAAATAAAACTGGTAAAAATTCTGTCATAAAAGATTAATAATTAATATATCGAGATTTGTCTCAAGATAACTCTATTACAGCAACTTTAATAATAGCATCAGAAACAAAAAACTCAAAAGTTAAAAATAAAACAGCACTCCTTAATACAGGGTTATAAATAGTTTTCTTTAATAACTAAAATCAACAGCCTAGCCTGAAAAAAAATAACTCAAATGTGCAAGGTTGCTGTCTATTTTAACCCTCTAAAGCATGCTTTTTAACCTTTAAATCTTAACCTTTAAAACCTGACATAAACCGTAATCTGCTTCAAGTTAGTTTTACCTCTTTGATCAATCGCTTCAACCGTTAAGGTTGTAACTCCTTCCTTGGGCAAGTAAACCTCGGTACGAAAGGTGCCATCTGGGTTAAGTGCGACCGGTTGTGCGTTCACGCTGACCATTGACTCAACATCTGTTTGTCCGGTCACCACAATTTGCGATGAAACAAACTCGTTGTCACTGGGGGAATAGATCTCCAACCTTGGGGGTTTATTTAAGTTATGCCATTGCCAAGCTACATAACCCAATAAAGAAAAAAAGATCGTGGCGACCACCACCCCAACCAAGGTCACGGAATGCCATAAACGCTGTTTTCTAACCACTGGGCTGATAAAATCTCGTGACTGAAGTTGACCCTGGTTATCCTCCTGAAAATCTCGTCTTAGCAAGGAAAGTAAAGACTTGTTATCTAACTCTAGAACACGAGCATAAGCCTTAATATATCCTTTGACAAAAGTACTTGGAGGTAGTTGGTCAAACTGATTGTTTTCTAAATATTGCAAAAACTCCTTCTTAATCTTGGTTAATTGAGACATGCGTGCTAAAGTGATGCTTTGCCTCTGCCGTTCCTCAGCTAGAATTTGACCAACTTTTTTAGTTTGCATGAAATATTTTAAATGTTTATCAAACCGTTAATGACTGCCCAACATTTCCTGAACTAAACTCGCGATCTTGGATCCCTCAGCTTGATTGCCAACCTTTTGTTTGACCTTACCGATTAATGGTCCAGCTTGATCAAGCTCGGTTTCTTGTTTAACCTGAGCAATAATACTTTTTAGTTCATCATCAGATAACTGAGTAGGTAAAAATTCCTGAAGCACCTTAATCTTCTGTTGAGCTTCTGCAACCAAATCCTGACGCTGACCTTTTTCATAATCAACCAAGGCGTCTTTCCATTGTTTAATCTGCTGTTGCACCACCTGCTGAACCTGCGTGTCATTAATCTCACCTTGATCAATCTCGATATTTGTAATTCTGGCTCTTAGCAAACGAACAACATCAAGGCGCAGTTGATCCTTAGCCTTCATGGCTTGTTTCATTTCTACAACAAGACGGTCTTTGAGTGTCATAGGTTTGTCAAATAATCTGTAAATAATGATTAAGTTGTAATATAAACAGTTTTTATTCTTAAACTGGAACTTAATGTGGACCCGAGCTGACTTGAACAGCTGACCTCTCCGATGTGAACGGAGCGCTCTAACCAACTGAGCTACGGATCCTATGATTATAAACCTGTTCTCTTAGAGGTAAGCCATATTATACAACACAATCAAGTTCAGCTTGATTTCAGAGTTGACAACTAGTTTAGCAACTAATGGGTAACTCTAACTTGACTGAGAAATTCTTAAACTTGATTGTTCCGCCATATTGCGTGTGTTGTTCTAAAAATGGTCGGTTGTTATGCCATCGGTGTTATCAACTTATTCATTTTAATGCTCAACCTGCCAACAACAATCTTTTTAGCCAAGAATTTCTAGATCAGGCCTTAAGCTTGGCTGTTTATCAACCGCCAATCTCTGATTTAATTAAAAGTTTAAAATATCAACACGTTAAAAAGATTGGAGTAGTGCTCGCAGAGCTACTTTATAACCACTTACAGTTGCCAAAGTGTGATCTAATCACTTGGGCACCGATCTCCAAAAAAAGATTAAATGAGAGAGGTTTTAACCAAGCACAGATGATCGGGGAAGGCTTGGGTAGGATTATGAAAACTCCAACCAAAACTGTGCTTAAAAAAGTAAAACATACCTCAAAACAAGCAAAAAGTAGTTTTGCTCAAAGACTGGCAAATTTACAAGATACTTTTGAGGTTGAGGCAAGCTTTCAGCATTGTCTTAAAAATAAAACCGTGATGATTGTTGATGATGTCCTGAGCACAGGCAGTACCTTAAACGAGTGTGCCCGGATGCTAAAAATGGCTGGAGTAAAAGTAGTGGTTGGCGTGGCAGTGGCAAGAAGCTAAACCTGATTACAGTGGCAGTGGCAAGAGGCTAAAGCTGATTACAGATGAAATTTACAAAGAAAAGACGTATAATACATAAGTTACGGGGATGTATTGCTTTGACGTAACAGCTCTTTAACAACTGCAGACCATCTTTGATCAAAAGATGTTAAACAGGATCAAAAAAACATCTGTCAACAAAATCGTTAACAGAATAGCACAAGGTGTCCAAAGTTTCTTTGGCACCACTGCTCCTGCTTACGCCTACGCGTAATTAGGCATCTATTAGTTTCTTCTCACTGATGAGAGCTGATAGGTGAAAACCCAGTCAGTGTGACAACTTACTTGCCTCATATTGCAAGTAAGTCTAAGACAAAAAAATATGGCTGTGAAAAAAAAGTTTGTTTGTTCACTTTTTTCACTTGCGCAAAAACAAACTATGTCTGTAGTGGTTGTTGACTAGTTAGTTAGCGGACAGGGGTTCATTACCCCTCATCTCCACAAATTATTACTCAGTTTAAGCCTGTTCTTCTTCTGCGTCCTCCGTGTTAAAATTGCATCATGTCAATAGCTCACCCTTTAAACACCCTCTTGCTGTCTGCTGGTTATGGCACTCGTCTTAAAAAAATAGGTGAGCGCACGCCTAAAGGCTTGTTTAAGAACAGCAAAAATATATCAATCACTGACATGATTATTGGCTCTTTGCAAAAAGTTCCGCAAGTTGAAGATTGGGCTTTGGTCTCAAACAACCGTTTTTTTCATAACTATCAAGATTATTTTGCTCAAAACTACCCAGGATTAAAGATCAAGATGCTCAATGATGGCACTGATGATCCTAAGGAGAGACTGGGCTCACTTGGGGATCTAGTTTTTGTCCTAAATAAATTAAGTTGGTGGGATAAATCAATCTTGGTTTTAGCCAGTGACCGTACTCCCGAGAACATCATTCCTCATCTAGTGAAGTTATATAATCAGCACCCTGATTGTTTTATTACCTGCGTTACTCGCCAGAGCAAAAAAATGATCGCCAATCGTTATGGTTGCGCTCAACTTGGTCAAGATCAAAAAATCTTAAGTTTTGAAGAAAAGCCAGCTCAGCCAAAAAGCAATTATCAAGCTATTCCATTTTATATTTTTCCACAAAAATCCTTAAGTTTGCTTAAAAAATATTATCAAGCCGGTAAAAATATGGACTCGCCAGGTAATATCATCCCCTGGCTTTTGCAACACAACTTTCCGGTTTATGCTCACATCACTCAAAAAACCTCGATCGATATTGGGAACTTAGAGGATTTAAAAAAATTTAAAAGCGCAAGATAGCTGGAAAAAAATCCTTATTCCTCGTCAGCCTTTGCTTGAGCTAAATAGGCTTGAACCTTCTCCTTGATCACCTCTCTTGGCTTACTGCCTTCTGGCGGACCAATTAACCCAGCCTCATGCATATTATCCAAGATCCTGGCAGCGCGATTATAACCAATACTCAAACGTCTTTGTAGTAATGATGCTGAAGCCTTGCCCCGATTGTTAAAAACCTGAACCGCTTGATCAAACAGTTCATCTTTTGCCTCGTTTTGATCTGCGCCTTCAAAATCAATCACTTGATTAGTTTTATATTTACTGGTGACATCATCCTCATACTGAGGTAGTTGACCATGAGATTTTAAATAATCTATCAAGGCTTTGGTTTCTTTAGGAGAGACAAAAGTGCCCTGAATACGAATCGGTTTAGCGCGATCAGGAGCCTGATATAACATATCGCCTCGACCTAGTAATTTTTCCGCTCCTGCCGAGTCTAGGATCACACGCGAGTCAATTAATGAGTTAACTTGAAAAGCGATTCGAGCAGGAATGTTAGCCTTGATTAATCCAGTAATCACATCTACAGAAGGTCGCTGAGTAGACAATATCAAATGAATGCCTACTGCTCGAGCCATCTGCGCGATACGGGTCACTGAAGCCTCGACATCTCCAGGAGCAAACATCATGATATCAGCCATCTCATCAATCACGATCATTAAGTTTGGCATGGCAGACAAACCAGCGAGCTCGTTGTAGGCCTCAATATCTTTCACCCCTACCTCCTGTAGCAGTTTGTAACGCTTTTCCATTAAGCTCTCGGTCCATTTTAAAGCAGAGATCACTTTTTTCGGTTCCACAATCACTGGCGTAATTAAATGTGGAATATCTTGATACTGAGTTAGCTCCACTCGCTTTGGATCCACCAAGATTAAGTTTAACTCAGACGGGCTGGCCCTGAACAATAATGAGCTTAAAAAATTATTAATACAGATAGACTTACCAGATCCGGTTGAGCCAGCAATCAGCAGATGAGGCATCTTGGAGATATCAGCGATCACCGAGTTGCCTGCAACATCAATCCCCAACCCGACCGCTAACTTTGAAGGATGCTTTTTTAAAACACTGGAACCTAAAATTTCACGCAAGGTTACAAACTCGAACGAGCGGTTGGCACTTCAATACCCACCAAAG
>Ga0265293_10014228_pt1 | contig 10145 bp, 11 predicted proteins | sample Munlanlewell138R_FD_192505 | JGI IMG/M metagenome (GOLD analysis project Ga0265293, IMG submission 192505) | Leachate microbial communities from a municipal landfill in Southern Ontario, Canada - Leachate well 138R | ecosystem: Engineered > Solid waste > Landfill > Unclassified | place: Canada...
GCCGTGTGCCTCTTGATTAAAAAAGTTTCCCCAGCGTCCAATCGCCTGGCCTAGGATAATACTGGGGGCAATGATATCCGCAAACTTCCAAAAGGGTAACTTTTGCCACTTAACGTAAAAGAAACCTGCCAAAAAGCCCCCAATCAAGCCCCCATGAATAGCCAGGCCACCATGCCAAATAGCGATAATTTCTTTCCAATTACCCGCATACTGGGGCCATTCAAAAACTACATAGTAAAGGCGGGCCATGATAAAAGCAGCCGGTATGACTATGATAATTAAATTAAAAATGTGATCGGAATCTAAATTTTCTTTTTCTGCCCTTTTGGCTGCCAATAAAGATCCCAAGAGAATAGCTGTTGACATAATAATTCCATACCAGTAGATAGGATAAGAGCCAATTTTAATAGCAATCGGATTCATAATTAACCTTCCTTAGTTACTAGATTTAATAAATCCATTATGCAACATCCCGCATTTAAAAGCAACCAAACAGAAACAAAAAAAGGGCACTCAGCCTAATCCGCAAGCCCTTTTTGCCGTTGGGTACCTAATTTTTTACCGTAGCCCCTCATGTATTCCACCACTAAAACATCCAACTCGCAACTTTTTTTGCAAACCTCTTCATCCAGAAGAGTTTGTTTTAAATCTACCAGCCGGTTTAACTCCGCCTTTTTTTGCTCTATTAAAGCCAAAAGCTCCTGCATAGCTAACCTTCACACCCCTTCCTGCCTATGACCCCGCAAGGCATAGCTGCCCGGTCTTATCATACTTATTATTTCGACAATGAATTAAAATAACCTCTAACAAATTTACTATTTTTTTCATATTAGGCCAATTTAATACAGACTGCTAAGCTATGATAAATGCGATACAAGCTATGTTAACACAACCACTACTTCAAAGGCAAGCATAATCTATTTAAACCTCATAGGCTGATTAAAAATAAACAGTTCCTTTCTGGGCTTTTTTTCGACACTCCACCGTTTTTTCACCATTTTACCTTCTAAATTACCGACGCCCCCAAAGACTAATTAGTTTCCCGGGTAAACAATTTACTACCCCGGCTAACACCTTTTTTATTCTAATTCATATAATGTTGAAGCTTTAAAAAACTCAAAGACCGAGGAGGCACCAAAATGACCCAGGGCTTTCAAGACCTTTTTGAACAGGCAATGAAATTTAAGATTAATCTTGAGGAACTAAAAAAAGAACTGGCTGACAAAACTGTTGAAATCGTCACCGGCCACGATGAAGTGCACCTGGTTATGAATGGGCTGCAAGAGATACTCAGCATCCGGCTTCAGGCCCAAGACCTACCTGCCCCCCAACAGCAACGCTTGGAGCTGCTTTTAAAAAGGGCCCTCAACCAAGGAATTGCCCGCTCCCGGGAGCTGGCGGGACAGGAAATAACAAATCAGACTGGTTTTAATCCCTCCTTACTAAATGGCCTGTTTTAAGTCAGTTAAGTCAACTTTTAAATAACTTTGCCTAAAACACCTTTTTAGCTTACCTTGAATAGATATATATTAGTTTTCAGCTAATTTCAACAGAAAGGAGAGCCAACCCGAATGGATATCCTAAGCAAGGTTTTAAAGCGCAACTCTATCCAATTATTGGATTTGCCCAATGTGGTGGGGGTTGGCAAGGGTTGGAAGATGACTAGGGGAGAGAGCACAAAAGATCCCTCTGTAGTGGTGTTAGTATCGAAAAAACTCCCCTCCGCTGATTTAACCCGCTCGGCTATGGTTCCTAAATCCTTGGGCACCTTCTCTACCGATGTAATAGAGGTGGGAGAAATCCGTTTTTTGGAACGGACTGAATATATCAGACCCGCACCCCCCGGAGTGAGCATCGGACATTATCAAATTTCTGCCGGCACCTTCGGTGCCGTGGTTAGGGATAGGAATTCGGGGGAACTGCTAATACTTTCCAATAACCATGTTTTGGCCAACAGCACCGACGGTCACGATGGAAAATCAAGGGTTGGAGATGAAATTTATCAGCCGGGCCCTTATGACGGTGGCACTAAAGAACAGTTAATCGGTCATCTACATCGCTTTATTCCCCTATCTAGGGAATACGGGACATCTGAGTGCCCTCAGGCAGCCTCCCTAGAAAAACTAGGAAACCGCGTTATACATGCCATCAGACCTAATTATAGGGTAATCCTTCAAAAGATGAGCCCCCAGGGCAACCTGGTGGATGCTGCCCTGGCTAAACCCATTAAGCCCGAAGCCATAACACCCTTAATTATGGAAATCGGCCCTGTAAAAGGTATTAGGGAACCCCAAATAGGAATGAAGCTAATCAAAAGCGGGCGTAGCAGCGGACTAAATTCTGCCAATGTGAAGGTAATCTCTACTTTGATGAAGGTCGCCTTGAGCTCCCAGGAATCCGTTATGTTTGACGATCAAATTCTGACCGGACCAATGGCCTCCCCGGGGGATAGCGGCTCCCTAGTCTTGGATGAACAGCATAATGCAGTGGGCCTATTATTCGCCGGCTCCGACAACGCCAGCGTGGTCAATAAAATTCAGAATGTGATGGAGCTCCTGGATGTAGAACCTGTATTTAGCTAAAAAAGGCCTTTCGGGCCTTTTTTAGATTGTTAGTTCCCCTTCTGGGGCTATGATTAATTTCAGGATATTCTCTTCATCTCCGGTTAGGGCATTAATATAGACTAAATAATCTTCCTCATGATATTCTACCAAAAACTCATAAGTTAAAACTTCCTTATTGCCGCTTAAGGGTATCAAGGCCAGCCTATTGGATTTAACTGTCAGATCCGGGCTTAATCTACTCATCGCCTCTTTGCTGGACAATTTCGGCTCCGGGAGTTCTCGCCGCTGATGATTCATAAAATACATCATGCCATCAAAACCTATAATCTCCCCATCATCAAGGGCCACCTGTAGTTTTAGCTGGTCTGGATAAATTCTTACCCCACCTTCTTTAACCGTAAAAACCAGCCAGTGGGTATTGTTTTCTGTAACCCCAAAGGTTTGCTCCACACCTGAAAACTTTTTTGCTTCCAAAAAGGCCAGTGCCTTTTCTTCCGCCTCCTCTTTGCTTAAACGGCTTTCATCAACAAAACGGCTGTTTAAAAAAGATAACACTTGCCCCCCCTGACTGCTCACATCACAAGTAATCATTCCCGGGTTGCCTCTGCCATCCAAGGTGATTCCAAAGGCGGGAAAATTACCATTGATCTCATTACTTCTAATGGCTTTGTAGTCCCGGCCACCGCCTTGGTTTACAAAATCCTCGGCAATTTTTTCTGCCTCTTGCTGCGTGATTTTTTCCTGCTCCCCTGCCAGCCCTTTTGGTTCCTCCTGACCTACTCCATCTGAAAAAGGCCCATCATAAATCAAAGTGGGCAGGCCATCAAAGCGTTGTTCCATGTCTTTAAAACCCACAAGCTTATCTTGCTCTTGTTGAGCAACATCAGTCCCAATCTTTTTAAAAACGGGCTTATGCATTGCTACGGCCCATCTGTAACCGGTTTCATGCAACTCCTTCTCTGCCTGCCTAAGAGCCTTGGCATACTCCTTAATATCCTGTTGAAAAGCTAATAATTGCTCCCTTTGTTGGATCGCCAACTGTTCCCCGTTAGCTACCTTTTTAGCCATCACATAGGCATAATCACCCAGCTGAGCCAAGAACTTACGACTTTTAGCCAGATTTAATTCCATAAAAGGCAATTGCCCTAGGGTTGTTTGGGCTGTGTTAGCCCTCCCCCAAACCTCGGTTAAGAAAAAAACCTGCTGACCGGGAGCGTTACTGACCAAACCTTTACCAAGCAGTGCCTCCAATTGCCCGACCTGATTAAGTACAGTGTAAAAATCTCTTTGATAATTACTTTCCAAGGCGTTGGCCAGGCGCTGCCTGTTATTCCATTCACCATAACTCAAAAATACAACTCCTGCCAGAATCACCGCTGCAATTATCCATTTATACCGGCGAACCATCTTGATCACTCCTTTTACTTACTACAAACCAAAGACGTGTCTGCCAATGGTCCTTACAATCCGCCTGGTCCAAATCCACGGGCTGACCGGTTTGGACGGGTTCCAAAAAAACAAGGCCCCATAGGTGGGATCCCAGCCATTTAAGGCCGCCAATGCGGCCCTTTCAGCCGCCTCTAAATTGCTTACCCGCCAAATGTGGCCATTCAAGACACTTTCAAAAGCCAGTGGCTGGTAAATTACCCCCGCAACCGTATTTGGGAAGGAAGGACTCTTCACTCGATTGAGCAACACAGCAGCCACCGCAACTTGACCTTCAAAGGGCTCCCCCTCGGATTCCGCGGCAACAACCCTTGATAAAAGATGTAATTCATCCTTATTGCCTGTTGGGTGGCCTACTCCCCCTTGGACAGGTAAAGATGCCTCGGTGCTACTCATTTCAACCGCAAATATTTCTTGCTGCCCATTATTAAAAGGCGGCTGCCCTCCTATTAAAACCAGCGATACGAATAAAGTACCTGCAATCAACCATCTGCTCATTACAAAACCTCCTTTGCTACCTTAGTTTGATTAGATTTTGCCTTATTTATGCATCCGGGAGCGGGACTATTTTGTCACCAAGGCTTTAGGACCTTCATAAAATGAACTGAGCCTTGCGGGAATCCCAATTTTTCAATGAAGGAGGTAATTCATAATGCGTTTTAGGCAAGAGGTACTCAATCTATTTAATAGTGCCAGACCCTTTTTAAATCAAAATGCCCAAAAAATCATCGGCACCACACAACATTTTGCGGAGCTGCTTCAAAGCCCCACCGGGGTGAAAGCTATAAATTCTTTTAATGATTTAAATTTCAAAACCTCTACAAGAGCAGCCGGTAGCGGCCCTGAAACTGCAAACTTCAACCCTTACTCCCTATTTTTAGTTTTTTATTTACTTATTTTAGCCAGCGATCCGAAATCCTTGGAGGCGGGCAATCCATCACTGGGTCTGGAAATCCCATCCATCCTGCCCATGCCGGCCAGAAAAGAAAGCACGGCAAAGGAGGAGGACCGTTCCGAAAACCCTACTTAGCCCCTATAATGGGGGATAACGAAAAGCCGGACAATTTTTTTGCAGGTAAACAAGCAATCTTACCTGCCTCGGGGAATATATTAAACTTAAGGGAGGAATCCGACCAGCCGCTACTGCCTACAGATTATGTAAACAAGGAATTTTCCCCGGGAAAGGAGGTTAATAATTTGAAAGATACTCATGTTAATGCCGGGACAGATTTAATAGAAGATTTTCTAAGTCTAGTGGAAGATCCCAAAAGTTTGCCGACTAACCATTTAATAGCCGTGTTTAGTTTATACACACTGGCCAACATCCTAAACCTGGTGCAATCCGAGACGGCACCCCAAATGGCAGTTGCCAAACCCCAAAGCCAGCAAGTTGACAAGCCTGATAAGGAAGCTTTAATGGATACCTTGGGCAGCCTGTTAAAGAGCCAGGGAATGAATATTGGGGATCTGGTGGGGATGCTGGGCAACAAGGGAGGAGCAAACGATCAAAACCCCGGCGATTTGTTAGCGGCACTGGGAAAAAACCCGGCCGCATTAATGAATTTTATGAATTTACTTACCAGCGCCAAGGAAGCAATTAATGCCGGCAAAAAAGAGGAAAGGCCGGCAAAAAAGGTTGACGAAGCCAAAACCATTCCTTTCAAAGAAAGAAGTACTTAAAAAAAGCGGTCTACCGACCGCTTTCTTTTATCCCTTAGCTCCCGGTATACCGCAACCCACTACTATCCTTTGCCCAACTCGTAAGTCATTGGGATCAATACCCGGATTTAATCTCATCAAATCCTGTACAGTAACTCCAAACTGTGCAGCTAGCTTAAAGAGAGTATCACCCGGTCTGATTATATGGTAACGAATCTCCCCTTCCGGGCAAGCCGGAGGTACTCCTCCCACAATAATATCAGTCACCACTTGCAACTCCCTCGTTTCGGTTACTCTGGCCTGTATCTCCACAATAGCCGTTTGCTTCCATCTGAAATTTTCCGGCACATAAACTGCCGGCGGACAAGAGTTCTCCACAGTGGGCAGCGGCCCCTGACTATTGACATCCACATGCTCCACCCGGCGCACATAGGATACATTCATACCCGGCTTAACCCCTTTAACATCCACAAATGTTGTAAAGGGCTCGTCAAAATGGGTTTCCCAAACAGCATTGGTACAGACATCCACATAATAAATCTGTTTATGCAGACTACCGATAACCACAATCTTATTAGGTAATATTTTACTCTCGGAGCGGTTAATATTAATTCTAGCATCCACTTTAGCAATCTTTCTGGCGGGTCTGGGGAAGATAATATTCGTATTTTCAATGGCTACTTGCTGCTTGCCTTCCGCTACCACGTGTTCCGCCTTCAAAATTTCTTTTACTACATCAATGCCGGGACCGATTACATCCGTTACAACCGAAACTTCCCTTGTGGCTACTGCCCTTACAACTAGTCTTATAATCGCCGATTGATTTGCTGTAGTTGGTGATGTTAAATCAAATTTAACATATTCCAGGGTTGCCTTCACATTTACGGCTGTTCTTGGGTCAATCCCGGGCAAATCTACAAAGGTGGTAAAGTCTTCATCAAAGCTAAATTCAAACATTTGGCGGGTGGCGGCATCAATATAATAGACCTGTTTATGCAAAACACCCTGAACAATTAGTTTATTCGGCAGGACTTGGGTGGTGATATTCCGTATTTCCGCATCGGAGCTCTTAATCTTAACAGCATTTACCCCAGGTGGCAGATTAATATTGGCCATCACATTAACCTGTTTTTCTGCCTCACCTAAAACATCTTCAATTTTGACTTTTTCTTTAACTACCTCAATGCCAGATCCCGGCGGAACCTGAATATCAGTAATCACTTCCACTTCCATAGTTTCTGTTGCTCTAACATGGATCTCCAAAATTACTGTTTGCTGCCATTCATCCCCCTGAGTGTTGGCATCGGGTATGTCACTGTGATCCACAAACTCCACCCGGGCATCTACATCAATGATTGATTCCGGAGTGGCCCCGGGCAAATCAACAAAGGTTGTAAATCTTTCATCCACCGGCAAATCATAGACTGCATCTTCCAGATAATTAATACCACCTACTTCAGCGCTAACATTTGCTACCCAACTGACCTGTTTATGAAATAGCCCTTCAACAATAATTTTGTCAACAATAGGGGTTGCGTTAATCTCACGGACCACCGTTGTAACCCCCATAATCTTCCTCACCTGCACGGGAAAGGCGACGATGGAGCGCAAACTAACCTGGGTGGTATTCTCCCCCACAACATGCTGCACCTTAAACTTGCGACGGCTGATTTTAAAGCCGTGGGGATAGCCTCCCTTGTAACCACGTTCCATAGGTTTACCTCCTCTCTAACTGACTTCATCACAGTATATGCTAGAGAATAATAATGGTGTTACTGTGGTCACCGGTTAGGGATCGGGGGTTAAGGATTAGCACAGCTAAGATTAATTAAAAAAACCGCCGGAATTTTATCCGACGGTTTTATTTTCTTGTTTTTATGCTTTTCCTACCGCAATTCGATGCTCCATACCTTCTTGATAGACGGTTAATTCTACAGTTTCTGTCAACACATCAGTATAGCTAAATGAAACTCTCCTGGCAATACTACGATTTTCATCCAGTTTTATTACAAAAATATTAGGGTAGGTTTGTTCCAATACCCCAGTTCGCTCGTAAACCTTTTTTCTGCCCCGATTGGCCTTCAGCCTAATCTTATGACCCACATAATCGTCAAGGCTGTTTTTAATCCCTTCTATTACTTCTTTAGCTGCCATAGAACCACCTCATTTCAAAGTAAATTATACTACAATTTCTTCATCTTGTCAAAAAGAACATATATTTTACTTTAGGTGGTGATAACTGTCAAGCCAGCAATTTCTGGACCTCGGCCATTTTTATTGGCCTAGCAAGCTGAAATCAAAGGAAAAGGACTTATTTTGCAAATTTATTTTCTGTTATAAAGGCAAAATCCAAATGCCTCACTCTTTTGCCTCAAAAAGGGGGTTACCAGCTTGACCCCAGCAAAAATTTAATAGGGTGATTTTGGATAACCCAAGCGATACCTACCCCTGGTTTCGATGCCCCCTACTCCTCCCGCTCCCGTTATCGTGGTACGGATAATATCCTTGATGGAAACATTTTCGTTAATTGAAGTGTAGGCCAACCTTTCAACAACAAAAACCGGATCATAAGCGTGAATCATCACCCTTTCAGGTGAGCTGGCAAAATTTGCACCTGCAGCTAAAATTCCTTCATAGTGGGATTGACAGGCCCCCGCAAACACGACCAAATCATCCCTGCCCGGCACAAATTGCCTTACCTTTCGTACCGCTTCAATAAAATACTGCGAATGCTTGTAGTTTTCGATGATGCTAAAGTCTTTTGTCCCTTTTTTAAAAGCGTCATGGCCCGTTAAAACTAGGATATCCGGATTATACTCCTTGACCAAGCTGACTACCCGGCTCGGCTGTTCTTTTTCAGAAATGGCAAACCCGAAAGCTGGCACATTTAGCTGCCTGTAGGTCCCCATACATTTCTCCAAATAATCTTCATCCCCATCAAGATGCAACACCCTGCCGGGCACCTCAAAAAAATCGTTCTCCATTTCTGTTCTACCCCTATGCAACAACCTTCCTTCCCTATCTTGCTCTCTTTGGGCAAACACCTGCCTTAAAGATGTAGCCCTGGTCATAATACACTCATGGCGATAATGTAAAATGGAGGTTGCATCCTGCTTTTCTAAATCATCCAGGGGGGCATCCACCATCAAACGAACATCAGTCCCAACTAAGATTGCCTCTTTTTCCCCTTGTTCGGAGGTGAGAATTTCTTTGATTTTAAAAAAAATATCTCCGCCATAAGATTTTCTTACTACTATATCACCCGCTTTAAGCAACAAAAAGCATTCCCCCCCTAACTACCTGTTGCTATATAATATGAACTTGGGTATTTAAGGTGAGTTAACCTTGGCTGAAGAATTAAAAGGAAAATAAAATTTAATACCCGTTTTCTATCGCCGGATTTTAAACCTTGTGGCCTAAAAGTCAACAGCCCATATTATATAAAAAAGGCTTTTGTGAAAATTCAGCCTAAAGGAAGTAATTATATGTGGACTGCTGTAATTCCGGCCTGGAATGAAGAAAACAGAATTAGCAAGGTGTTAACACGTCTATCCGACCTTCCCCTGGATAAGATAGTTGTCATTGCCAATGGCTGCACGGATAATACCCTTCAAGAAATCAGCCGATTTGAAGATTCCCGTTTGGATCTGCATATCTTTGCCCACAAATTGGGGGTTGATCTGCCCAGAGCAATTGGGGCCAAAATTGCCCTAGATTACCGCGCCCGAGGGGTTTTATTTATTGATGGGGATATGACGGGTGCCTCCGGCAATCAGCTTTTTAAATTGATGGAGGGCGTTGAAGCAGGATTAGACTTGGCTTTAACCAATTGCTATCCTTTTATACCCTATCGCTACTATCATGCAGCCATCGTTTCCCATTATAGGGCAAAGCTAAATCGGGAATTGGGTCTTTTTCAAAAGCTGGGTTTAGCCTCCCCTACCCACGGTCCTCACGGCGTCTCTGAAAAATTTTTAAAAACCGTCCCCCTCGCAGAACTGGCCATTCCCCCCGTGGCCCTAGCCCTGGCAGCACATTCCCGGCTGCAAATCAGAGTAGCCGCCCGCCTCCCCGGTCACCAGCTGGAATCCCGCTTACGAGGCACAAAGCACGAAATAATGATCTTTCAAACAATCATTGGCGATCATTTAGAGGCCCTGAGTTTAATTAAGGGCCAACCTCGCAATCGCTTACATAAGGGGGAACAGTTTTTAGGCTATCATCCCGAAAGACGCTTTGACCTACTGGAAGCCTTTTCCACCCTCTAGCCACATCCTTCCTGTCTTCCCACTCTTTTACCAATGCAATCTTTGCCATGATACTTTATAATATGGGCTAAGAACTGCTCCATTATCAAAAAAGGAAAGGAGGTATATCCCTGTTTAACTTAAAAAAACTATTACTGCTAAGCTTCCTCTGTGCACTCTTTCTCTTTCCGGTGAAAGCGGAGGCATCTACTACCAGGTATACAGTACA
>Ga0265293_10014230_pt1 | contig 10145 bp, 8 predicted proteins | sample Munlanlewell138R_FD_192505 | JGI IMG/M metagenome (GOLD analysis project Ga0265293, IMG submission 192505) | Leachate microbial communities from a municipal landfill in Southern Ontario, Canada - Leachate well 138R | ecosystem: Engineered > Solid waste > Landfill > Unclassified | place: Canada...
TTGTGGTGTCAAAGATATCGCCGGCCACCAGCAAAACGTCGATGTTCTCGCGCTGCAAGGTGTCAAGCATCCAGGCCAGAAACGCCTCAAAAGCCTCATGGCGCTTGCGCCCATACAGCATGCGCCCCAGGTGCCAGTCGGAAGTGTGCAGGATTTTCATGCGGGGGAGTATAGCGGGGTCTGGATCAACCCGATCCGCGTGACCCAACGCGGGCACACCCGAATCAACCCCCGAACTTATCCCCAAAAACTGTGAATAACTCTCGGGACAAGCCCATGAGAAGTCATGTAACTTCAGGCCCCATGAGTATTTTTACAGCCATGGGCTCACAATGCGCATCAGTAGAGTTCATTGAACAACGCCAATTCGCCAGCGCGCTCGGCGGTCATTTGCAACATGCACATATTGGCCTGAACTCGTGCCAAAGAGCCACCTTCAGGATCGTAATAAAAGTTGCAGTTTTCATCACGATACGTAATCCAGGCTCGTTGCGTACTGCGCAATTGTGTTTTTCGTTCGGCCGACAAACTGCCCATCAACAACGTGTACTCGGCATTGAGTTTGGCATCTTGCCGGACAAGCTCGGCATTCATGCAGTCAATCATCTCGACAGTCACACCGCCAGACTTGTCCATACAAGAGGTGAATGTCTTGCTGTATTGGACTGAATCGGGTGCCGTTTCGGCATTGGCGGCTCCTGCAAGAATCACGGCAAACAATGCAGTCGCAACAAAGTAATTTCTCATGTTCTTTTATCCTTGATGAAATTGTCTGCGCATGCAACCGTGTCAAACAGTTGCTGCCGACTGTTAAAACGAGGCGCGCACAAGACAAAAGCGCCTCGAAAGGCGCTTTCCAAATTGCTGACAAATCTTCGTCAGGCGACGAAGGTTTGTTTATGATGCGCCAAGCCTTGGCTATCTGCCACGAGCGGCACCTCGGCCTACCCCTTTGCGATCATGCCCGGCCTGTGCGCCCTTGATGCCGCCACTACTACCCTGCCCAGGCCAGCGAGCCTGTTTGAGGGCCGGCACTGCGGCTGGCTTCACTTTCTCTGGGGTTTTGTCTTTCTTTTCCATTTTACTACCTCAAGGTCATGCGGCGACGGCACAGTTGTTATCGCCAACCTCCGAGCATAGGCCACTTTAAAGAATAAAGCCCGTCTTATTGCCACCTAACCGACTATGACCTGAATCAGGCGGCTTTGCGGGCGGATGCCATTTCCCGTTGACGCTTGGCTTCTTCCAGCAGATAGACCTGGTAATCGTCCAGGTCGCCATCAAAGTCGTTCACGCCACCGCGCGATACAAGCCAGAACTCATCGCAAACAGAACGCAACAAAGCGCGGTCGTGACTGACCAGAATTACTGAACCTTCGTACTCATTCAGGGCAACGCTCAGGGCCTCGCGTGTCGCCAGATCCAGATGGTTGGTGGGCTCGTCAAGAAGCAACAAATTCGGGCGCTGCCAAACGATCATGCACAATACCAGGCGCGCTTTTTCGCCTCCGCTCATGCTGCCCACAGGCTGTTTGACCATATCGCCGCTGAAATTGAACGTACCCAGAAAATTACGCAGCCCCTGCTCACGACAGTCCATTGCGCCGGGGCGCACACCTGCCGGCGTATCGCGCACCAGACGTATCATATGCTCCAGCGGGTTATCGGCAGGTCGCAAGACATCCAGTTCCTGCTGCGAAAAATATCCGATATTCAACCCCTTGCCAGTGACGATTTCGCCGGCAATCGGCTGCAGCGCACCGGCTACGGTTTTCACCAGCGTCGACTTGCCTTGGCCATTGGCACCCAGAATGCCAATGCGCTGCCCTGCCAGCACCGAACGATTGACCTTCTGCACAATAATCGAAGCCGCGCTACCGGCCGGTGCGTCTTCGGGTGGCGGGTAACCGAAGCTGGCCTCGGTCATGGACAGCATGGGGTTAGGCAGGCTGAAAGGTTCTTTGAACTCAAACTGGAATTCGGCATCGGCCAATATCGGCGCAACCTTTTCCATGCGTTCAAGGGCCTTGACGCGGCTTTGCGCCTGCTTGGCCTTGCTGGCCTTGGCCTTGAAGCGGTCAATAAATTTTTGCAAATGTGCAACTTTTTCTTGCTGTTTGGCATGCGCCGCCTGCTGCAATAACATTTGTTCGGCACGCATGTCTTCAAACTTGCTGTAATTGCCGCCATACCTCACCAGCTTGCCCTGGTCGATATGCAACGTGACATTCGTTACCGCATCCAGGAACTCGCGGTCATGGCTAATGACAACGATCGTGCCCGCATAATGCTTAAGCCAGGCCTCGAGCCACACCAGTGCATCCAGATCCAGGTGGTTGGTCGGTTCGTCCAGCAACAGCAAATCAGACGGGCACATCAGCGCACGCGCCAGTTGAAGGCGCATGCGCCACCCACCCGAAAAACTGTTAACCGGCTGATCCATTTGGGCCACGCTGAAACCCAGACCTAAAATCAGTGCCTGAGCCCGGGAAGGCGCATCGTGCTCGCCGGCGTCGTGCAATGCCATATAGGCATGTGCCATACGCATGCCGTCATCGCCGGCTTCGGATGCGGCAACTTCAGCGCGCGCTGCCAGCAACACGGTGTCACCCTCTACCACGAAATCCGTTGCGCTTTGCTCGGTTTCAGGCATATCTTGCGCCACTTGCGACATGCGCCACTGCGCGGGTATGGAAAACTCGCCGCCATCTTCGTGCAGTGTGCCATTCAGCACCGCGAATAACGATGATTTTCCCGCACCGTTGCGCCCGACCAAACCCACCTTTTCACCAGGGTTAAGCGTTACAGAGGTTTTGTCGAGCAATACTTTACTGCCGCGACGCAAGGTCACGTTCTTGAGGATAATCATTAGGGGGCAGGTCTTTTTTAGGCGAACAGCCAACTTCAACCGAAAACGGCGGGGCTGGACAGGGGGGGGGTGGCAAGATGGAAAATCTGGTGGGCAAAACGCCTGTGCACAAAGCAGGCAAAATTTGCAGAATACAGCCGTGGATTGTAGCACTCGGCTGTATTGTTCCGTATATTCTGTGGTGTCAGGCAGCCCACACTTCAGGGCTGCATTTTTATAGGGCCTGCCTTGATGCGGGCGTTACACCAAAATGAAAAAAAACAGCATGCCGGATCCAGACGAAATAGCACTTATCGAGTGGTGCATAGCAGTTGAAGGCTTTCTGGTTGCTGGCGGAGCAACATTGCGTCAGGCACAGGACCACATCGAAGAACAGGCCGAATGGTTTACTGACCAGTTCTACAACGGCCTGACGCCCGAAGAAGCGGCCAAGGAAGCGTTGAATTGATCCTGAGATCGTCTCTTGCACACCACATGTCCGGGCTTATTTATTGCAACCACGGTAAACAACTACAATGGAAAGCTTACCCAAGAGCAATATGTTGAAACTTGAGCCCGGCGCACGGGCTACCTTGCGAAAATCAGAGCCCTCTCAACGGATGAGGACGGGAACGATCGGTTCATTGGCCTTACAACGAAAGATTCGATCTGGTATCAAGATAATCTTCGTAAGTCTTTTGAAGGAACGGCTGATCGGGCCGCAGAAAACCCCGTCAGATTCACACCTCTGCGGGTTTTTTTCTTTGCATGGGCTCAAGAGTTATCCCCACAAACTGTGAATAACTCTCGGGAAAAGCTTATGAGAAGTCATCTAAACACATGTCAGACAAGTGTTTTTACCGTGATGGGTTGGTAATGCGCATCATGGTGACCCGGCTGTTTCTGCACAGTGACTCAATCAGCCAGAATCAGCGCCATTCAATAACATTCATCCCTGTTGATTTGAGACAAAAGCTTTTTCCCCGCGATGTCTATACTGAAACTGGAATGTCCTGTAACGCCCTTTTCATATGTATGGCGAGCGTCAATGGCACATTTTGCTCTATCTCAATCACAAGGAATACAGAATGATTCGTGAAGTCGAAGGTGATATTCTCCTGAGCAAGGCTCAAGTCATTGCACACGGCATCGCTCCGCAAGAGCATTTTGACATTGGTCTGGCATTGGCACTGCGTGAGCGCTGGCCATCAATGGTACGCGATTACCGTCATGCCATGCATGCTCGTGTCATGCAGCCCGGCGAAATGTGGGCTTGGGCCGGTGTTGACGAACAAGGCAACCCTGTGCGTATCGTCAACCTGATCACGCAAACCATGATGGGTCAGGGCCCGGCGGCAAAACCAGGCAAGGCTACCCTGGAAAACGTAAGCCATTCGCTCAAGGCCTTGGCTGATTTTGTTCAGGAAGAAGGTATCAGCAGCGTCGCACTGCCCAGGTTGGCGACAGGCGTGGGTGGTCTTGAGTGGGCCGATATCAAGCCCCTGATCGAAAAACGCTTTGCTGACTTGCCGGTAACAGTCGTTGTGTACGAAACGTACCATAAAGACGTTCAGGCCAACGAAGGTCTGGCTGCTTGATCATAATGTGATCCGAAAGGGCCAAGGCCCTTTCGGTTTTTGTTCTTGTCCTAACATTACGTTTGCCTTCAGACCATGGCGGCCGCGCAGGCACTGGCCGCTTACGAAGAATGTGGCGGAGAGAGCGTGGCACCTCGCGGCCAAACCATTCAACCGTTCGGTAGTGGAAAAATGGCGCGGGCCCATCAGGACAATGCGTGTAATGCCCGCCCCCCCCAATGTAGATGACTGGTTGTTTCTTTGATAAACGACGACACTCAGCACCATGGCTTGACCGCTGCTACCGCCAGCTCCCGTTTACGCCTTGAAGGGCCTAATGAACTGCCACAAGCCGGCAGGCGCTCGGTCTTCAGCATTGTGCTGGAAGTTTTGCGCGAACCCATGCTTGTGTTGTTGTTGGCTGGCGGGCTTGTCTATCTGCTGCTCGGCGACCGTACTGAAGCGATTATCCTTCTCATGTTTGCCAGTTTTTCTGTCCTGATTACGGTTCTTCAGGAAAGTCGCTCCGAGCGTGTCCTGGAAGCATTGCGCGATCTGTCCTCACCCCGTGCACTTGTCATTCGCGATGGCGCACGGGTGCGCATTGCAGGCCGCGAGGTCGTACGCGGTGACCTACTGGTGCTGGAAGAAGGCGATCGGATTGCCGCTGATGCGATACTTGTTGATGTCACCGACTTGCAAGTCGACGAATCCCTGCTGACCGGGGAGTCCTTGCCTGTGGGCAAGTCGGTCGCCGCTGAATCGGCGCAAGTATCCGAAGACGCCGAAGCGCCGCGCCCAGGCGGGGAAGGTCAACCCTATGTCTATTCCGGGTCACTGGTCATACGTGGCAAAGGGGTCGCCCGCGTGCTGGCGACCGGCGCGCGCACCGAAATTGGCAAAATCGGTCAGTCGCTGACAGCATTGGACATCGAAGCGCCTCGTTTACGCCGTGAAACCACCCGGATCGTTATCTGGTGTGCGATTGCCGGCGCTGTGGCTGTCGCTTTGGTTGTGCTGCTTTACGGATTGTTGCGCGGCGGGTGGCTGGAGGCTGTGTTGGCTGGTATTGCTATCGGCATGTCGCTGCTTCCTGAAGAGTTCCCTGTGGTGTTGGTGGTATTCATGGCCATGGGCGCCTGGCGCATAGGCAAAGTGGGTGTACTGACCCGTCGCGCAGCTGCCATTGAGGCGCTGGGTTCTGCAACTGTACTTTGTACCGACAAGACCGGCACGCTCACGGAAAACCGTATGGCGCTTGCACAAGTCTGGCTGCCGTCAGGCGAGGCGTTAACACTGGCGCATGAAAAACCTGTCTCTGACAATTTCAGAAAGCTGATCGAAACAGCTGTGCTGGCCAGCGCTGTGCACCCATCCGACCCTATGGAGGTGGCGCTGCACAAGGCGCATGATACGTTTGCCGATGCAAAATCCTCGAGCGCTCTGCCCATTCACAGCTATGGGCTGCGTCCTGATCTGCCGGCCATGTCAAATATATGGGATGAAGGTCTGGCGCTGAGCATCTGCGCCAAAGGTGCGCCAGAATCAATTATTCGCCTGTGCCGCTTGCCGGACGACGCCGCACAGCAGGTGCTGAAGGCTGTCGAGGACATGGCCGGCCGCGGCATACGCGTGCTGGCGGTCGCGACCGCAACCGCTCCCGATCGTCAATGGGCAGATTCACAAATGGATTATCACTATACGCTGACCGGCTTGGTTGGATTCGCTGATCCGATCCGCGCCAGTGTGCCGGGTGCTATTGCTGAATGCCACCGCGCCGGGATTCGCGTGGTGATGATCACCGGAGATTATGCCGCCACCGCGCAATCAATTGCTGCGCAAGCCGGTATCAAGGACGGAGAGGTGCTGACCGGAAGCGAGCTGGAAGCGCTCGACGATGCACAGCTCGCAGAACGATTAAAGACGGCAACGGTCTTCGCGCGCATCATGCCTCAGCAGAAACTGCGTATTGTTGAGGCATTTAAAGCTGGCGGTGAAGTGGTTGCGATGACCGGCGATGGCGTCAACGATGCCCCATCGCTCAAGGCAGCGCACATCGGCATTGCCATGGGCGGGCGGGGCACGGATGTCGCCCGTGAAGCCTCGGCCTTGGTGCTGCTTAACGATGACTTTTCCGCGATCGTCCAGTCGGCCTGCCTGGGGCGCAGGATCTACGACAACATCCGCAAGGCCATGGCGTTTATCCTGGCTGTGCATGTACCGATTGCCGGCCTGGCGCTGTTGCCACTGTTTTTTGGTATGCCTATGTTGTTAGGACCTATCCACATTGCGTTGCTTGAGATGGTGATTGACCCGGTATGCGCACTCGTATTTGAAGCTGAACGTCCGGAGAATGATGTAATGGAGCGTGCGCCCCGTGATCCAGAAGAAAGTATGTTCTCGCCTGGCATGCTGGTCTGGAGCATCATGCAAGGCGGCATTGCTTTTGCGATGCTGTCAACCGTTTTTCTTGTAAAAACCTGGGCAGGCATACCGGAATTTGAGGTGCGGGCGCTGATCTTTTTTGGTCTGATCGCCCAGCTTGTGGCGCTGATTCTGGTCAATCGCTCTTTTAAAGCGTCGCTGCGCGATGCTTTTCTGCGCAAGAACCGGGCGCTGCGTTATGTGGTGTTGGCCGTTAGCTGCTTGACTGCTCTGGTGCTGTCACTACCCCAGGCCCAAACACTGCTGATGTTCGGCTATATCACCTGGCGCGATATGCTGTTGGCGTTAAGTCTGGGTATCGGGCTGCTGCTGATACTTGAGGGATGCAAGCTGTTGATGACACGATTTCAGCGTTGATCTTTTAAACGTGATATTCAGCCATGAGTCCCTACAGCCTAGCCATAAGGCAAGAAGCTGTACGCAAGCTGCAATTCGACATGCTCGTGAGGCCAATTCTGCTCATGCAGAATGGTGGACGCCACACCCCGGAAACCGTGCCCAGTCATGCGCCCCCGATAATGGGGTAGAGCCTAGAGCTGTAGTTTGGAACGCTTTGGACAACAAAAAACCCGCAATGCGTTTAAACATGCGGGTTTCTGTACTATTTTGAGCCAGTTTAGAAAGGTAACTGGCGGAGATGGAGGGATTCGAACCCTCGATACGGGTATAAGCCGTATGCTCCCTTAGCAGGGGAGTACCTTCAACCACTCGGCCACATCTCCGAATTAAGCCCTGAATTCTAGCACAAGAAAACAGGGCTTGGGGTGCAAACCGACAGTTTTATTCGCTGACAGTCACTTCCTGATCGAGACCAAACGCTTTGTGCAGCGCACGAACAGCCAGTTCCATGTATTTGTCGCTAATGACAACCGACGTCTTGATTTCGCTGGTGGAAATCATCTGGATATTGATACCCTCTTCGCTGAGCGTGCGGAACATCAGGCTGGCAACGCCCACGTGGCTGCGCATACCAATACCAACAACCGATACCTTGCAGACCTTTTCGTCAGTACGAATTTCACGCGCCCCAACTGCCGGGCCAATTTGCTGCTCGAGCACTTCGAGCGCGCGAGGGAAGTCGGCACGATTGACGGTAAACGAAAAGTCTGTGGTGCCCTCAACCGACTGGTTCTGAAGGATAACGTCAACGTTGATGTTGGCGGCGGCAATGGGGCCCAGAATTGAATAGGCCACGCCCGGCTTGTCGGGAACCGCCAGCAGGGTAAGTTTGGCTTCATCGCGGCTGAAGGCAATGCCCGAAACAACGGCTGCTTCCATTTTCTGGTCTTCCTCGAAAGTAATAAGGGTGCCCGAAGTCATTTCTTCTTCGAGCGGTATCAGGGGGTCGGTCAGTGACGACAGTACGCGAATGGGAATGCGGTACTTGCCGGCAAATTCGACAGAACGGATTTGAAGCACTTTGGAACCGAGCGAGGCCATTTCAAGCATTTCTTCAAAAGAAACGACCGACAGGCGACGCGCTTCGGGAACCACACGCGGATCAGTAGTGTAAACACCATCGACGTCGGTATAAATCAGGCACTCTTGCGCGCCAATGGCTGCAGCAATGGCTACCGCTGACGTGTCGGAACCACCACGACCCAGTGTCGTGATGTGGCCTTCTTCGTCAACACCCTGAAAACCGGTAACCACGACGACACGGCCATCGGCAAGGTCGGCCTTGATGCGGGCATCGTCGATAGACGTGATACGCGCCTTGGTGAAGGCCGAATCGGTTTTGACGGGAACCTGCCAACCGGTGTAGCTGCGGGCGGGCACACCTTGCGCCATCAGGGCAATGGCCAGCAAGGCACTGCTGGCCTGTTCGCCGGTTGCAGCCAGGGCATCAAGCTCGCGCTCGTTGGCGCGCGATGAAATTTCTTTGGCCAGACCCAGAAGACGGTTGGTTTCACCCGACATGGCGGAAGGAACAACCACAACCTGGTGGCCTGCGGCGTGCCATTTTGCGACGCGACGTGCGACATTTTGAATGCGCTCGACCGAGCCCATTGAAGTGCCACCGTATTTGTGAACAATCAGGGACATCTTTTACTCTGCAAAAAGGACAACTACCTGCACATTACAGATAGAAAAGCGAAATAGTTTAACATTAACAAGGTAGTTTGCCGAATTCTCGTGCCGCACTGAAACGCACGCGGTACTGGGGACTTTTTGTAATAAATATGTCAAAAGTCGTACCAGCATCATGTCGCGGCGCAAAGGTCAAAACGCCGCTGCCACCGGCCAAAACACAATCAATAGAACCGCCGATGCCTATGACGTGTGAATCATCACACGCCCTTTAAAACACGCCACCTCAACACCCGCATGACGCACGCGCAAAGCCCGGTCAAACCCGAAGGCATGTAACTGGCGCAACTGGCGCATCAAATCATCCAGCCGGGCTTCGGTCGGCATGGGCAGGTTATGTATACCCAACCAATAGCGCAACACCAGCGCCTGACGTGCCGGCGACAACGCTCGCCATGCTTTCAGGTCAAAACCATGATCGTCATCCCGATAATCCAGTGCGACCAGATCGGCTGCCGCCACCTCGTCAAGCACTTCCCGCGTCTGCGCCGCCTGACGGGCATGGCGGGCCAGGCGGTCGCGCCAGCCGGGCCAGCGTTCATCAAGGGCCGGCGCAAGACGTTCACGCAAAGCACCGCGAGTGTAACGGTCTTGGGTATTGGTCGGGTCGGTGACGTAATGCCAGCCGGTACGGGCCGCATAGTCTTGTGCGACAGCCACGATGGCAGCACGATCGACATCCAGCCAGGGGCGGATAAACAGTACAGCATCGCGCCGTGTAACGGCCGGCATGGCGGCCAAACCCGCCGGGCCGGCGCCACGCAACAGCCGCAGCAACACCGTTTCGGCCTGATCATGCTGGTGATGGCCGAGCAATACACAGCCTGCCCCCACCTGCGTTGCCATGGCGCACAATGCGGCGTAACGGGCATCACGCGCAGCCGCCTCGAGCCCCTTGCCACCCGCTGTATCAACCTTGACCCGGCGACTGTGACACGGCACCATCAACTGATGGGCCAGATCATGCACACGGTGCTGCCATTCATCAGCCGCCTGTTGCAGCCCGTGATGAACGTGAAGCAGATGCAGATCGAGGGCATGGCGTTTGGCGTATTCACTGGCCGCCACGGCCAGCATGGCCGAATCGGGGCCGCCACTGACCGCCACGCCAAGACGTACGGGCATCGACGCCAGCGTCTGGAGTGACCGATGAATCTTCAAAACCAGCGCATCAGAGCCTGAAA
>Ga0265293_10014231_pt1 | contig 10143 bp, 8 predicted proteins | sample Munlanlewell138R_FD_192505 | JGI IMG/M metagenome (GOLD analysis project Ga0265293, IMG submission 192505) | Leachate microbial communities from a municipal landfill in Southern Ontario, Canada - Leachate well 138R | ecosystem: Engineered > Solid waste > Landfill > Unclassified | place: Canada...
GAACTCAGGGTTCAGAGCATCCTGATTGCTCACTTGAACCAATCAGTTATGGTAAGGAGAAATAACAATGAAATAATGTCAACAAAAAGCTTGACTTTCCAGAGAGTAACTACGACTATTCTCCTTATTATCCCCTAAGATGCCTCTCAAATTATGGGTGTTTATAGTTCTCTTTAGAATGGTTTTATTTCAGCAATTTTAGCCGCGGTTTGAAAACATAAGGCTTGACTTTTTTATTCATTTAGGTTGGCTGTTTTTAGTCTTAAAATTGAAGTATTAGGTAGCCTATTTTTTAGGACTTTTTTAACTATTGGGGAGGTTTGGTTGAAAAGAGCAGAAGCTGAAGCCATTTTAAAAGAAAAGTTTAAGATCGATTCTTTTTATGATATGCAGTGGGAGGTAATCTCGCTCATCTTGAAAAAGAAAAGAGCCCTTTTCGTCGCTAAAACCGGTTATGGGAAGTCGCTCTGTTATCAATTTCCAGCTGTTTTGTTCGATGGTCTAACTGTTGTCTACACCCCCCTTGTAGCACTGATGAGAGACCAGGTTAAGAATATGCAGAAGCTTGGCATTCCGGCTAAATCGATTAACTATCAGCAGGACAGAGAAGAAATTGAAAAGACTGTTGAAGAGGCGAAACAGGGGAAACTAAAAATACTCTATATATAACCCGAGAGACAGGAAAATTTATTTTGGATTGAACAGGTTCAAAAGATCAAAATCTCCTTTGTAGTGATTGATGAGGCGCATTGTATTTCAATATGGGGTCATAACTTCCGCCCTGCCTATCGAAGAATTATAAACTTGGTAAATCTACTTCCGTTGGATACCCCTGTCTTAGCCACAACCGCTACTGCAACAAAAGAGGTCGAAAGTGACATACATACACAAATCAGCGGTAAACTTCAGATTATTAGAGGTGAGCTATCACGCTCAAATTTCAACCTTAGAGTTGTCAACGTTAGCAATCTTGCCGAAAAACTTATCTGGCTCGGACAAAACATTGCAACCTTCCCCGGAACTGGTCTGATCTATACCGGTACGAGAAATGAAGCGGAACAGGTCTCTAAGTGGCTCAATCATATAGGAATTTCATGTAAACACTACCATAGTAAAGTAAAGAGTGAAGAACGTAAAGAGGTTGAAAAGGGGCTCCTCGAAGATACTTGGAAGTGTATCGCTGCCACGAATGCCCTCGGTATGGGAATAGATAAGCCTGACATTAGGTTTATCGTTCACACCCAGTTTCCTCAATCGCCAATCCACTATTACCAAGAAATAGGGCGTGCTGGCAGAGATAACAAGCCGGCTGAGATCGTTCTCCTCTACAATTATGACGATAAACAACTCCCCGAACACTTTATAGAGAACGCTAAGCCGTGTGAACATAAGTATATAAAGATCATCAACGCTCTTAAGCTCGAGATGCTTAGTCTTTCCGAGTTAACAAGACGTGTAAACCTCTATAGTAAAGAGGTTAAGAGTATATTGAACGATCTTTTAGATCAGAATATCATCCGTAAAATTAACCTCTTAGATGGTAATAAATATGAGTATGTCCGTAATGCTCCCCCCTTTGACCCTAAGCTCAATCATATTCTTAAACAACGTAAATACAACGAACTCGATGATATGATAGATTACGCCACTACAAAAAAAGGGCGAATGAAATACCTTTGCTCGTACCTTGATGACAAGACTGATATCCTGAGCAAAAACTGCGATAATACAACCCTTACGAAACTTAAATTCAATTCAAACGAAGAATGGAACACCAAGCTCAACACCTTTATAGAAAATGATTTCCCCTCCATTTCTATCGTAACCTCTGGCTCAAACAGAGTTAATGGTTTTGCCGCATCCTATTATGGTGATACTAAAGTTGGAAACATTCTACATAGGTGCAAATACGTTACAAAGAAAGACTTCCCTCCCTACCTATTAAACCTTACCCTGAAAGCATTCTACAAGGAATATTCAAGCTACAAGTTCGACCTAATCCTGTTCATCCCACCGACTGTGTCTGGCACGTTAGTTCAAAATTTTTCTAAAAGAGTTTCGGAGAGGCTTAAGATTCCTGTATCCGATGCTTTAAAGAAAGTCAGAGCTACCAAAGAGCAGAAGGTTTTTGAAAACAATTTACTCAAGTCGGATAACGTTAAAGATGTCTTTATTGTTGACACACCCTCTATTGTGACAAATAAAGCTATCTTACTTATAGATGATATTTACGACAGCGGAGCGACATTGAAAGAGGCTGGCAAATATCTCACTAAATGTGGTGCTAAACTCGTTGCCCCATTGGTCATAGCAAAAACAGTTGGAGGAACTCAAGATTAAAATGGATAGCAGATTTAATGCGTATTGGATAACACTCGCCCACCTTCAAAAAACAACTTTGGAAGGACGTCGTTGGAGATGGAAGTATAGAGAAATTAACTCTCTAATCAAGCAAATCTATGAGGTGCAACACTCCAATATCGGAGAGTTTTTTATGATGGAGGCTGAAGAATGGAGAGATGTATATGAGCTTGATGAAATCGCTATAGAATCACTACTTGAGGCTAAAGAAGAGGTGGTAAACAACTCCTATCTCGCTGAAAAACTCGAAAACTTTGGTATAGAGATAATAACTGCTCTCGATGAAGAATACCCACCTTTGCTAAAAACTAACCTCGATGATAACTCCTACCCCCCCGTTTTATACGTCAAAGGGGATAAAGATATGCTCCTGAAAACCGATAGTATCGCCGTCGTAGGCTCACGTAAAGCTAATCCAACCTCACTTGAATTCACCGATAATATCGCTAAAAAAGCTGCACAAGAAAACAAAATCATAGTGAGCGGTATCGCCAAAGGGGTCGATGAAAAAGCTACCAACTCCATACTTGATTATGGTGGTAAAAGTATCGTCGTGCTCGCTCAAGGCATCCTCACTTATGAATCACTTTTCCAAAAATACTACCGACATATTATCGATGCAAATATACTCGTCCTAAGCATCTTTCATCCACTAAATAAATGGATGGCTTGGCAAGCTATGACGAGAAATTTCGTCATCTATGGACTCTCTAAAGATATCTATATCGCAGAGTCGGGCGATAAAGGGGGTACCTGGGGTGGCGCTGAGGATGGATTTAGACGAAATAGAGTCATCTATATCAGAAAACCAGAAGCAGACGAAAATAACGCCAATAACCTGCTGATTGCTAAAGGCGCAAGACCTGTCGACCTTCACGGTAACCCGCTCCAACTGCCGGAACACTTAGAGCTCAAACTCAAAAGAGAATCCTCATTTACTGATAACGTCATCACACTGCTGACTGATAAACCCTTAACTGCAAACCAGATAAAAGAGAGCTTAAAACTTGATTGGTCAACCAATAAGATAGCTCAGCAGTTAAAATTCATCGATGAAGTAACTTCAATCGGTAAAAGCCCAATGAAATATACACTAAAAAGTCTGAAACAAACAGACGAGATAGCGTTGAACCAACAGGAGATCGATTTTTAGTCTTGATACCGTAAAATCCAGCGGTATCGTCAAAAAAGTTCTTGCCATATTCTCTCTCCATATATTTTTGAAACATCTGTATTAAACAAGCGTTTAAGCAAATAATTGGAGAGATAAATGATTAGAGACGAAATGCAAGAAAAGATACTTAAGGCAACGCTGGCCTGCATTGAAGAAGAGGGCTTTCAGAACGTTACCGTTAGAAAAATAGCGCAACGTGCTGGAGTTAACGTTGCCGCAATAAACTACTATTTTAGCTCAAAAAAGCAGCTGATGGAAGAGCTGTTTGAAGAGACTATGAATGAGAGTTTCTTCGATAAGATACATAACTATAAGGACTTATGGGAACAAGACCCGATCCAAGCAATCAGTAGCTTCCTGAACGACCTATTTGAAGAGTTATTGAGCAATCAAGCTATCGCTAAAGCTCACTTTTATGAGTGCTTTGTGAACGATAATTACGACACCTATATGGTGGAAAAGCTCAACAGCTTCTTGAAACTACTCTATACTCTTGTCGAATCGGAATTACCACACGATGATCCAAAAGACAAAAAGATGATTCTCATACAGGTCTTTTCCTCAATCCTTGTGCCATCCCTACTTCCAAAACTGATCAGGGATGATTTCTTGGAGATGGAGCTCCATAAACCCGAGTTTCGAAGTAAGTACATCCAGCTGGTAATCGAAACTTTTATGACGATGAAAATAAAAAGAATAGATTCGTATAACAATAAGGAGAAAACATGAATAAGTTTCTGACGCTTCTTCTACTATCGCTCACAATCATTTCAATCAACGCTCTCACCTTGGAAGAGAGTATTGATCTTGCTTTGGAAAATAACTTACTCCTTCGCTCCACAGCCGAGGATGTTATAGTTGCTAATGAGTATTATCGAGAAGTAAAGTCTGCTTTACTCCCTCAGCTCAATCTTAGTGGAGGTTTTTTAATCAAAGGCTCTGAGCTCCCCTCCTCTTATATTCCACCGGCAAGAGATGTCACAGGTGGTCTTTCTGGTAGTGCCACCGCTGATGAGAAACACTTGGCAGACATTCTCGAAAAGACTGTTAACGCTCAAATACCTTCTCCCAAAAGTGAGGAGTCTAACTACATAACACAGCTTAAATTAGACCAAGTGCTCTACTTAGGCGGGAAACTAACCGCTGGAATAAAAGCTGCTGGTATATACAAAAAGTTGGAGAGTAGTAAGTATGAACTGGAAAAGCAGAACACTATCTTTCAAACCACTGATGCCTTCTACAAAGGGCTCTTAGCCAAAGAGGCGCTTGATATCAATCGACAAGCGTTTGAGTTAGCAGAACAGCATTTTTTACGGGTCAAAACAATGTATGATCAAGGTATTGTATCTGAGTTTGACCTTATTAGGGCCGAGTTGGAATTATCAAAGCTAAAGCCACAGGTGCAGCAAGCTGAAAACAGTTATCTCCTTTGGGAGGAGAGTTTCCGTAAACAGCTCAATCTTAAGTCAGACCAAGATATAAAGTTAGAAGGCTCTATTACGTATCAGGATAGTGAGACACCTGTTTTAGACAACGCTCTTGATACAGCAAGGGAGAATCGATTGGAACTCTTCTTAGCTCGCTCTAACACCGAGATGAGAGAGATTAACTTGCGAGCTCAAAGGGGTAGCTTCCTACCTAATGTATCCCTGTCTGCCGAGTATAGCGGCCTTTCAAAAAGGGGTGAGCACTCGATTAAACCTAACGACTTCATCACAAGCTACCAGGTAATGATCGGGTTTCAAATACCCATTTTCAAAGGCTTTGGCAATCAAGCCAAAACGGCTCAAGCGAAACATGAATACTATAAGGCAACTTATGACTATGAAAACTTGGAAGATAAAATAGAGTTAGACGTGCGGAGTAACTACCAAAAACTCCTCTTCACTAAAGAAAACTACCAAGCCCAGAAACAGAGAATAGGGTTGGCAGAGAAGGGTGTTAAAATTGCCACCGCACGCTATGAAAGCCAAATAGGGATAAATCTTGAAGTGCTTGATGCACAGTTAGAATACAAGATGGCCCGCTTAGCCTATCTTCAATCTATATACGAACTTACTATCGCTGAGATTTCATTGCACAAGGCGATGGGATTACCCCTAAATTAAACCTAAAAACTATGATAAATATAAAGAATTTCACGGGAGAAACAGGATGAGAAAAAACAGAGTTACAAGCCTATTATTAAGCGTAATATTGATCTCGATTAGTCTGAGCGGATGTGGTAAAAAGTCCGATCGTAAAATAAGAAATATCACTCAAATACAGCGTGAAAGCGGTATACCTGTAAAAGTAGAAGAGACAAAATATGAGCCGTTCAATATCTCGTTAGGATACAACGTAAACCTTTCCGGGATAAAAGAGACTACTTTAAACTCGATGCTGGCAGATAGAGTGGACAAAGTTAATGTTAAAGTCGGTGACTACGTTGAAACTGACCAAATACTCATAAGCTTTCCAGAAAATACACCCGGAGCCCAATATCAACAAGCAAAAGCTGCCTTTGAAAACGCAACTCAAACCTATGACAGAATGAGTAACCTCTACGAACAGGGTGGTATCTCAAAGCAGGATTTGGATCAACTGAACACTGCTAAAGTGGTCGCAGAAGCCAACTTTAAAGCGGTGGAGAAAATGGTTCATATTAGAGCCCCTTATCAGGGTTATGTTACACAAATCAACTACAAAGAGACCGAGTCTGTTAATCCCGGCTCCCCACTTATAACTATCGCTCAGATAAACAAATATAAGACAAAAGTTTGGGTGTCGGAGAATGATATCTTCTCAGTCAAACTCGGTTTGAATGCAACTGCACGTTGGCAAGACGTTGAGCTTAGTGGTAAAGTGGTTCAAGTAGCAAGGTCAATCGATCGTGACCAGCAGGCTTTTGCAGTCGACTTAGAGTTTGATAATCCTAACAAACTTATGCTGAGTGGTGTTATGGCTTCGGTGGAGCTGTTTACGTATGAAAACAAGAACGCCATTGTCATTCAGCGCCAATTTTTACAGAATGATAATGGCGACAGCTATGTCTATGTTGTTCAGGATAGCCGCGCTGTTAAGAGGTATGTAAAGCTGGGCAAGAGCAACAGGATTACCTCTGAAATCATTGAAGGTATAGAGCTTGACGATATAATAATCAAAGAGGGTGTCAACCTTGTGAACGAGAACAATTTAGTAAGAGTAATCGAATAAAGGGGTTACAATGTTTCTATCAAAACTATCAATAAATAGACCTGTATTAATAACGATGCTCCTATCGGTATTCATTGTCTTTGGAGTCATCGCCTATTTGAGCCTGCCGATCGACTTAATGCCGAACATTAAAATACCATTTGTCACGATTCAGACGGTATATCCAGGGGCTGGACCTCATGAGATCGAAACTCAAGTTACGAAACGTATTGAGGATGCAGTCTCAACTGTTAGTAAGATTGATTATGTGCAGAGCTACTCACTCGATAATGCTTCCAGCGTGATGGTCCGTTTCGAGCAAGGTAAGGAGGTTGAGGTAGCTCTTAGAGAGGTAAAGGAGAAGATTGACGGGATCATTAACACCTTGCCAAGAGATATTGATAAGCCTCGTGTCTCCTCAATGGATTTATCGGCTATGCCGGTAATTAACCTTGTTTTAACCGGTAACGTCTCCCCTATCGAGCTTTATGATTACGCCGATATGCGCCTCAAGGATCGTTTTGCTCAGATTGAAGGGGTAGCCTTAGTTGAAATGAGCGGTGGGCAAAAACGTGAAATACAGGTACACCTTAACCAGCGTACTATAGAACAGAACGGCATTTCACTTGCTCAGTTAACCGGTGTATTAGGGGCTCATAACCTCGATATGCCTGGTGGTCAGTTCAACCGTGATGGACAAGAATACTCGGTTAGACTGCAAGGGCGCGTGGATGACTTAGAGGTGCTCAGAAATTTAGAGATACCCACAAAGAACGGGCTTAAAAAGCTACAAGAAATTGCAGAGGTAAGAGATACCGGATCCGAAGTCAGAGAGAGAACAACCTACTTTAATAATAAGTCCAAAGAACTTCAGGAAAACTTAGTCAGCTTCGGCTTAGTCCCCAGCCCAGAGGCTAACCCTGTAGAGATTGCCAAAAAGGTTCATCAAGAGCTTCCGGCAATTAAAAGAACACTTCCAGAAAACATGGACATCAACGTCGTAAGTGACCGCTCTAACTTCATTGCGAGCACTATCAACGATACTTTAGGGAACATTATTTTAGGAATTCTCCTTACCGGTCTAATCCTATTCATCTTCCTGAACGACTTAAGGTCGACTTTTATAGTAGCTTTAGCTATGCCGACATCGATTATATCAACATTTGTGCTGATGCGCCCCTTTGGCTTGACCTTTAACATTATGACTTTGATGGGGCTTTCGACCTCTACAGGTGTGTTAGTTACCAACTCGGTAGTGGTGTTGGAAAACATCTTCAGGCACAAGAATATGGGTCAGCCGAGAAAGCTTGCAGCGGATGTCGGAACAAGTGAGATAGCAGTGGCTGTGATAGCCTCAACCTTAACCAACATTGTCGTCTTCTTGCCTATAGCAACGATGACATCGATGGCGGGTCAAATGTTTAGAGAGTTTGCCTTAGTAGTCACATTTGCTACCCTATTCTCACTCCTCATTTCCTTTACTATGACACCGCTTTTAGCATCACTCATCCTCCCTGAAAAACAAAAGCCTAACAGGTTTTCAGCTAAGTTTGATAAGCAGTTCCGTAAGCTTGAACTCGCTACCAGAGGCTGTTGAGTAAAGTTATTAAGAACAAAAAGACTGCCTTTGCTTACCTACTTATTGCCGTTGTTTTGTTTGTAGGAAGTCTCTACTTAGCCGGAAAGGTAGGGTTTGAGTTTATGCCGCTGGTGGACGAAGGTAACTTAACCTTAGAGGTCGAACTCCCTGAAGGGTACGACTTGAGTGAAACCACTAAGATGGTGAAGCAGATTGAAGAAATCATCTATCAACGCCCCGAGGTAGAGCATATTCTAACCCGTATCGGCTCTAAAGGTAGAATGAGCACAGGTACTAACGTCGCCAGAGCTTCCATAAAATTGATTGATGTTAAAGAACGTGAGCTTACCACAAGCCAGGTGGCCGATCTTTATATGGAAGATTTGGCCAAAATACCTAATACCTCGATAAAGCTTAGAGTACAATCGGGCTTTATGGGTGGCGGAGGTGGTGGTGGAGCCCCTGTTAGTTTCTATGTGTTAGGTCAGGAGCAGGAGGTCGTTGAGGAGCTCACCAAAGAGATTATGGATAAAATCGTAACAGTTCCCGGAATCACCAGTGTCGACACCTCAATGAGGCCAGGGCGTCCTGAGTTGTCATACAAGCCAAAGTATGACCGAATGGCTGCAGCTGGGGTAACCGTTCAAGAGCTTGCCATTGCACTCCGTTCATCTGTTGAGGGGTTAGTGGCTACTCAATATCTCGACCAAGATCGCGAGTATGATGTTAAAGTTATGTTAGATAAAGCTGACGTAGATACACCAGCTAAGATTGCTAATATACCGGTAGTGACCTCAAAAGGGATCTATAAATTCTCACAACTTGCAGATCTCAATTTCACTACCAGCTCTACCAGTCTGATGAGAAAAGATAAATATGCTGCGGTTGAGGTTACAGGCGGAATGATAGCGGGTTATGCTCTGGGTGACCTGAGGGATGGTATACAGAAAGTCATTGATGAAGAGGTGTTTATGCCTACCGGTTATCACATTGAATGGAGTGGTGAAACCCAAATGATGCAAGAGACAACTATCGATATGGCAAAGACATTCCTCTTAGCTATCTTACTCACTTATATGCTTTTGGCAGCTATATTGGAGAGCTTTGTGCAACCCTTGTTTATTTTGGCCACATTGCCCTTAGCACTGATAGGTGTTTTTGCCGCGTTATTCATCACACAGCAGACTATGAACATAGTTTCTATGATGGCTATAATTATGCTTGTTGGAATTGTGGTCAATAATGCGATCTTGTTACTCGACTATATCAACCAGCTGATTAGGGGTGGCAAGAGAGTACGTGAATCTATTCTTGAAGCTTGTCCTGTGAAACTTAAGCCGGTCATAATGTCGACCCTTGCAATAGTTATCGGTATGTTACCGATGGCGCTTGGCGTAGGTTCTTCTGGACGCGAATTTAGACAGGCTATGGGTATAGTTAGTATTGGTGGGCTTTTAATGTCTGCAATTTTAACTCTATTTATCATCCCCTCTGTCTTCTACATTTTTATCCGCTCGAAGAAACGGGATGAGGCTTAATTAAAAATAATTGCAATCATATTCAATTATAGGGCGTTTTTTAACGCCCTTTTTTATTGCACTAATCTTTAAAGAGGGTTGAACAATTAGCCGCAGATAAAACTCAAGTGGATCAGCCATAGATTATTGGGATAAGTTGGGGAATTTGGTCTGTTTTTACCTAAAATACCCTAAAAAGGACTCGTTTTTCGTCCTTTTTCAGGGTTTTCCTGAAAAATGGACACACCTCTCCTATATCACGCTCGTAAAATCTGTATACTACGCTTTAAGTTGAAGGCAATTGCTCCCATAACCAGATAGTCTGCAGTCTTTGATAA
>Ga0265293_10014232_pt1 | contig 10141 bp, 6 predicted proteins | sample Munlanlewell138R_FD_192505 | JGI IMG/M metagenome (GOLD analysis project Ga0265293, IMG submission 192505) | Leachate microbial communities from a municipal landfill in Southern Ontario, Canada - Leachate well 138R | ecosystem: Engineered > Solid waste > Landfill > Unclassified | place: Canada...
TATAGCAAATCCTGAAGTTAAAAAAACATTTATTTTGAGATCGAAAATCGTTAATTATATAAGAGAATATATGAACGAACAGGGTTTCCTTGAAGTTGAAACCCCAATGATGCATCAGATAGCAGGGGGAGCGGCTGCAAAACCTTTTATTACTCATCACAACACACTTGATATGGATTTATATCTTAGAATTGCGCCAGAGCTTTATCTTAAAAGACTTCTTGTTGGAGGATTTGAAAAAGTATATGAAATAAACAGAAATTTCAGAAACGAAGGAATATCAATAAAACACAATCCTGAATTTACAATGATGGAAGTTTATCAGGCATACGCAGATTTTAATACAATGATGGATTTAACAGAAGACCTTCTGGGAACACTTGTCAGAAAACTTTTTAATAAAACAGAAATCATATATCAGGAAACAGAAATATCTTTTAAAACACCATTTGCAAGACTTACTATGATAGATTCGATAAAAAAATATGCAGATATAAAAATTGATGATGATTTAGAAGCTGAAGATTTATATGAAATTGCAAAATCAAAACATATAAAATCTGCTGAAAAAAATATGAGCAGGGGTGCACTAATAAATCTTCTTTTTGAAGAACTTGTAGAAGATAAGCTCATACAGCCAACATTTATTTACAGATATCCTGTAGAAATATCTCCGCTTTCAAAAAACTCACCTGATGATGAGCGTTTTGTTGACAGATTTGAACTTTTTATTTTTGGTCGAGAAATTGGAAATGCCTTTTCAGAATTAAATGATCCATTTGAGCAGGAAAAAAGATTTATGGGTCAGCTTGAAAAAAGACAGTCAGGTGATGAAGAAGCTCATAGAATGGATAATGATTATATTCACGCTTTGCAGTATGGAATGCCAAATGCTGGCGGGCTTGGACTTGGAATTGATAGAATCGTAATGCTTCTGACAGACAGTCCATCAATCAGAGATGTTATACTTTTTCCTACTCTCAAAAAGATTGATAATTGAGCATATTTTTTTAACCTGTTTCAAGGTCAGCTGATGATGAGAGGGTAGATATATAATATGGTTTTGAGTTATTTTTTTGTGACAGAGATAATCAAACCTGACGTCTATCCCTCTTTTTATTAAAAATTTAATCAATTCGTCCCTGTGTTTTTCATTTCTGCATTTATAACAGGCGCATAACCATGTATTGTTAGGTATTATATTTTTTAATCTGCGAGAATAAATTTTTCCATACTCCATTCTTAAATCAAGACTGTTTTGATATTTTTTTAATTGATTATTTAAAATTTTTGCCTGAAAAGCACTTATTTTTTTATTTTTGTTATCAACATAGCTATCTATTTTATTAAAAATTTCAGAATATTTCCTGTAATTGAAAATACAGAGAAGGAATATTGCTGGAAATACAGCCAGCTGAAAAAGCGGAAAAGAAGAAAAAATAATTTCAGCAAGAGATGGTAAAAAATCTTTTAACTCATTATTATTAATAATTAAATCGGATTTTATATAATTTTCAAAATCCGCGAATTCAGACTTATCAAACAATACTGCTCCGCCACCTGGACCACATAAATCTTTTCCAGTACCAAAAGATAGAAAAGAAAAATTACCAGCACACTTTTTCAGTCCGAAAGAATGTGCCATATCTTCAAGTATAACAATATTATTTTCTCTGCATAATTTTTTCATTTCTTCTGAAAAAGTGAACTCTTTTCCATAATGGTGGGATAAAAGAATAATATCAGGCGAAAATTCATTTATTTTTTTATTTAATGAAAATATAAAACGTTTTATATTATCAGTTTCTTTATAAAATTCCACTGTAAAACCCTCTAATTCAGCAGTTTTTAAAAGAGGTAAAAAATATGTTTCTGGAAAAAGAATTTTTGATTTCCCATGTTGTTTAAGATAGCGCAATGTTGCTGAAAATACACTTCTGAAGGAATTAACTGCAATAATATCTTTTTCAAAAATGGATTTTAAATTTTTTTCAAAAATTTTTATGTTTTTTCTGGAATATTCTTTAATAAAAAAATGTTTAAAAATCCATAAAAAATATTTTAACTTCCATTTAACACTGTGACGACATACAGGAAAGTAATTCATAGAATCTATTATAAAAAAAATAATGAATAAATTAAAGTTTTGAAAAATTTAATCCGATTTACATACAGAATAATTTTTATTTTCCGTTCTGGCTTAAAAAGGATTTTAAGTCGCAACAATAAAACATGGAGGTTTTATGGGCACGGTTACAGGTTTTGGAGTTATTAATTCAAACCATTCCTCGATTTTTACAAATCGTGTTCTTAATGTGGTATCAAGAAGTAATAATACCTCACTTCAAAAATTATCAAGCGGACTTAGAATCACTCGTGCAGCAGATGATGCAGCAGGACTCGCAGTTTCAGAAAAAATGCGTGGTCAGATTCAGGGACTTGATCAGGCTCAGACAAATACTCAGGATGCAATTTCAATGGTACAGACAGCAGAAGGTGTGCTTGATGTAGCCAATTCCATAATTATAAGAATGAGACAACTTTCTATACAGGCTGCAAATGATAACTATACAAATAGTGACAGGATGCAGATTCAGAAAGAACTTAATCAGCTTATAGATCAGCTTGACAGGGTAGCAAATTATACTGAATTCAATACTAAAGTATTGTTGAATGGTCAGACCATTGGGGTTGCTCATTCTTCTGATAAGCGAGTTGCAACAGCTGATATTATTGGTGAGGTTGAAGATGCAGACTATGTTATAACTGTTCTTGCAGCAGGTACTGCGTCAAATGTTCATGGCACGGCAAATCTATCAGATGTTAATAATGATGGTGTGATTAACCTTAAAGATGCTGGTATTACAGGTGATGCAGAACTTCATATAGAAATAGATGATAATACAAGAATTGTAAGTTTAAATGAAAATGATACTCTCTACGATGTAGTCCGAAAAATAAATGATGCAAACGTTGGTGTGCTTGCTGGATTAGATAGAGATGCAAATGATATTACTCTTACCTCAGTTCATTCAGGTTCAAGATTTAATATCAATTTTGGAAAAGACCCTGAAGGTGTCGCTTTAAAACTTGGACTTTTTGGGGGAAGAGATTTATCAAAGACAAAAGATTTAATTACTTATGATGCTTCTGGTACAGCATATCGAGCATTTACGACAGGTACTGATACAATTATTTCTATTGCAAATGTAACTGATCAGTATATGTTTCCGACAATACCTGGTAGAAGAGATGAGGCTGGTGGTTATGTGCAGAGTCTTGGAGTTTTCAGGTCAAATTCAGATATTTTTACTGAAAAAGAATTTTCTTCACCAATTGGTGGTATGACAAATGGTCCGGCTGCTCCAGCTCTTGGAAATCCTAATTTGAGTGATTCAAGATTATTGAAAGGATTAGTTATAAAAATTGATGAACAGATAGATTATGGTTATATGCAGCGTGATAACAGTTATTTTTCTGGAGAGTTTTATGATAACTGGCCTTATGACCCTAATGGTGATGGATATATAAGGCACAGAGCACAGGTTCCATCTGAAAGAGAAATTATTGCAACTACTGAGCAGGAATGGAAAAGTATAACTCAGATTCAGCTGAGGGTTCGTTCCAATAAACAGAAGTTTCAGGTTGGTGCAAACGAAGGTCAGCTTTTTGGAGCAAGTTTTGGTAATATAACACCTGAAAATCTAGGGCTTGCTGTTAAACTTCATTCTGATGGAAAAGTAAATCTTGAAAAAACTGATTACTCAAGTGGAACAAGAAATGCTGGACCACTTTACCAGATGAATATAAGTATTGAAACAAGAGAAAGCGCTGAAAGCGCGATAACAAAAATTGACAATGCTCTGCAAAAAATATCTTTACAGAGAACTGCGCTTGGAGCTTTACAGAATTCTCTAGAAAAAACTCATGATTATCTTAATGAAAACAGACTTTTTGAATCTGAATCAAGGATAAGAGATTTAGATATGGCAAAAGAAATGATTAGTTTTACAAGAACTCAGGTTTTACTTCAAAGTGGTGTTGCAATGCTTGGTCAGGCAAATACAAAACATCAGGCAGTAATGCAGCTGATAAGATAAAATTCTGTTGTTGTTTTTTCTTTTTATTCATTGTATAATTTAATAAATTATATAATTCAGGGAGTATTTAGTATGAAAAAATTTCCAGTTCTGTTTGTTTTATTGTTTTTTGTATCAGTTACATTCAGTTTTGTTCCTTCAGATTCTGACAGATTTCTTGTTAATTCCCAAAAAACAGATGTTTATCCTGAAAATACCTGGCATATGCTGAGAAATTTATCAGCTGTTTCTGTTGAGTTTCAGTCAGTCTGGAATGAAGAAAATGCAGTTCCAACAACTGTTTTTGGAAAATCAGAAAATACAGAACAAAATATTCTTTCTTTTTTTAGAAAAAATCTTGATGAAAATATTAATATTATTGAAAAACACAGTGATGGAAATAGAAAAATATTTCAGAACTATTATGGTATGACAAAAATTTTTCCTGGTGATTTTGTATATGCTGAAGATAAAAATGGTAATTATTATTTTTCTGGAAATTTTGTTAATAATTCAAATATAAACAACGAAAATCGTATTACTGAAAAAGATGGGCTGGAAATCGCAGTTAAATACCTTGAAATTAAAGGTGATTACAAAGTAATTGAAACTGAGAGAGTGCTTTTTGATACACTTGATGGGCTTTTGAATGCTCAATTAATAAAAATTTCATCTTTTGAACCATTAGGTGATTTTCTTGTATGTGTTGATTCTGAAACATCTGATGTTCTTTACTGTGATAATTTTATGATGTTTAATGATGGATATGCTTCTGTTTATGTAACAAATCCTTTAAAGTCGGAACCTTCTGTTGAACCAATTTTTAACATTAGAAACAATGGTTCTCTTTATGGTCATTACACTAATATAAAAAATAATAAAGTTGCAGATGCAAAATCAGATAATAATTATTTTGTTTATGGAATTTCAGAACCTAATTTTGATGATGCCATGGTATATTATCATATGGATTTGATTCATACTTATTTTGGTCAGTTCGGATATAAAGGACTTGATAAATCTATGCGTTCAACAGTTTATTATGGTGATAAATATGACAATGCTTTCTTTTCGCCGTGGGGTCAGTATTTTGCTTTTGGTGAAGGTACAAAATTCAATATTCTCTCAAGAGAAGCTTCTGTTATATATCATGAATACACACATGCTGTAAGCTATCAGATGGCTGGGCTTGGAACAATGGGTGAAGGTGGAGCTATGAACGAGGCGTTTTCTGACTACTTTGGAAACACAATCACCAATGATCCTGAAATCGGAGAATGGGTTGTAAATAAAATGAATAGACCTTATCTTCGTTCATGTATAAATAATGTAATGTATCCAGAAGATATGAAAAACGAATGCCATCATGATTCTCAGGTTTATTCAGCTGCTTTATGGAAAATAAGAGAAGCTATTGGTAAGAAAGATGCTGATATTCTTACACATTTTACAAGAAATTACATTAGAAGTAGTTCAAAATTTGTTGATGGAGTAGCTGGTATGCTGAAAGTTGATAGTGAAAAATTCAATGGTAAATATAAAGATACAATTTTAAGAATTTTTGCTGAAAGAGGAATTGTTTTAAATGGTGTTGAGTTCAGCTCAAGAATGAATGAAAAGCTTATGTATAAAGAGCTTTACGGTTTTTAAAAAAAGGTACGTGGTTTTTTAATAAAATATTGACATTAAAAATTAATATGTTATCCTATAATGCTACATCGCAAGAATAAGTGTATAAGGTTTATAAGGAGGAATGCGATGAAGGCTTTAGGAAGAATGTTAATTTTTGTGGTAGTTTCAATTCTGGTTTTTACTGTTAATGCTCAGGGACTAATTTCAAGAGAAGAATTATCAGACAGAGAACATTTTGCTGCTGATATTATTTCTATGGATGAAGATTTTCTTGGTGATTATGTTGGTGTAGTAGATGATGACGAATTATATCATTTCTTTGAACTTGCAATCAAAATGGCTGTAGAAGTTGCTTCTGAAACAAAAAACATTGAAAATAATGAAGAAGCTTATGTTTATATTGTAAACAGAATAGATGGTCAGGGTGGGGTAAAAGATCAGGTGATGGATATTTTTGAACAATATCTTTCAGGCGAATACGTTATTGAAAACAATACTCGTAATTTTACTCGCGCTCAGGTTTCAACATTCGATATAAGAAATTTTGAACACCATATGGTAAGAATCGAAATCAATGTTGCAAAAATCGCGTTACAGAAATCATTGTTTTAATAGTGTCTTGAAGCAGTTAGTAAGTGAGAAAAATCAAAAACTTAGAAGCTGCGAATAAAACGCGAAAGAAACGGGAATGGTTCTTAAGATTCATGCCCGGTTCTCTCGCGACTTTGTACGCGTTTTTAGAAATTTGACTGTATTTTTATTTTTCTGTATAATTCCTATCATGACATTTAATATTCTACATATATCAAATGTGTTTCTGGGTAAACTTTTCCCTGACCTCGGACTGTCTGGTAAAATACTCAGAGAACACTTAAGAACAGAGTTTATCAAAAGAGTGTCAGATATTTTTTATCAGAATGAAATCAATGCTATTGTGATATGTGGGAATTTATTTGGGACAAACATGTTTTCAGTTAAAGATTATCAGGCAACCAGGGATTTATTTGATACCCTTGATATACCTGTTTTTATTTTGCCTGGTCAATTAGATGAGTTCAATGATGTTTCAATATATTCAAAACTTGAATATAATGAAAAAGTGCAAATTTTGAAAAAAAATTTTTTAGAATATTCTTTTAATAATCAAGAAGTGTCTATTGTTTTACTTTCAGATAATGTTAAGGAAGAAATAAAAACAAATCCAAATAATTTTTATATTTTTTGCCAGAATAATCCAAATCATCAGATTGAAGGTGATAAAGTTTTTACTTTAGGTGCTTCAGAAATAGAATTTGTTTCAGGTAAAAATTTAATTTGTGTTCCTCCATTTGATTTTAGTGTTATAAGGGAGCAGAAAGAGTCAGGTGTTGGGATTTTAAGTATTAAAGAAGGAAATTTTTCATATAGAAAAATTGAAGGTAACTATTTCAGACACCACAATCTAACTATTGATGTTACAGGAAGAGGAAAAACTTTTATTCAGAATATATTAAATGATTATTATGGTGAAAATACCATTGTCAACATGGTTTTAAAAGGTGAAATTAACACACCTGAAATTCTTGATTATGTAACAGGTTTTTATGAAAGAGAAAGAAAAAATTTTCTTTTTATGTCTCTTCAAGATGAAACTGTAATATCTGAGGAATATATTGAAAGAATACCAAATTACCTTGAATCAGGAATATTTATAAAGCATGTAAAAAAAAGTTTTGATAAAAATAAAATTGAAGTTGAAAAAGAAATTTTAAAATCTGGCATTAATTTCTATGAAGGATAATACATGCTTTTAAAAAAACTTATTCTTAAAAATTACAGAAATTTCCAACATAAAGTAATTGAATTAAATCATGAATTCAATCTGATAAATGGCAGTAATGACACTGGCAAAAGTACTGTTTTTTCTGCAATACAGGAGCTCATGCTTTTTGATTTCAATATATATAAAAAGAATTTTCACAATCTTTCAGAACCTTATTTTATTTCAATGGATATTGAGATAAATGAAGAAATTATCCAGATTTCTAAAGATGCTGCTTCTGGTAATTTTATGTTGAATGAAAATAAAACAGTTTTTGAAAAAGAAAAAGCTTTTTTAAGATATTGTGAAATAGCTGGTATAGATATTAACCGTTCAGTTTTTGGTGCTCTTTTTTTTCTTGAACAGAGAGACTGGATTTATTTTTTTGAAAAAGGAAAAAATATTAAAAATGTTGCTGATATAATTAAAAATTTTATCTCAACAGGTGATATAAAATCAGAATCAGATGTGTTGAAAAAAGTCAGAAATTACAGAAAAAAATTAAATGAAGATATCAATCTTATAAAAGAAATTATAAACAGTAATACAGAAAAAATTGATGAAGTCCGAAGTTTTGTTATTGAAAGAGAAACAGGACTTAATGTTTTAAAAGGATTAAAAAATGATTTGAATTATATTCAAAGAGAAATTGAAAAAAAATCTTTTATTTTTAAAGCTGTTGAAAACTTTACTGAATTAAAGAAAGAATTTGATGAACTTGCAGGTGAAACTGAAAAATTAAGTGAAAAATTGAAGAAAATATCAAAAATCGAAGAAAAAAAAATCTATCTTGAAAATCGACTTGACGGGTTGAAAAATTTTACTTTGGAAAAATTTGAAGAAATTTCCAGAATTACAGCAACACTTAATAGTAAAAATGCAGATATTTTAACTAAAAAATATGACAATATTGTAAGTAATCTTCTTGTATATAAAAATCTCAGCATGGTTTTTGCAATAATTATCTTAATTGTCGCAGCCGGTGGTTCATTTTTTTCCTTAATATTTTCTTTTCTTTTTATTCTTTCAGGTATATTGATTTTTCTATGGTATTATTTTAAAGAAAGAGCTTCTGAAGAAAAATCAAAATCACAGATGGATATTCAAACTCAGTATTCTCGAGAAATTCAGGCTTTAAATAACGATTTGATGAGATATCTTAAAGCTTGCAGTGTATCAACAGTTGATGAGTTTAAAGAAAAATTTTATTCCCGTGAAGAGCTTGGTAAAAATCTTGAAAAACTTAAAAATGAGTATCAAAATTTGATTGAAGAAAAAAGTAAAGATGATATTGAAAATGATTTTAAAATACTTGTTTATAGAAAACAAGATTTAAAAGAAAAATTATCTGAACTAAAAAATACTAATCAGGAAAAAGAAATTGAAGTTGAACTTATTAAAACTGAAATGGAAAAATTGAATGAAAAAAAAGGAAAAATTGAAGATGAAATAAAGAATCTTGAAATAGTATTAAACAAAAATAGATATTTCTGTGATGATTTTTTTGAACTTGAAGAATTTATAAACTGGAACAAACGAGAGCTTTCCATACTTGAAGAAAAAAATGATATTTCAGGATATGTTGAAGAATATATTAAAAGAGCTCACATGGATTTGATGGATAATGCAAATTCTATTCTTGATATAACAATGGATAAATATTTTATTTACATAACCGCATGGCAATATCAGGATGTGAAAGTTGAGTTTGGTGAAGACAACAGGCTTTATTTTAAAGTTTTTTCTAAAAAAGCAAATGCATTTCTGAATGATGATATTTTATCTGAATCCACTCTTGACCAGCTATATATTGCATTCAGGCTTGCAATGATTGAGCTTATTGATGAAAAAGGGTTTTTCCCTGTTGTGTTAGATGAAACTTTTTCTTTTTTTGACACAAACAGACTGGAAAGTACGTGTTCGCTTTTTCTAAATATTGCTTCAAACCGCCAAGTTATTTATTTCAACGGAAATCAATCTATTACTGATTTTTTTAAAAATAAAAAAGAAGTCAGCCAGATAAATCTGAATGATTAAAGGAGCTGTTGATGAAAAATATTGCAGAAATACTTCTTGAAACTCAAGCTGTAAAACTTTCACCTGAAAACCCTTTTAAATTTGCTTCAGGAATACTTTCCCCAATATATTGCGATAATAGAGTAATTATTTCATATCCTGAAAAAAGAAAAATCATCAGAGACGGGTTTGCTAAACTGATTGAAAAATATAATTTAAAATTTGATGTTATTGCGGGGACAGCAACCGCTGGAATTCCTCATGCTGCTTGGCTTTCAGAATTACTTGATAAGCCTATGGTTTATGTAAGAGGTGAAAGCAAATCCCATGGAAGAAAAAATAGAATTGAAGGTGTTGTGAAAAAAGGGGACAGAGTATTAATTGTTGAGGATTTAGTAAGTACAGCAGGCAGTCTTATATCAGTTGTTGAGGCTTTGAGGGAAGAAGAATGTATTGTTGACGACTGTATTGCGATTTTCAGCTATGGAATGAAAAAAGGCATTGATAACCTTAGAAACTCAAAAATAAATCTTTATACACTTGAAAATTTTGAAAATCTTATTGAAACAGCAGTTAAAACTGGTTATATAAAAGAAAAATATTTAGAAACAGT
>Ga0265293_10014233_pt1 | contig 10141 bp, 6 predicted proteins | sample Munlanlewell138R_FD_192505 | JGI IMG/M metagenome (GOLD analysis project Ga0265293, IMG submission 192505) | Leachate microbial communities from a municipal landfill in Southern Ontario, Canada - Leachate well 138R | ecosystem: Engineered > Solid waste > Landfill > Unclassified | place: Canada...
ACCTATTTGAGGAAAATTTCGCTTCAGGAGGTGGAAAATGAACAAGTTTGGTGACCGAAGGCTGAATGTCCACAGGCCCTAGTGCTCTGTCAATCTTTGGAGTTCGGTTGAGGGTGGCCAGACGCAATTCTAGCTAAATCGATTTGAGCGCGCGTATCGGGAATACGTAAGCGAAAATCGATGACGATAGAATTGATGGCTGGCCGCCTTCGGCCGAATTTTGAAGTTTGACAGAGCACTATGAATCTCCGTGCAAGACGACGTGAACGGCTCCGGAGGAGGTCAGATAAGTTTTCGCAACTCGTTGGAGGTCTTCGAGCGTGACTCGATTCATGCGGCTACGCTGGAGCCACACCTCATCCCAATCCATCAAAACCACTCGGCCGGCGATCTCCAGGGCCCAATCCTCCAGATCATCGCGACTGAAAGCGTCTTCTGCGAACCAGACCTTTCGAGCCTTGTCCACTTCGTCCTGAGTGAGAAGTTCGGGGATCTTATCCAAATAATGCGTGACTTCGTCCGGCAGATCGGGCGAAAGTTCTTCGGCAGTGGCAAGACCGAGGTGAAGCATGGGGTGCTCTCGAGCCTGGGCCTCGAAGTTCACCCAGACTTCCTGGACCTGTTGTCGCTCCCGCACAAAAGTCTCGTAGAGTCGGCAAGAATCTCCCTCCCCCAGAACTCTGGTCAGCAGTTCGCAAGCTTCGTAGTCCGGATGGCCGACCCTGGGGAGACGGTAGCACATGAGCAGATACGAGTAGCCCGAGCGCTCTCTCAACTCGCTCCAAGCAGGCTTCAGCGGATCTACCTGGGAGGGAGCCTTCACCGGCCAATGGGGCTCAAACTCTCCTTCCCAGCCACCGAACGCCTGCTGGGCCAGGGCCACGCCGTCTTCTGGAGAACAGCCGCCCGCTACCACCAGCAACATCCGGTTGGGGTTGGAGGCCTTCCGGTAGTGCTCCTGGATGTCTTCGAGTAGGAAACCCTCCAGATCGTCCCGCCAACCGATCACGGGCTGCCCGTAGGGATGCTCCCCCAGGGCCAGATGCTGCAGCTTCTCGTAAGCCATCCCCAGGGGGTTGCAGTCCACCCGCACAGAGCGCTCTTCCAGGACCACCGAACGTTCCGTTTGGAAGAGTTCTTCGGAGATCTCCAGGTTGCTGAAGCGATCAGCCTCCAGAAGGAGCGCCGCCTCCAGCCCCTCCTGAGTCACCTGGTTCAGGTAAACCGTAAAATCTTCGGTGGTGAAGGCGTTGTTCAAGCCTCCCCGTTGAGCCAGGATGGCATCGAAATGGCCATCCGGAACTGCAGCCGTGCCTCGAAACATCAGGTGTTCGAGCAAATGAGAGAGGCCGGTCTTGCCCTTCCTTTCATCCATGCCGCCGGTCAGGGTCCAGACCTGTAACGAGATGGACGCCAACTCGGTGCGAGGAAGACAGAGGACCCGTATGCCGTTGCTGAGTTGGTAGAGACACCCATCAGTGTGCTTCTCCAGCAAAACCGGACGGGCGTCGTCTTGCCGGGTTGAAGGCTCCTCCAGCCACTCCAGCGGGGCCGAAGAAAAAGCAGTCCTGGGAGTCTCAAAGAAAGACTCTCCCCAGCGCTGCTCCATCCCCTCCCCCAGGACACACACCAGGGCCCTCTCAGGAGTCAACATGCGAGCGCATAGGGCGTTGGTTTCTTCCAGAGTTATGGTCTCTTGAAACTCCCTGACCCGATCCTCCAAACCCCAGGGCTCCCCAAAAAGAACCTCTTCCAGTCGACGCGATGTGAGGTCGGATATTCCGTCGTAATCGAACGGCATGGAGTTTTGCACGAACTCTTTGAAGTGCTCAAACTCGGCTTTCGGCAGTCCGGTCTCTGCTAACTCGTCCATGCAGCCACGCACCACCTGCAAGGCCTGACCCACCCGTTCCACATCCGTCTGCAGACCGATCCACAGCGCTCCTCCATCCAGGCCCGCTCGAATACGGCTCTCTGCGGAGTAGGCCATCCCCTCGCGCATCCTAATGGCCCGAGTGAGTCGAGAGAGAAAGGCTCCTCCGAACACCTCGTTGCAGAAAACCCCCAGGCGGTAGTCGGGCGCCTGGCGCGCCATAGCGGGTAGGGAGACCAGAACCTCCGCTTGCTTTACGGGAAAAGGGATTGCTCGCACCTGGGAATCCAACTTCCGAAAGGGAGAAGACGGGCCTGCAGCCACGAACTCGGCAAAGCTCTTTCTTTGAAAACGTTGAGTCAGGGCTCGTTCCAGTCGGTCCGGCCGATAGCCCCCGGTCACGCACAAAACCATCTCCACTTGCTCAAAAAAACGACACCGATAGGACTCCAAGCGCTCCCTCGTCAGTAGCTCCAAAGAGTTCTCGTTGCCCAGCAAAGGTCGGGAGTAGGGGTGGTCGGCGTGGAAAAAGCTTTCCCGGGAGACATCCCAGATGACCGAGCGCTTTTCGTCTACCCGAGCGCGCAGCTGGGAGAGTTGCTCCTGGGCTGCGATCTCCAGTTCGGTCGTGTCGAGGGTGGGCTCCCAAATCATGTGCTCGAGCGTTTCCAGAGCCCACTCCAGGTCCTCGGGCAAAATCCAGACCTCGATGGTGAAGAAATCCCGGCTCGGGTAGACCTGAATGTTGGCTCCCCGCTGGTCGCAGTCTCGAGCAAAGGCTCCCCGGTCCAGGCTCCCGCAACCCCGGGTCAGGAGAGTACCCAGCAGTGCCAGATAACCTTGCTCATCCATCCCTTCACTCTCAGTTCCCCTTCGAACGGTGAGAGTCAAATGGACAAACGGTGCCGATTCGACTCTCTGGGCCGATAAAGTGAATCCTCGTTCTAGCAACACGTGGGCCTTGGTTCGCTCCTAGCGAGCAGACGCCTGCAGAAGATGAAGCGCGCCTAGGGCGGGAGCCTCGGGCAACTCCACCAGATAGACCTTCATCTTCAAAGCCTCTTCTAGAAGAGGCAAGCAATGGCGATCCATGTGCACAAAGCGCCCGGAGAGAATCAGTTGTCTCAGTGGATAAAGCTGCCTCCGAGCCGCCACCAACTCACCGATCGCCTGCGAGGGGTTTCCATCTTCCTTCCAGCCATCCGCCCGGAGGAACTGCTCTAGTCCCAACTCGGAGGCCCGAGGGTAGTTCTTCTTGTCCACAAAGCGACCATCCACCCAATGGGCCTCAGCAAGACCGGTTCCGGCAGTCAGAAGGATCGTATTGGGCGAATCCTCCTTCAACGGGCTATCGGGGGACACCAGATGACCCCAGGCCGCCGCCACGTCGTCGTCGTAAAGAGGTCCGATGGTGGCACCGGTGGCCCGCTCCACGCTCTGGGCAAGGTCAGGCAAAGGCACTCCAAAGTGTAATAGAGTGACGCTGGTGCGCTCCGGGTCCTTCAACCCGGCACAGGCCGTGGCAACCCTCGGGACCTTCCGGCCTCCGGCGAAATACTTCACCAGCCTCGAGATCGCCTCGATCCTTCGTTTGCCGTTTTCTTGCTCCGAAACAGCACGATCGATCAGGGGTAGCTCGATCTCCAACTGGGCCGCGCGCCTACCTCCTTGAAACTCGTAGATGCGGGCCCTGGTGCCGCCTATGTCCATGCAAACGCCGCTCAACAACTGATCCTCTGGGAGCGTGTCGGAGTAGTCGGACACGCTCCTCGCAATATCGTTTCTATAGCTTTGAAATTCTATCAAGTTTTCCTGGAATGTGAAGACACGAAAAAGCCCCGGTCGTCAAACCGAGGCTTTTATCTGGTGGCTTGAGACCTTACAGTCCCAGAGCGCCCAGGATGGCACCGGAGCCGGCGAAAGCGATCGGGCCACCGCCCAGAGCGTTTCCGACGACGCCGATCAGGGCGCCTTTGATGGCTCCCGTCACTGCAGCAGTACCGCCCACGACCACGGCCCCACCGGCCGCACCGACCAGCGCGCCGCCGCCGCCTGCGGCAACGCCGCCGGCTAGGCCGCCGACGACTCCACCGAAGGCTGCACCAGTCACCCCGTTGACGACCGCCCCCAGCTTGGCCACACCCCCGATGGAGCCGTCACTGAAGTGGTTGGCCAGCAGACCGGTGATAGCTCCACCCGCAGCGCGCATAACGATCTTGCCGCCGGAGTAGTGCCCGCCACCGGTGGCCTGGCTGAAGGTAAAAGAGTCGGAAGAAGCGGCCGGAGCTTGCTCTGTGGCTGCTTGAGGAGCAGGGGCAGCGGCCCTGGTAGGCTGCTGGATTCTGGTTGTTTGAATTTGCATTGAATTATCCTTATCAGAGATTGCCGCAATTTGTCTCACGGTTAATTAAAGTCACGCCCGGAGTCTACACGGTCGGGGCGACAGGAGGCGTTAAAATGTCTTTAAGCTCCGGTCAAAACTTTGATAACATTCAAAGGCTGGAGTTAACTTTTTCGTCCGAGGACCGTGCTGTGCCGCCTCTGAGTTTGTGGCAGCGCGAGGGTGCCACAATGTGCGTAAAAGGCAAACAAAAAAAGCCCGTTTTCACGGGCTTTGATATTGGTGGCGGGAGGCAGGTTTGAACTGCCGACCAACGGCTTATGAGTCCGCTGCTCTACCCCTGAGCTACCCCGCCGGATATGCAAACAAATATAATAGCACCCTCTCCACCTGTCAACCTCGCAAAGACGGTTTCACGTTAGAATTCCGTATCCCCGGCGAGCGACAGGAGGAACAGTTGCAACTGCTCGTCGAATTCGCCTGGTCTATGGAAGTCCCGTCGTTATCGGCCTTGCTTCTCCTGGCCGACAGCGCAGCACATACACCGCCCACCGATTCCGGTCTCTCCATCCCTGCAGCCCTCTTAATCGTGGCCGTTCTTTTGTTTATTAACGGCTATTTCGTGGCCCTCGAATTTGCTCTAGTGGCGGTCCGTAAAACCCGGGTTGATGAGATGGTTCGGCAAAAGATCCGGGGAGCGAAGTCGGTCCAGCGGGGTAAGAACCACGTGGATGATTTTGTGGCCGCAGCTCAGTTGGGGATCACTGCGGCTAGTTTGGCCCTGGGTATGGTGGCCGAGGATACCGTCTTACGGATTCTCAATCGATGGTTCGGCCTAAACTTGGGACACGAGTCCGGCCTCGGAATCGCCATCAGCCTGACCCTGGTCACTATGTTTCATGTCGTATTGGGCGAGCAAGTACCCAAGATGCTGGCTCTGGATAAGCCAGGCAAAGTTTCTCTCGTCACCACGCCCCCTGCGGAACTGTTTCTTAAGCTATTCCGCCCTGCCATCTGGCTACTCTCCTGGATAACCAGCCTCATCCTTCGACTGCTGGGCGTAAGAACTGTGGGCGGGGGCCACGGGGGACAGGTCTACTCTGAAGAAGAGATCGAGTCACTGCTTGCCACCAGGCAGCAAGCGGGCCTTGCCGATCCGGCTGAAAACGAAATGATTTCCCAGGTCTTCGATCTCTTCGATATGGTAGCCACCCAGATCATGATCCCTCGAACGGAGATGGTTTGTGTACCCGCAACGGCCTCCATCCGCGAGATCATGGAGGTAGCGGCCGCCGAGGGGCATGACCGCTATCCGGTTTACGGCCAGAACACCGACGAGATTGTTGGTATCCTGTTGATGAAAGATCTGGTCTCTTTCCTGAGCCAAAACCCGGACGAACTGGATAGCGGCATCACTTCGCTTTGGCGTGAGCCTTTGTTCGTGCCGGGCACTCTCCCCTGTTCCCAGTTACTCGCCCAACTCAAGGAGAAGCGGACCCGTCTGGCCATAGTGTTAGACGAATATGGCGGGACGGCAGGCATGCTCACCCTGGGCGACGTGCTGCATCGCATCGTGGGAGACGTCGACGAGGAAGTGGAGATCGAGGAGCCTCAAAGTATCGTGGCCCTGGGGGAAAACCTCTACTCCGTTTCCGGGCTCGTTCTCACCGAGGATGTCGAAAAGTTTTTCGAGGTAAGTATTGAGGATGAAATGAACGACACCATCGCCGGCGTCATCTTCTCCTTGCTGGGCCGAGCTCCCACCGTGGGCGACGATATCGCTCTATCCGGTCTGATCTTCCGGGTCGACGCCCTGGACGGGATGCGGATTGACCGTCTGCTGGTGAAGACCGAAAAGCTCCAATCACCACACCAATGAAAAACGGAAGCCCGGGGGCTTCCGTTTTCGGAGGGTCAACAGGCCGGCCCTTAATTAGGCTTGCTGCGACTGTTGTTCAGCCTCTTTGGCGGCTTTAGCGGCTTCCCGCTTAGCGGCTTTAGAGCTGAAAATCTGGTCCATGGAGTCCAGATTCACCTGTCCTCGCTCGGTCAGGTATCCCATGGCGTGGAAGGTTACTGAGGCCAGGTCTCCCACCAGACCGATTCCGGTCATAGTGTTGGCGTAGGGGGCCAGGAAGGGTACCCAACCGGCTTGCCCGACGGCTCCGGCGAATCCCACTGCGTCAGTCACGACGTGTCCGATGTCAACGGCTTTCTCCCACACGGAAGCGTCCTTGTTCTGATACGTGCCGATCGCACGCTTGGTATCCATCGCCATCATTCCGCCCCGTAGGACAGGAAGAATAAACGGCTTAATGGTGTCGGCCGCGCCCTTATCCAGGTTCGCGACGACGCGAGTCTGAACGGCTTCGGCAGTAGTTTTAAAGGCGAACGCAGGGTCGGCATCCATGATGCGAACAACTTCCTGCGAGGCTTTGGTCATGATCTGGGCTCCGCCGTCAAGAAACTTTTGGGCCAGACTGGGACCTTCGTTGGTAACTTTTACTCCGCCACCGTCGACGGGGGTGATAGTGAGTGATTTTCCGGATCCGGAAAGAGCCTTCTTGGCAAAGTCGGGCGATGTCACGAGACTATCGACCACTGATTTCTGAAAGGTATCCTGTCCAGGATCTTGTTCCCCAGGGTCTTGAGCCTGTGGGGGTGCCTGTTTAGTAATGTTAGGCTGGACAGCTCTGATGGTTGTATTGATCTGCATTTGCTTTCCTCCGAGTATCGTCTTAAGCATTATGCAAATTCTGGAAGTTGTACATGTTACGTCGCTGTTAACAGACAAACTACTTCCACATGTTTTAAGTTTGAGCCAACTGGGTTGATCTATGTTAGCCGCAACAACTGGCTCAACATGTGGCGCGACACGTTGGCCAGGGCCGGGATCTGAGGAGGCAGAGAGCGCCAGGTCGAGACCATCATCTTGAGCTCTCGCATAAAATCTTCGTTGGCCTGTTGCTGCCCGGCGAACTCTCCCAACAAGGCAAACGAACTCCCTACGTAGTTCAAGACGTTGGGCGGCTTGCTGCGCTCCAGTGCCTGGCCTAACTCGTACAGGCAGTACACCAACCGAGGCAAAGAGTTCTTGCCAAACATCTGAATCTCGCGGTTGCAACTCACACAAGCCAGCGATAGAAAGTGAGGGCGGCGAGCGGTGCGCCGGTCATCGATGAGCCCGGCGCTGGCCGCCAGCAAGAGATCCGTCAATTTCACGAAGTCTTGTTCAGCCCGGGCGTCGGTGACCACGGTCTCGACCAGTCCTAAGACGCTATCGATGAGTGAGCCAACGGTATCAAAATCTTCTCTCTGCAGGAGTTCAACCACAGTCTTGAGGCACTCGATGGCAAAGTCTCGGCCCACCGGCTTGCCCTCTCGCGCCTGTTGATTGACCAGATTCACTGCTTTGATCAACACTTCCCGAAGAGCGGGATCGCTCTTATCGGAACTGAGGTTGACCCTCTGGATGAGTCCCTGGGCCAGCTCGCTGGAATACTCGGCTCGACCCTGGCCCTCTACCAAGTTGGTGAAGATCGCGTTGGCCTGGTCCAGTCTGGGAGCGGCCTGAGCGGCCTGGCCGGCCTGAGCCAGAAGGGACCCCTGGAGCAGCAGCGCCTTGCCCAGCTCCGCCATCAACTGGGGATCCTGGTTATTCTGCACCAACTGCATCCTGAACCCGACACAGCCCTCCAAGTCCTGGAGCGCTTCATTCCCTCGACCCAGCACCTTGTAGACCTCGGCTCTTTCGTGAAGGGCCGTCGCCAGGTCCGAAACTGCAGTCACCTGACCCTGGGAAACCAGCGCTTTGGCCACGTTGACGGCCTCGCTCAAATCGCCGACCGCGTGTTGCGCGTGTCCGGCCCGCGTGGTCATCTTGCCTCGAGCCAGAAAAACTCTGACCAACTCCGAGGCAAGCTCGTTACGCCCACCACCCAGCTGATTGCGCAACAGCCCGAGAACACTCTCATAGTCGGCGTAAGCTTCATTGAGCAAGCTCTGCTGCTGGTAAACCTGAGCCCTTCGTTCCAGGATCTTGGCCATCTCCACTTCGTGGTCGATGGCGGCGCCGGAGGCAGCAGCCGAAGACGTGATGGAAAGCATCCGGTTGTACTCCTCCAGTACGAGATCGATCTTGCCCGAGCGGGCTGCGTGATCCGCGCGCACCGAGAAGGCCTTCATCATATCGGAGAAGTACTCGTATCGCCCCTCCCGCACTTGCTCTTCGAAATGGGAAATCGCTTCCTGAATCGACTTGTCAGCCTGGGTGAAGTCCTTGAGCTTGAACAAAATCTGAGATCGCAAGATCCAGGTCCGCGCCATCTCATCCTGCCAACCTGGAAACCGAGATTGGCGTGTGGCCAGGAAGTTCTTGATGGCTTCTTCGGCGTCGCTCAGAGAGTTGCCCGCATCTCCTTCGGCCAGGAGAAGGTTGGCCCGCTGCCGGTGCAACTCACCCTTCTCCCGCTCCATTCCTCGAGCCGAAGGCACTCCACCCTGACCACCCTGGGTCTCTAGATAGTTCAGAACATCGAAACCGCTCTTTAAAGACTGCTTGGCTTCAGCTAACCGGTTGATGGCTACATTGCCGGCGCTGAACAAAGAATAAGCCTTCAAGAGTTGGGGCAGGACTGCGTATCGACCACGTTGCTGAAAAAGGTGCAAAAAGACATCGATCGCTCGTTTGATCTGGGGAACACTATTGGCCGGACGACCCAACTTGTGCTCGACCTCGCCAACCCCCATGTAGGCGTCGGAAACTCTCTCCAGGAGTTCATCGGTCTGGCCCTGAGCCAATAATTGGCCCAGCAGGTTTGCGGACTGATTGTAGGACTCCAGGGCTCCGTTGAGATCTCCCTTTTGTTCCAACGCCCGACCCCGCACCAACTGAACCTTGGCGTAAGGCTCCCACTGCTGCCCGGAGTGATACTGGCTAAGTAGGGCTTGGGATACGGACAGCGCTTCGGCGGTGTTTCCGGCCTGAACGTGGGCGGTGAGCAGGGTGTCCATGATGGACAATCTGGTGGCCTCGGGTTGTTCTTTCAGGCCATCGAGCAAACCCAGGGCCCGCTGGAGATCCTGGGTGCCGGTGGCGGTATCACCAGTGGCCAGGCTGAGGCGCGCCCGGTCTTGAATACAGGCGAGCAATCGAGGCACCACGTCTCTACGGCCTTCTTGAGTGAGCGCTTCCAGAAGCTGCACGGCCTGGCCCAGATCTCGTTTGGCGTCCTCGTGGGCACCCCGGTTTTGATCGATCTGAGCCTTCAACTGGAGATCGCCTGCCAGATGGTAGCGCTGCTCCAACCGCCCCTCGTCTACCGAGAGGTTGCGCAGAGAAATGCTCTTGACAATGTCCCGTATCGCTCGCTCATCTTCACCTAGTTTAAAGTAAGCTTTAGCCCGGACCGCGTGGCAGGTAGCCAGCAGCGGCTGAAACTCTTCCAGGTTCTTCTCTTCCAGCGCCTCGGTTGCCAGTTTCACGGCCTTACCGCATTCCTGGATCGCCGCCTGATAGTTTTGTTCCTTGAGTAGGATGGAAGCGAGTTCTAACTCTATCTCCACGACTGTTCGATAAGACTCATCTTCACTCTGCTCGCCATCGGCAGTCTCGAGAAATCGAGAGGCCCGCTGGAGGTCTGTCTTAGCTGCAGCCAGGTTGTCGGCGTTGTAATGAAGGCCTCCCCGGTGGGCCAGGGCCAGCCCCAGTCGAGGGGCAAGTTCGCTGCGGCCACGATCCTCAACCAGGTCCACGAATCCCTGAACGGCCTTGTCGGCAAAATCCATGGCTCCCTGGAGATCCTCGGACGCCTCGAAGATTCGGGAGGCCCGATAGTAGGTCGTGGAAAGAGCCGGTCTGAACTCGTACTGTTTCTCCTGATTGACCAGGACATCGAACAATTCGAGCGCTCGTCCGATACCGGATT
>Ga0265293_10014235_pt1 | contig 10140 bp, 8 predicted proteins | sample Munlanlewell138R_FD_192505 | JGI IMG/M metagenome (GOLD analysis project Ga0265293, IMG submission 192505) | Leachate microbial communities from a municipal landfill in Southern Ontario, Canada - Leachate well 138R | ecosystem: Engineered > Solid waste > Landfill > Unclassified | place: Canada...
CGCGGTAGAGGAAAGCGCTCCAGTCCCAGCCGTCGACCAGCGTCGACCAGCGTGCGCCGATGCCGGATCGGGACAGCTTGCGCTTCGGCCGGCGCTCGCCGTCGATCACATAGCCGTAGCCCTCATAGCGCAGCGGATACGGATAGAACTCGGCGCCCGGCTTGCCGATGTCGTCGACCTCCGGCCAGGGCAGCCAGACGAGTTCGAGATGCGAATCGCCGCCAAACCACTCGGCGCGTGCCGCCCACTGCGGAATGCGGATCTGGTCGAACTCCGGCAGCACCGAGTCGCGCATGTCCTTCGCCGAGACGACGTCGGCAAAGAACAGGCCGACCATCTCGCCCCAGACGATGTTCTGCTTGCCGAGGCGGAATTCCCAGTCGCCACCGGAAAAATCGACGTAGGCCTCGTGCAGACTCACCTCGGCGCGCTGATCGCGACGGACCGCGCGCGGATAGTGATCGGAAGAAAACGCTCCGTCCAGGCTGGCCCGTGCCGACAGACGCCAGCGCATGCCGTCGCCCCAGTCGCCGCGCCCGGCCAGCTCGCCGCGCGTACGCAGATGCGTGAAGTGGCCCGGACTCGGCGTGGCATAGGCCATGTCAGCCTGCACCCAGCCGTTCCATTGCGGGCCTGCGGCCGCGGCTGAAATTCCGCTACCCAGTGACAGGTCGGCCAGCGGCGCCTCGTCATCGTCCGCCAGCGCCGGCGAAGCGCCTCCGGCCAGCAGCGCGCAGGCCACAAGAAGAATTCCGAACAGTGCAGGTGTGCGTCCCGCTGCCGATCGCAGCCGGTGCCGCAACCCTGCGCTGGCGGCGCCAGCAGGCAAACGGGACAGTCCTGTTGCGTCGCCTTCGACGTGTCCGGCATCGTTGCCTGCACCAGCCCGGCCACGGAAATCCTGCCATCGTTTGTTCATGGTTCTTTCCTTTCCTGCAGCACACTGTCCGTCGTCGCTATTGCGTCGACCGTCACCACTGACCGGTCTTCCGGTTCCGGTCCCGTTCCCGTATCCGGATCTGTTTTCCCGCCTGTCTTCGGATCGGCCGTCGAATCGCCCGCACGCCCCGGACGGGCCCGAACCCATTTCCGGTCCGAGCGCACGGCCAGTTCGATGACGCGTCCGTCCTCGATGCGCACCAACCGGTCGGCGGCGGCGATCACCCGATCATCGTGCGTCGAAAAAACGAAAGTCGTGCCGTACTTGCGGTTGATCGCCTTCATCAGGCGCAGGATTTCCGTACCGGTTTCGTGATCCAGATTGGCCGTCGGCTCGTCTGCCAGCACGATGCGCGGACGCACCGCCAGCGCGCGCGCGATCGCCACGCGCTGACGCTGACCGCCCGAGAGCTGATTCGGGCGGTGCTGCGCGAACTTCGTCAGCCCGACCAGCGCCAGGAAACGCTCGACGCGCTCGTGTCGTTCCCGCCGGCCGATCTCGCGAAACTGCAGCAGCGGGTACTCGACGTTTTCCCGGGCCGACAGCACCGGGAACAGGTTGAAGGTCTGAAAAATGAAACCAACCGTGCGCGCACGATATTCGGCGAGCTGATCGGGCGTGCGCCCGCTCACGTCCTGACCGTCGATGACGATCCGGCCCGCGCTCGGCGTGTCGATGCACCCGATCAGATTGAGCAGCGTAGACTTGCCGCTGCCCGACGGCCCGGCAATTGCCAGGAAGACGCCTTCGTCAATCGCCAGATCGACGCCACGCAGCGCCTCGACCATCTGCTCGCCGAGCCGGTATCGCTTCGAGACGTTTTCGAGTATGACCAGCGCCATCGAATCCCTTGCCCGACTTTTTGCCGAATTCCCTGCTGTCCGCGGACTTTTCCGCCGTCCAGCATCAAGCGTAAAGCAAACACCCTGCTGCGGCGAATCAGGCGCGCGATCCGGACGATCATCGGTGCGCGCCTTCCTGCCCGCCTGCCTGCTGTCGGTGTTTTTGACACCAGGGCTGCCGTCGTTTGCCGCAACCGTAGCCGATGGCGCCGCGCAACGCAGCGCCCGCGCTGCCGGCGGAGCGCCGGTGGCGACCGACGGAGCGCCAGGCGTTGCCCGCAACGCGACAGCGCCGGCCGGGACCGGAGCCGAACCGCTCCGGGTCGCCGACCGGAGCAGTGCGACCGGCGAGAGCGCTGCCGCCGACATCGTGCGCCGCGCCGACGCGGTGCGCTTTCCGGAGGATTCGTTCCAGGTGCTGGTCAAGGTCGAGTCGGTCAGCGCCGGCAAGCCGCTCGAACCGCGTGTCTACCGCATTTTCTCGAAAGGCAACGAGAACACGATCGTGCAGACGCTGGAACCAGCCATCGAGCGCGGCCAGAACATGCTGATGCGCGGCCGCGACCTGTGGATCTTCCTGCCCAGCGTCTCGCAACCGGTGCGCCTGTCGCTGTCGCAACGCCTGACCGGACAGGTTGCCAACGGCGATCTGGCGCGCGCGAACTTCACCGGCGACTACACGGCCACGCTCACCGGCAGCGAAACGATCGCCGGCGCCGGATACCACGTCCTCGAACTCACGGCCGCGCAGCGCGGCGTCACCTACCCGAAAGTCATCTACCGCGTACGCAAATCCGACTACCGGCCCTACGACGCACAGTTCTTCTCGGTCTCGGGTCGCCTGCTCAAGACCTGCACCTGGGAGGAATTCGGCAAACTGGGCGACCGCGTGCGCCCGACGAAGCTGGTGATGACCGATGCACTCAAGCCGGACGACGTCTCGGTGATGCGCTACAGCGAACTGCAGCGCGTCAAGATCCCGGAGCGCTACTTCACCAAGGAGTTCATGAAGCGGCTGGAGTGAGACCACAGGAGCAGCCATCATCATCCGCGCCTGCCTGCCCCCCCGACGAGCCTTCTGCGCCCGGCCGACGACTTCTCATGTCTTGATGAGGTGATGGTTCGCTATCCGGCAGCGCCCGACAACCGGCCGATCGCCGTATATACACGGTTTTTCAGCCGCTCATCCAGCATTTGACGCCATGGTTTCAGTTCCGGCGCAAGATTCCGATACCAGAAGGGAGAACCCGGGAAACCGCTGCCGATCCACGATTCCCTTCCGCTTGCCGCAGGATACCGACTTGAGCACCGATGTCGCCGCCGTCACCGAAAGCCCTGCGCTCGTGCAGCAGACGATCGTCGCGATCGACGAGGCTGCGGGCGCCTGGATTCCGCACGCACGCGGCCCTGCTCCCGTCGTCCCCGACAGCGGGCTGGCACCGGTCGACCCCTGGGCCCTGCAGACCCGCCCCAACCCGGACCTGACCCGCTTCAAGATCCGTCTGGCCAGCACCGAAGGCACGCGCAGCACGGCGAGCTATCTGATCGAGAAAATGTACAGTTGGCGCGGCTACGCCGTCTCGCCCGTGGCGCGCGACCGCCAGCCGATCACGATCATCGCCTCCGATGCCGAACGGCCGCTGGCCACGATCTCGATCGGCTTCGATTCGAAGAAAAAGCTCCTGGTGGACGCGCTCTACGGCGCCGAGGTCTCACGCCTGCGCAAGCGCGGCGCACGCCTGTGCGAATTCACCCGCCTCGCCGTCGATCGCAACGAGCAATCGAAGGAAGTGCTGGCGATGATGTTCCACATCGCCTATATGTATGCGCGTCGTTTCGCAAAGTGCACCGACCTGCTGATCGAGGTCAATCCGCGCCACGTGCGCTTCTACCGATCGATGCTCGGCTTCGAGGTGCTGGGCGACGAACGGACCTGCTCGCGCGTCAACGCGCCGGCGGTGCTGCTGCGTCTGGACCTGCAATACTGCGAGGACCAGATCGCGCGCTACGGCGGGCACCGCGAGTTGGCGAACCAGGTACGCTCGCTCTACCCGCTCGGGTTCTCGCCGGAGGAAGAAGACGGGATCTGCCGGCGGCTGCGGCAGCTGGGTTGACCGGACACCGGACGCACAGCCTCTTCAGTCCTCAGGTCGGCGGGCCACGACGTCGTAGCAGTTGCCCGAGATCGCTTCCGTCACGATCTCGTAGCCGGCCGCCTGCAGCCGCGCGCGCACTTCCTCCGGGTGATAGGGCGTATACAGGATCCCTTTCCGTATCCCCCAGGCGTTGATCCGTTCGGCGATCAGGCGAAACGGCTGGATCGTGCGCGGATGAAGCAGGACGTTCGCAGCCAGCGTGCCACCCGGCTTCAGGACGCGAAAAACGTCGCGCAGCGCGCCGTCGACATCGGGAAACGAATGGATGGAATTGGCGATGTTCGCCGTATCGAAGTGCACATCGTCATACGGCAATGCCGCCGCATCGGCATGGCGCACCTCGACGTCGGCGCGACGGGCGAAGCGCCGGCGTGCGCCGGCCAGCATCGACTCGGCATAATCGACCGCCGCGATCCGGCATTCGGGCAGCCGCTTCCACCTGCGCCAGCGCAGGACCAGATCGAGCAGGGTACCGCTGCCACAGGCCACCTCCAGGTGCTGCGACCCGAAATTCGGGCCGAAGAAGCGCAACTGGTGCCACAACGTGCTGTTGTAGGCGAAGGTGAGGATGAAGAAGCCTCGAACGTCGTACCACCAGGAGGGAGACGAGTAGGCTTCGGCGATTTCGTCGCGGCTCTTTCCGGTCGATGGGGCTGGCATCGTCCCTCCACATTGACGGATCATTGTTCTGGTTCGCCGCCGTCACGGTACCCGTGCAAGCATGCGAGGATCAGGAAGCGTGGCAAGAACTTGTCGGACAAGTTTACAGTGACCATGGCGAGAGCAGTTGGTCGAAACGGCAAGTTATTGATTTATAACAATTTAACAAATATGGCACAGCTGTTGCATGAATAAAGTGCGGTAACGCAGAACTTCCTTGGAGCAATCATGAAACTGAAAACTCTCTTCTCGGCAGTAGCCGTCGTGGCCGGCACTGCGCTAGCCGGCGCTTCTGCCAACGCCGCTCCGTTCCCGGACTTCACGGTCGACTCGTCGGCATACGGCGGCAAGGTGTTCACCGCCGACAAAATCACCGGCGGCTACGTCGAGGTGATCGACTTTACCTCTGCAACGACTTTCAATGTCTCGTTACTGGTGCAGTTTGGCCAGTTCTGGGCGGACGAAGGATTGACCAAAGTTGTCGGCACAGGGATCGACAGCGGCTATCAACTGTATGCAACCTTTCTCGGAAGTGGCACGTATTCCACGACCGGTAGCGGCAGCGCATCGTTCAGTCTCGACCCGGGGGGTGCTCTGAACGTCTGGCTCGACCCCGGCCTGGATACTACATTCACGACTCCGTCGACTGCAGTTGCCTGGGGGATCAATGCCGTGACAGCCGACATACAGATCGCGACCGGCGAAGCGATCACCGGCAACGGCAACCTGACCTGCTCCGGCAGCAACAATTGCGGCAGCTTCGGCCAGACCACCAGCTTCGAGTTGACCGATCCCGATGGAAAGTCGTTTTTCACTGCGCCGTCGCCGTTCTACGATCTGGCAATTACTACCGGTCAGTTCAACGGTTTTCCGATCGTCGTGGGTGGGTCACAGACCCTGAATGGTTCCGCTGACACGGTATTCCAGCGCGTACCCGAACCCGGCACCCTGGCGCTGCTCGGCCTGGCCGCTCTCGGTCTGGGCGCCGGAACACGCCGCCGCAGCAACTGAAATCACTTTATGTGAAAAAGGCCCCGAGTGATCGGGGCCTTTTTCATTGGATATCGGACGCTCGATCTGTGCCGCATCGCCGCCAACCACCGCTTGCGAGCGCGGGCGGTGCGATGCGTGTCCGCTCAGGCCTTGAACAGCAAGCTGATGTAGTAGGCCGGGTTCATCGGGATATCGTAAAAAACATCGAACCACCCTCCGATGCAGAGCAACTGCAGCAGCCCGAGGAATCGCCGATCCCGACTGGAGACAACGTCCCTGTAAACCTCTCCGTCGCAAGACTCGCCCAGGACCTGCGCCCGGCGGATACAGTATTCGGCCCAAAGGTGTTGCACAAAGCGCCTGGGGACGGCAACGAAGAACAGACCGATGAGAGTGAACAGGGCGCCGGCGATCTGAAGATTGCCAGTAGGACCCAGCGGCGAAAATTTCCAGACGATCAGATTGACCGCATAACAGAAGACCAGGCTGACTCCGAGACGATACGCCCGCACCAGACGGTCGATCTGGCTCCGGAAACGCTCGAAATCAGTCACTGAAGAACCGCTCGTCAGCGCGCGTGCGAGCGTCATGCCGTCGATCGAAACGGCGATGAACGATGCACCGCCGATAAAGGTCAGCATGAGCAGTGAAAAATTCAGGACGATGTAGTAGAGCCCGGCAGCGTTGAGCACGCGCACACCGTTGAGATCGTCGAAGAACCAGTACCGATACTCGATGATGCCCGGATTGGCCGCGTCGCTCACATAGCTCGTGATGAGCGTCGACGAAAACAGGAGGATCAGGAATATCGAAAGGAACAGTCGCAGAACAGGGGGTGGCGAGGGTGTTGTCGCCGCGGCCTGCGCAGCGGGGCGCTCGATCGACACGATGAGCAGGCGCAGGCAGAGCCAGACGTACAGAGGGCAGACCGCTGCGTAGAGAAAGATGTTCCAGCGATCCGAGGCCCAGTGGAGCACCTGCGGGTCGGGACTGGGCCACCAGGTTTTCGACAATGCGGCCAGTGTCGCCGTCATTCCGAGACAGAAAAACATGGTCGCCAGGATGATGGCCATGTCGATCCTGTGCCGGGGTGTCCGCCCGGGAGGCAGCGTGAAGGGTTCCGCGAACTCTGGCGTGCAGCGCTGGAAAACATCGCGCAACCAGCCCGTGAGAATCCGCAGCCAGCTCCATTCGAGAATACGAAAAGTGTGCCGATAAACGGCGGTCACGATGTCGGGGGCATCGTAGCTTGCCCTTGGTCGAATGGACGATTCGCTACGGCTTTCGTTGCCGGGCCTGGTGGCACTCATGGGCGGGGCTCACGTCAATGTCATCAAGTCAGCGTACAGGAACGGTGGATATCGCCCGTAGCGGTACGATTCGCATGATGCGCTCGTTCCTGATCGATCTCCGGCTCGCCCGCCGAAACGTGTTTCGACACTGGCGCCGTTCGGCCTTCGCATTGGCGGCGATCGCGAGCGGCGTTGCCGCCCTGCTGCTTGCCACGGGCTTCATCGAGTGGAACTTTTTCTTCTATCGGGAGACGATGATCCGCTCGCAACTCGGGCATTTCCAGATCCATCTGGCCGGATACGACGAAAGGGGAACCTCTGACCCTTACGCGTTCGTCTTCGAACTGCCGAAGCGCGAATCCGACGCCATTTCATCCCTGAAGCACGTGCGATCGATCGCGCCGCGTCTCTCGCTACAGGGTTTGATCAGCTTCGACGAAGCTGCTTTGCCCTTCGTCGGAGAAGGCATCGATCCGGGGAGGGAGGCTGAGCCGGGACAAAGCGTGGTCGTCCGCGAAGGGGAGGACCTCGCAACGAACGACCATGACGCGGTAGCCATCGGTGTCGGCCTGGCCTCTAACATCGGCACTCAACCGGGCCAACACGTCGTACTGATGCTCAACACCCCGGAAGGCGGCATCAACGCGATCGAGGCTCGCGTAAAGGGCACCTTCACGACGGTCAGTAAAGCATTCGACGACACCGCCTTGCGCCTCCCGCTGGGCGACGCACAGCAACTCGCACGTGTCCAGGGCGCGCAGAGCTTCGTGGTATTCCTCGACGACACGGCGCGCACGGAGGAAACAGTCGACGCTGTACGCGCGATCCTGCCGGCTGATCAGTACGAGGTCATACCGTGGTGGGAAAGAGCAGATTTCTACAACAAGAGCACCGCGCTCTTCGGCAGGCAGGTCGGTTTCATGAAGTTCGTCATCGGGCTGCTGATCGTACTGCTGATCTCGAACACGTTGACGATGAGCGTGCTCGCGCGTACCGGAGAGATCGGGACGGCAATGGCGCTCGGTGCCGATCGTCTTTCAGTGCTTCGCCGCTTTGTTCTCGAGGGCGTCCTCATCGCGATCACCGGCGCCGTACTCGGCGCGATGCTCGGCCTCGCGCTCGCAACGCTGATTTCCGCGATCGGCATTCCGGTACCCCCGCCCCCGGGAATGAGCCACGGCTACACCGGCGAAATTCTCGTCACGCCGTCCATGCTCGTCGACGCAATCCTCCTCGCGGTCGTCACGACGCTCATGGCGAGCGCGTACCCGTCCTGGAAGGCGTCACGCATGGTCATCGTCGACGCCCTTCGGCACAACCGCGCGTGAACTCCGCATGTTGAAACTGAGACTCGCATTGCGGAACGTCTCGCGGCAAAAGGGCCGGGCCATGATCACGCTCGCCGCGGTCACTTTCGGCGTCGCCGCGTTGATCCTCGGTGGGGGTTTCGTTCGCGACCTCTACGCACAACTGGGTGAGGCGCTGATTCATTCGCAATCAGGGCACGCACAGATCGCACAGGAAGACTTCTTCACCCACGGGTCACGCTTTCCCGAGAAGTACCGGCTGGAGCACGCCGTGCCCATGGCGCACGAAATTTCGCGGCGTCCGGACGTCGCGCAGGTTCTGATGCGAACCCGGTTCTCCGCCCTGCTGAACAACGGACGTACAGACTGGTCGGTTGTGGGCGAAGGCATCCAGCCGGACAAGGAAGCGCGCCTTGGAAGCTACCTGAAGATTCTCGAAGGGCGTGCGCTCACGTCTGCAGACACCTTCGGAATGATGATTGGCGATGGTGTCGCAAGGGCGCTCGATATCGGTCCAGGTGACCAGGTGACGCTGCTGTCGAACACGGTCGATGGAGCACTGAACACGCTCGAATTCGAGATCGTCGGCGTGTTCCAGACGTTCTCGCGTGACTTCGATGCGCGCGCTGTTCGCATCCCGCTAGCGGCATCACAGGAACTCGTTGCGGCCGACGGCGCGAACACACTTGTCATCGAACTTGAACGCACGGCGGACACCGACGCTTTCGCGGACGCAATGCGAACCGACTTCGCCGGCGGATCGATCGGCGTTCGAACCTGGGTCCAGCTCAACGATTTTTTCGGGAAGACCGTGGAATTGTACGAAACGCAGTTCGGCGTTCTGCAAACGATCATTCTCGTGATGGTGCTGCTGGGCGTGGCGAACAGCGTCAACATGAGCGCCTTCGAGCGCATCGGCGAGTTCGGCACGATGCGCTCGCTGGGAAATCGTTCGCGCGACGTCTTCAGCTTGATCGTACTGGAAAGTGCGGTGCTCGGACTTGCGGGCGCCGTGCTCGGCTGCGTGCTCGGTACCGTGCTGGCCACCATCATTTCGGCAGTGGGTATTCCGATGCCACCGCCACCGAATGCCAATGCCGGCTACCGCGCAGCGATCCGGCTTGCACCCGATCTCGTTGCCTGGTCGGCAGTCGTGGGCTTCGTGGGTGCCGTGCTGGCGTCACTCGTGCCTGCGGTACGCGTTACGCGGATCCCGGTGGTCGAGTCCTTGCGATTCAACATCTGATCGAAGTCGGGGCATGACCGGCCTGAACACCCGAGGCGCTGCCTGCTCCAAAGAGGCTGCACGGCCCCTTGTGCCGGAAGATCTTGACATGGCGTCAATGCAGTTGGGCATGTGGCTGTGCACGATGACGTTCCGCTCATCGACTCGACGCTTCGGCCGCCAGCATCCCGCGATAGCGCCGGCGCACGATCGCCATCAGCAGGCGCTGGATCGGATTGCGATTGCCGCCCGGACGCCAGGTCCGCACATAGCGATTGCGGTAGGCATCGAACTGCAGACACCAGGGCGCGGCCAGCACCTTGCCGCGGCCGAGCAGGATCTTCAACGCTTCGACGCCGGCGATGCCCGAACACAACTGGCAGGCCATGCCGGTCGATGGTCCCCTGTTCGTGGACAGGCTGACCGCCGAGGGTTCGACCAGGTAGGTGCTCTGCAGGAAGGCCGGCGACAGGCCGACGAGAAAGCGCACCGAACGCTCCAGTTCATCGCAGCCGTTCCAGCGGAAATACTGCTCGAAGCTCATTTTCCCGGGAAGGAAACTGAGCAGCGCCGCGCCCATGCCGATCGGCGCCACCGTGACGGCTGGGATGCCGCGCCGGGCACAGGCGTCGAAAACGGCTGCGCGCGCCTCGAAGGCGAAGAAATCGAGCCCGTCGACATACAGGTCGACGTCATGCAGGAAAACATCCAGGTTGGCTGCGTTG
>Ga0265293_10014236_pt1 | contig 10139 bp, 15 predicted proteins | sample Munlanlewell138R_FD_192505 | JGI IMG/M metagenome (GOLD analysis project Ga0265293, IMG submission 192505) | Leachate microbial communities from a municipal landfill in Southern Ontario, Canada - Leachate well 138R | ecosystem: Engineered > Solid waste > Landfill > Unclassified | place: Canada...
GATGAAAATGATGGAGTCGCAAGATATAGAGATGATGATAGTTGTGCCGATTAAAAGTGCGGTGGCAAATATTAATTTGAAAAATTAAAAGATATTATGGTTGTGCAAAACACTCTAAACAACTATAACAATGAAACTTACAGCTAAACAAAAACGAAATATTCAGAATTTAGATGCTGAAACTGCAATAGAATTACTGCACGAGTGTGTAGAACGTCTTGGACTTGCAACTGTAAGTGAATATTGTAAAATTATGAATAGAAAAAAGAGAGTTACGTATCTTGATATTGAGAATGAAAAAGTAAAAACATTGAAATTAAATAAAAATATATACTGCATTCTCAATGATTAGTTATTAAAAATTTATATATATTTGTAATAAAAAAAATAATGGCAAATTCAAGAGGAAAAACTCAAATAATCTTTGAGTGCGATACAGACTTCAAGGAAGATACTGTAAAAAGAGCAAAAGAGAAAGGCTTAAAAGTTTCTCAATATATTAGAGTATTAATTAAAAAAGATTTAAACGATGATTACAGGATCAATTAATTTAACAGCACTTCAATGTGCAGTAAAAGAAGTAAACGCCGAAGGTGGTAGAAAAGTAAAAGCGATTATCATTCCTTTAGAGCAGAATTATTTAGAGCAGCACGCAAATGGTTCTATTTATTTTAATTTTGTTGCTTGGGAAAAAGAAACGCAGTATTCAACGCATTACTTAACTCATTCTTTAAAAAAAGATGTTCGTGAGAAGTTAAAAGCAGATGGTATTCAATTGCCAATTATGGGTAATATGACAATCAAAAATGAGGAATATCAACCTCCGGTAAACACAACAGCAAATATTGATTTGCCAGAAGGTGATGACGACTTACCATTTTGATAATGAAAATCAAATGCAAAACCATATTGTTATATGGTTTTCGCAAGAATACCCTAAACTATACGGTTCATTGTTTGAGGTAAATAATAACCCTCGAAATATAAGGGAAGCAATGCACCGTAGGGGTATGGGGATGGTTGCAGGGGTTTCAGATTTAATATTGATTGCAAACGGAAACTTTGCAGGTATTGAACTGAAACACCCTAAAACCAAACACTCAAAAGACCACATAGAGCAGCAAAAGAGATGGGGGTCTCATCTTGAATCTCAAGGTGGTTGTTATATAATGAGTGATGATGTTGAAGAAATTAAGAAATTTATTAAAAAAATTGTGGGATGAAAATCTATATCTGCGGAAAAGTAACAGGAATAAATAAACCTGAATATAAATTTGCGAAAACCGAACGATACTTAAAGTCTTTAGGAAACGAAGTTGTGAATCCAACAACTCTTTGTCGTTCAGATTTAGGTTGGAAAGAAGCGATGATAATCTGCTTAGAACATTTAAGAACGTGTGATGCAATTTATGTTCAACCTGATTGGGAACAATCGAGAGGCGCAAAGTTGGAGATTGCTTATGCCGAGAAATACGGACTTGAAATAATATACGAATAATGAAAAAACACCTATACCCTACAAACGTATTACTTCCACTAAAATCAAATAAAGCACCTAATATAAGAGAATGGGGAACACTTTCTCTTGAGAATAAGGTTTATTTTGATAAAATTGAAAAATCTGAATATATTGGATTCGCTTGTGGTTTTAATGGATATGAAGTAATCGACATAGACAACCATTTTGGCGATGCCGATAGCTTATTTCAATTTATATATAATAATTATAATTTAACAAATTTCCCTATCGTAAAAACAATGGGAGGTGGGTATCATATATACTACAGATGCGAAAAAGCAAATGGCAATCAAAAGTATGCTGTTCGAGAGATTATCGAAAATGACGAATCGAAGCATGTAATTGACGACAAAGGGAATCATTCGGTAAAAACTCATGGTAACTATTCTGTTTCTTTAAGAAAAGTTGGAGATAATTGGATAGGGCGTTCAACTCTTGTTGAATCAAGAGGCATGGGTGGTTACGTAGTTTGCCCTCCGTCTCCTGGATATGTTATTATTCAAGGAGATATTTTAGAAGCTCCAAAACTTTCAAGTGAGGAAAAAACTGCGCTTGAATCAATATGCAAGGCGTTAAATGAGGTTGCGTCCGATTCAGATAGTTCAAAAAATTCAAATTTTTCTGACGAAAGACCAGGCGATTTGTACAATTCTGATTCAAGTAATGTGGAAAATACAAAATCTATATTAAGGAATGCAGGTTGGAAGTCAAAAGACGAAAAACATTGGGTACGACCAGGTAAAGATTTAAAAGACGGAATATCTGCAACATTTGGAAAAGTTGGAGAAAATAAATTCTATGTTTTTTCCTCAAACGCACACCCATTTGAGGAGGGGAAAAGTTATTCAATGTTTGCCGTTAAGGTGATGTGTGAGTATGGAGGAGATTATTCTCAGGCTGCAAAAGATTTAATGCCGATAAAAACAACAGAATCGAAGAAAAAGAGCAAGACGGTAAAGACTGAGAAAAAAACTCAATCTCATGAAACATCAAGTAATTCAATGGATTTTCAGAATTACATAAGAGTCGGGTGTTCGTATTTTAAAAAAATAATCACATACGATAAAATGGGGCATAAATCTTACGATATTGAAAAATGGGATAGACAAACGCTTTGTGATGATTTTGGAAAACATATTCTCGGCAGCATCAGAAAGTACGATAAATTCATAAATATACCATCTCATACTGATTATGAGAGTGAGATTGGAAATTGCTTTAATATGTATGCAAAAGTAAATCATTCGATTAAAAAAGGAGAGTTTCCGACAATCGAGGGATTTATGAAGCACATATTTGGAAGTGGTGAAGTTAAACATTTAGGCAAAACCTATAGTGAAGTCGAAATGGGGTATGATTACATACAGATTATGTGGCAAAATCCTACGCAGATATTACCTGTTCTTTGTCTTGTTTCAGAAGAAAACGAAACAGGTAAAACGACTTTTGGTAATTTTCTCAACGCTATATTTGGAGCGAATTTCGCAATGATGGGGCAGCAAGAGTTAAAAACTGAATTTAATGGCTCTTACGCAAACAAACTTGTTGCTATGGTTGATGAAGGTTGGATTGATTATAAGATAATTGATAAACTAAAACAACTCGCTACGTCAGAGAGGATAATGCTTCGTAAAATGCACAGAGACCACGTTTCAATAGATTTCTTTTGTAAGTGGATATTATGTTCAAATAGAGTAAAAGAGTTTATTGTAGCAAACGAAAACGATAAACGGTATTGGGTGCGTAGAATATCAAAATTTAAGAATTTCGATCCAAACTTTTTAAAGAATCTGATTTCTGAAATACCTGCGTTTTTATATTTTTTATCAAATAGAAAACTTCACACGCCTAACGAATCAAGAATGCACTTTGCGTTTGAGATTATAAAAACAAAAGCTCTTGACGATGTAATAAGACATTCAAAAGATAGGGCAACCAAAGATTTTATACTTACTATGCTCGAAATCATGGAGTCAGATTCATTAACGGAAGTGAAAATGACATTGAAAGATATAAAAGACCAAATATTCGCATCGAAATATGATGTAACAATATCAGTAATTCGAGACATACTACAAGACCAATTGAAGCTATTTCCAACCGAAAAAGTACAGCGTTATCAAGGTTTTGGAACTCTCGCGCCTTCAAAAACGGGTCGATATTACACGATAGATGTTGAAACATTAAAGCATCATGCCGGAGTTATGTATGATTATGATGCTGATTCAGAGGAATATGGAGATGATTTACCATTTTAAATGAAAAATTATTGTAAAAAAGTTGCAGTTTATATAAATTTTATATAAATTTGCTATAAATAATTTAAAAAATAAACCTATGAAAAAAATTATCAAAAAGTTACGAAAGGCATTTGCTATACCACGTGTTAGCAACTGTCCTTCTGAATTAGAGCCAGTGTTGGCGAAAATTGAACATATAAACTCACTTGGAAAATTAAGTTGGTATGAAGTGGTTTACTTTGACAAACACTGGCGGTGTTATGCTGGGAGTGATACGTTTGAAGATGGTGAAAAAGTTGTTAAGTGGCGATACTGTAAGGATTGTTGCTAACAAAGCGATTACGGAAGTTGTTGGCGATAGAGCAACGCGCAAAACAAGAAGTATTGGAATGTCTGAAACGTGCAATTTACCGCTCGTTTCAATGGAAAACGAGAAGCCTTCCGAGTTCATGAAAATTTTATCAAAGAAAGAGTTAGAGTTACACTCTATCGAAGATGATGTTTTCAACACCGCAAAATGTGATGATATTTGCTCGTGTGGAAATTTAACACCTGAGTTCGTGTCAAAAAATTTTTACACCGAAAAAGAATTAAGAATTGCTTTTGATGATAGTTGTAAGTTTACGAGCTTCAACGATTTTAAAGAGTACGTAAAGGAATTAAGGAATGCAAGACTTTGATGAAATGAAAAAGATATTTGAAGATAAGCCAGCAACGACCTTCATTTATCATGCTATTGATAAAAACGGATTCAATGTTTACGGAGAGGTTAAACAAACAGAATTAGAACAATTTACTAAAACCCATAAAATAATAAAATTAGTATGAAAACAATTTTTTTAAAAAAACTCAAAATCGAAAATTTCAAGAAAATTAAAAGCCTTGAAATTGATTTCAACGAAAAAACCTCAATCCACGCTGATAATGGTGTGGGTAAAACAACAATCTTCGACTCGTTCACTTGGCTGCTTTTCGGCAAAGACAGTCTTGGCTCAGCTCAGTTTGACATCAAGACTTTGGACAAAAACAATAATCCGGTGCATAAAAAAGAGCATAGTGTTGAAGCGGTAATTTTATGTGATAATGATGAGCATACAATCAAACGTGTGTATCGTGAGAAATGGACTAAAAAACGTGGAGACGAAACCGAATCTTTTGACGGACACGAAACAATTTACGAAATAAATGCAGGTGTTTATTCTCAAAAAGATTTCAAAGAGTTTGTATCAAATATAATAGACGAAAATCAATTTCGGCTACTTACTTCAATTACATACTTTCATTCTCTTAAATGGGAGGAGAGACGTAAGATATTGTATTCTTTAGTTGATGATGTTTCTGATTTAGATGCAGCAAAAGGAAATGCGGATTTTGAAACACTTGTTAAATTTTTAAACGGTAAAGATTTCGAGAATTACCGAAAAGATATAAAAGCAAAAATTTCTCCTATAAAAAAAGAACTTGAACGTCTTTCGGGAGAGATTGAAGGCACACGAAAAAACATTCCTGATGATATTGATGTTGTTTCATTAAAAAAAGAACTTGAATCTCTTGGCGATCCAAATTCAATCAATAACGAAATCATTAAAAAACGCGCTGAAATTCAAAATGAAATTCAGCAAAAAATAGCAGAACGAAACGCTCAGATTAACGAGGAAACAAAAAAATCACTTTCTCGTCAAGGAGAGATTATTGAAGCAAAAGAAAAAATAAAAGTTCTCGAAAAAAGAATAGATACGTGTTTTTCAACACGCGAAGATCTTATTGCGGAATGGAACAAAGTAAAGGCAGAACAATTTTCTCCAACTTCGTGCCATGCGTGTGGTATAAATACCTTTGAGGTGCAAAAAGTGTTGTCAAAATCAACCGATGAAGAAGCTATTGCATTATTCAATAAACTTGCAGAAGCAAATGCTGAAACTGAGGAATCGTTTAAAAACGAAAAAGCAAAAAAACTTGCTGATATTGATAAACGAGGTGTCGATAACAACACCATGAGAGATGATTGCATTGCTCAGATTTCAGAACTAAAAGAATTTCTTGAAAACAATCCTTTAATATCTGTTGATAGAACACCTTTCGATAGCTCTGAGCTTGAAGCGTCCATGCCTGAGTTGAAAGATGTTGATACTGAAATTACCTCAAAAATAGCATCAATTAATCAGGAGATAGGTCGTCAAAAGGAAATTGACGAAATGAAAGAGAGGTTAAAATCAGCAGAGGCAAAAGAATTAGATTTGTCTAAACAACTTGCATCGCTTGAAAAAACACAATTTGTTTGCGAGAAATTTGCTCGTGTAAAATCAGATCTATTTGTTGAAAAAATAAATAAAATGTTTACATTCGTTACCTTTAAATTATTTGAAAAACAAATAAACGGAGGAGAAGCTGAATGTTGCGAAACACTTGTTGATGGCGTACCATTTTCAACGAATGTAAATACAGGAGCGAAAGTGAATGCCGGTATTGATATTCTGAATGTTTTATCAAACAAAATGCAAGTAAAGTGTCCTGTTTTTATTGACAACATGGAATCATGCACGTCTCCAATTGAGGTGCAATCGCAATCAATCTTTTTGGTTGTTGAAAAAGGTGTTAAATCGTTACAAATTAAATAAATAAATTATGACAACAGAAATTTCAAAAACAACAAAACCAGTTAGCGATATTGTATTCGCTAAAGTAGAAACATTAAAACAGTTAGGGCAATTAGTTTTGCCAAGTGATTATCATGCAGGTAACGCTCTAAAATCAGCACAATTGATTTTAAACGACCTTGAAACAAAAACAGGAAAACCCGTATTGCAGGCTTGCTCAAAGTCAAGTATTCAATCAGCGTTGTTGTCAATGGTAGTGCAGGGATTCAATCCTCTCAAACAGCATTTTGCGTTTATTGTGAGGGGAGGCAAACTCACATTGCAACCTGAGTATTCAGGTAAAATGGCTCTTGCAAAACGTGAAGCGAACCTTGATTATGTGAAAGCATATACCGTTTACGAAGGTGATGATATTGAACTTGAAATCGACCTTGAAACAGGACTACAGAGAATGGTTAAATGTAAAATGAATCCTGACAATATAAACAAGGAGAAAATCAAAGGTGCATTTGCTATCGGAAAATTTCTTGACGGTAAAACCGATACGCTTTACATGTCAATATCACAAATTAGAGACGCTTGGATGCAAGGAGACGCAAAAGGCAATTCTCCGGCGCATAGAAACTTTCCCGACCAAATGGCTGAAAAAACAGCAATTAATCGGTTTTTAAAGCGATATATCAACGCTTCAAATGATGTTGTTGAAATCAAAGAAATCGGAGAAAACGGAATGATTCATCAAAACGATACAGAAGAAGAAATCATTGATTCAGCAGAAGCGTTTCAAGAAGTAGAGGTTATTGAGGATGAAAAAACAGAAGCTACCGAAACCGTAACACACGAAGCAAAAGTTATCAAAGATGTAGAACCTGAAAAACCGAACTTTTAATGAAATTACATATAATTGGAAGTTCATCAGCAGGTAACGGCTATGTATTAGAATCAGAAACATCAGCACTCATTATTGAGTGCGGTGTTCCTTTTAATGATATGCTAAAAGCAATTGATTTTCAGGTTGAGAAAATTGCTTTCGGTGTTTGTTCTCATTCGCATGGAGACCATTCAAAGTATTTAGAGCAATATCTTAAAAGAGGAATAAAAATAGCAAACAATGTTTTGCTTCATCACAACTCGATTAAAATAGAACATCGCTCTGCTTTATCAATGTCCGGTTGGAGTGTTATTCCGCTTCGCATGAACCACGATGTTGAATGCTATGGATTTCTCATTAAGCACAAAGAACTTGGAACGCTTATATTTGTTACAGATACCGATTCTATTCCGTACAAGATAAAAGGAATAAACCACGCAATTGTTGAAGCGAACTACTCTCAAGAATACCTCGATGAGAAACAGATAAATCACAAAATAAACGGTTATCTTGCAACAAGGGTAGAGAACTCTCACTTATCATTTGAAAAATGCAGAGAATGGCTAAATGGATGCGATTTGAATGATTTACAAACGGTTGTTTTGATACATTTATCTGATAGCAACGCAAAGTCGGTAAATTACGTTCAATCGTTGCAATCCGATTTAGGTGTTCCGGTTGTAATTGCCGATAGTGGTATAAAAGTAAATTTAGGATTTTAGCTATGTACAAAAACCAAGTCTATAAATTCATGTATAATATGAAGCCTGGCAAAAAGGTAGAGCTTCATAAAATATGCAAGAAAGAACCTGTTGAAAAGTTCATAGAAGCAGCTACAGAAATAATTCACGAACATTGGAATTTGTTCGGTTGGAAATTTACATTTAACAATGATTACACAGTATTAATAAGAGATGAATCTCTTGAAAAACAAACTTTCGAACAATGGCTAAATCACGAAGAATAGAATCTGAAATTCTACAAATAAAACAAAAAATGGCAGCAGCAAAACGTAATGGTAAAACTGTAAACTATCACTTTTTAGAGAAGAAATTAAAGTCTCTTGAGGAATCTGCTTAATCAAAATATCTTGAGGAATCTGCTTAAAGATTCCTCTTGTTTTTCTTTTAAATTCTGAGGAATCATTCGATTGTATATCTCTATTTGATTTACGTATTCCGTTTTCGTTTTAGTCATGAAATAATCAGTACCATGATTTATATTTTTGTACTGTTCAAGTATCGGAATTAGACTTTCTACCTCATGCTCATCTGTAAACGTAAACGAATCGTCAGCAAAAAAATTACCACCTAATCGCTCAATAATAAAATCTTGACGTTCTTTATTCTTACCACCTAAATGCGCACAACACCAATTGATATTTGGATATAAACAAGACATTAAATGTATATATTTTGGGTGCGAAAAAAACTGACAATTCCATTGTTTTGATTTATACCAACGGTATTTATCAACATTCTCTCCAAGTCTCTTTTTAAGTTCACTTCGTGAACCTTCCCAATGAACCGGAGATGTATCTGTGCAATGAACGATTATTGGAAGCGGAAAATCATTTAAAACATATCGTAACCTATAATCAGTAACATAATACCATGTTGGGTATAACTTCCAACCGTCTATGTGAGAGTGCCACCTTTTTGCCATGCCGTACAATCCTGTTCTGTTCGGATCGAGCATAACGAAAACTTTTACTTTTCCTGGATATTTCTTTTTCAGGTGAACTGCCGATATTATTTGATCCTCAAAATCACGTTTGCATTTCCCTGCTCCCATATAGTGCAAATCGGTGCATATGCAAACAACTTCTTTGTGGCATTTTAAATCTTCAAGCAGTCTTTCCTCGTCCGTATTATCAATTGTATCAAGATAACCTGCGAGATATTTTGATTTTTGTCCTGGTATTTTTTTTAAAATACCCTCAATCATTTTCGCTCTTTTTTCTGGATTACCATAAATGAAAGAAGAAATTACACCTAAAAAGTTTTTTGGCGTATCTCTTATGTCAAGAACATGATGCCCGTGTGAGTTAGAAGTCATAGAATTTCCAATTTATTCGGTTAGTATTTAACTCCTCAAAATTGCTTGGATATGTTGTTACAAGATAATCGTACCATTTTGATGTATAACCAGGAAGGACGCAATCAAAGTGTATTGGGTCGTAATAGTTTTTAAAATCGCCACCCCATCGAAGCTCATGTTTTTTTGCAATTTTAGGTATTTCTGAATTAACCCAATCTTGATACGATGAAGATTTTTTCAAATGAATATTGCCTTTTTTAGCATTTATATCAATCGCAAAACCATAATTGTGTGCCGAAATGCCACCAATAGAATTTTTACTATTCTCTCTATGCAGCCTGTTTTGTGTTGCTATTGAACGGTATGATTGAGTTATTATAATTTCCCAACCATTACTCTCAATTTCCTCAATGAAATCGTAAAACTTTTGCGATTTCTGTGGATTTAGCGATTCTAAATGCTGTTTATTGTCCATTTTCCTCAATATCAATACCTGTTTTTTCTTTAATTTTCATTTGCATCATTTTCTTGATAAGGCGGAACACTCTATGGTCTGATGTTTTTGAGAGCGTCTCAAGAATACTCCAAAACTCCACACCGACAATAAACCAAGCAACCGCCTTATGCAATGCAATATAACCAATCTCTATATCTACACAGTACACAGCAAGAACAATCACAACTTCCTTGAATATCTTGTCAATCGTTCTCCACATACGTCTTGATACAATGGCAACTGAGTTCCGTTTTGCAGCCCATATTCCGAATATGAAATCCATGAGCGACATAAGGACGACAAGGTGTACTATATTCTTTACAGGCTCAAAGTAACCTATTACCAACGCAATGTACCCTACTACCACATGTGGAAC
>Ga0265293_10014237_pt1 | contig 10139 bp, 11 predicted proteins | sample Munlanlewell138R_FD_192505 | JGI IMG/M metagenome (GOLD analysis project Ga0265293, IMG submission 192505) | Leachate microbial communities from a municipal landfill in Southern Ontario, Canada - Leachate well 138R | ecosystem: Engineered > Solid waste > Landfill > Unclassified | place: Canada...
CAGGCCGAGGATATTTAGTTGGCAAAAGCTGGAAAGATCAGGGCTAGAAAAGGTAAGATTGTTCACGTCGGGGGCTTAGTTTTTGTTGGTGTGGGAACTTACATTTTCTAAGATCCCCGACTCTTTTTCCAGCCGGTCAGATTTTTTCTACACCCTTAAATGCGAAGAGCCGGTAAAGAGCCTGCAAAGCTGGTCTGTGATTTTAAAGAGTTTATCGAGGGACAAGAGCCCAACGTAAAAAGTTTTAATGCTAAAGAAATCGAGAATGCATATTTAAGCCAAGGTGAAAGACGAGCCTTTTATTTGTTAAATTTTATTTTTGAAGTGGAGCGCAGAAAACAAAACCCAGCGCCTACATTATTTATAATCGACGACCCAGCAGATTCTTTTGATTACAAAAACAAGCACGCCATTGTTCAATATTTAACCGACTTGAATGAAGTAGAGCATTTTGCGCAAATCGTTCTCACCCACAACTTTGATTTTTATCGTAGTTTAGCCGCTTCTATAAATCGTCAACGCTGTTTTATGGCCAACAAAACATCCCAAGGTATTCAGCTACAAATAGCACAGGGCGTAAATAATATTTTCACTAAAGTGTGGAAGCCGGCATTAGCTAACGAAAACTCTGAAATTAACCCAGTTATTCTCTGTGCGACTATTCCTTTCACGCGTAACATTATTGAATACACCACTGGTGAAGAAGAAGCTGACTATTTAAAACTCACCAGCTTGTTGCACTGGAAAGAAGATAGCAAACAAATTACAGCCGCTGACTACTGGAATATATACGCCAAGGTTTTTAACGCTAAGCAAACTTATAGCAACACCCAGCCTATGCTAGAGCTGATTTTTAACCAAGCTGACCTTCTAGCAAACCAAGCCGAACACAAAAGCTTAAACCTAGAAAACAAAGTGCTTTTATCTATCGCAATACGCTTACAAGCTGAAAAGTACATGACGCAAGCAATAAGAGGTTATAAAGACGACCCTGCTTATTGGTTTGGTGGCACTAGCAAGCAGTTCAATGGGTTGATTAAAGAATATAAGCGACTAGCGCCTGCTAGCCCAGCGCTAAGCAGCTTAGAAAAAGTAAGTGTTACTGTAAGCTCTAATATTCACCTTAACTCATTTATGTATGAACCAATACTAGACTTAACACCAGAGCATTTAATTTCGCTTTATAAAGAAATAAAAGCGCTGGGTTAGTTTTATGCACTGGCTAAGAGATTAAGCAAACAAAAAATTTAGGTATAAAAATTGAACAACCTACACATTTCCCTAACCGAATTTAGAAACGAAAGCCGTGTCCTTAAGCAAGTCACTAGCTTGTCTAACGCCAAGGTGTTTGAAAACATCTTCATCGCTTCTTTACATAGTGACGACCTTAAAGAAACTGAAAGCTACGCTGAAAACATCAACCTAAAACGCTTTAAGCTAACCACTCGTAAGCTGCCGAAAAACTTTGTTGTTCAGGTTTTTAAGTTTATTGAATTCTTTTTTAGAGTGGCTTTTTTTTATAGAAAGAAAAATATTGATGTAGTTAACGTTCATGCATTGAGCTTATTGCCTTTAGGCTTGCTCCTAAAAAAACTGTATAAAGCCAAGCTGGTTTATGATGCTCATGAGCTAGAAACAGAAACCAATGGTTTGCAGGGTTTTAGGAAAAAAGTGAATAAGTTTCTTGAGAGAAAACTTATCAAACATGTTGATATGACTTTAGTGGTGAGTGAAAGTATCGCTGACTGGTATGCAAACGAATACCAAATCAAGCGCCCGCCTGTAGTTTTGAATGCACCTAACCGCCGAGAATTAAAAGCCAACAACCACTTCCGTGAACAGCTAGGTATTAGAGACGACCAGGTTATTCTGCTTTATCAAGGTGGTTTAGCAGCTGGCCGTGGTGTGCATTTGATTTTAGAGGCTTTTAAACAGCGTAAAGATGCCAAAGTAGTGGCAGTGTTTATGGGGTATGGCTCGTTAGAGGCGGATATAAAAATTGCCGCTGAGCAGCACTCAAATATTTACTTTTTCCCTGCTGTGCCCCCGCAAGTGGTTCTGGAATACACCGCTTCTGCTGATTTTGGCATTTCTTTAATTGAAAACACTTGCCTATCTTATTACTACTGTATGCCAAACAAGTTATTTGAATACGCCATGGCGGGCTTGCCGGTGTTGGTTTCTAATATGAAGGATATGTCTGGGCTAGTCACACGTTATGCAATGGGCGCGGTTATCAGTGATTTTTCTGCTGAAGGCATTAATCAGGCAATAGATAACTTTTTAGAGCAAGACTTAACTAGCATGAAAGCCAATGCTTACCAAGCCGCCTGCGAAAACGCTTGGGAAGTGCAAGAGCAAAAAATGTTAGCGGCGTACCAACAACTGTTAAACAAGGCATAACCATGACTGATAACAACCACCAAATATGCACCCGCTGTGTTATGGACACCACCGACCCTGAAATTACCTTCGATGCTCAAGGTGTGTGTAACCACTGTCATGAGTTCGACCAAGTGACTGCTAAGCGTTGGTTTCCAAATGAAGAAGGTAAACGCAAGTTAGACGTTTTAGTCGCACAGCTTAAAAAAGAAGGCGATGGCAAAGCATACGACTGTATTTTAGGGCTCAGTGGTGGGTTAGACAGCTCTTACCTCGCCCTAGTCATGAAAGACTACGGTTTAAGGCCCTTAGTGGTGCATGTGGATGCCGGTTGGAACAGTGAAGATGCCGTCAAAAACATTAACACTGTGGTTGATTATTGTGGCTTTAAGTTGCACACCAAGGTGGTTGATTGGGAAGAAGTAAAAGACTTACAACTTGCTTATTTAAAAGCAGGCGTGGCAAACCAAGATGTGGTGCAAGACCATGCGTTTTTTGCCAACCTGTATCACTTTGCGGTAGACAACGATATTCGCTATGTCATCAACGGTGGCAACATAGCAACTGAATCAACCTTCCCGTCAGCGTGGCACCATGCCGCTATGGATGAAATTAGCCTAAAAGCGATTCATAAGAAATACGGTAAAGTGGCTTTAAAAGATTACCAAACCATCAGTTTTTTTGAGTATTACGTTTACTTCCCTTTTGTGAAGAAAATGACCGCTGTAAGGCCGCTAAATCTTATGCCCTATAGTAAAGAAATTGCGCAGCAACGTTTAGAAAGCATTGGTTATATATCTTACGAACGTAAGCATGGTGAGTCGCGCTTTACCAAGTTTTTCCAGAATTACTACCTGCCTAAAAAATTCAATATGGATAAACGCAAACCCCATTTATCCAGCTTAATCTTGTCTGGCGTTATCACTCGTGAACAGGCAGTAGAAAAGCTAAACGAACCCCTCTACGACCAAGCAGAGCTAGCAGAAGATAAAGCCTTTATAGCCGAAAAGCTAGGTATCACTGTTTCAGAGCTAGATAAATATATTGAAGAACCCAGCAGGCACTACACCGACTTCCCAAACTGGGATAGCCGCTACGCGTTACTGAAAAAAGTGCAAGGCTTGGTGACGAAAGTGACAGGGAAGCGTGTTAGGCTATATTCATAAAACTAAACATTTTTAGTGCGAGTATATTATGAAAGTAACTTTTGAATCCCTTGGTAATGTGGATAAGGCCGAGTTAGAACTGAATGACTTGATGATTTTTACTGGTCAAAGCAACTCAGGTAAAACTTATTTGAATTATGCACTTTATGCTTTATTAGATAGACGTTACCGTTTTATAAGTGAATCAGCTTACTTTCATCAGTTGGTTGTAGACTTGAATGAAAAAGGTACTATTACTATTTCTTTGCAAGAGATGCTTGATGAGCTGCTAGTTAAAATTACTAAAGCTTTTGAGAAAAATTTTGCAAAAAATATGCCTCGTTTTTTTAGTGCGCCTTCAGAACATTTTGATAAGTTTAAAGTTAATGTATTGTTAAATACTAAAAAGCTAAGTAAAGAACTACATGAAAAACCCTATTTTGAAAAATTACGTGCTATTAATGAAAAAGCATTTTTCCAAATTGTAAAAGAAAAAAACTCAGATATTATTACATTTTTATTAAATAAAGATGATGAAGTTCCTTTAAGGATATATGTTGATTTTGTTACAGAGTCAATGTATAGGTTTATTTTAAAAGATTTCTATAATCAGTGTTTTATATTGCCATCTGAGCGTAGTGGCTTGAATTTGTTTTATCCTGAGCTGAATAGTCAAAGAAACTCATTAATTAATCATTTACAAAAAAACAAAATCAATCCTTTGGAGGTAATGCAAGATCTAATTATATCTAAGTATCCACAGCCTATTGCTGACTATATAGATTTTTTAAATAATGCTCAGTTTATTAATAAAAACAAAAGTGATTTGAGTGTACACTCTGACTTTTTAAGAAAAAGTATTGTTAGCGGGCGATATAAGGTTGATAAAGATGGCATTCAGTTTCTTCCTTATAAGAATAATAAAATTAAAAACCCATCTCAACGTAGAAATATTGATTTACACTTAGCTTCGTCAACAGCTAAAACATTGTTTTCTTTAGATGTATACATACAAAGCCTAGCTAGTGTTGGTGGGTATTTGATAATAGATGAGCCTGAGTTAAATTTGCACCCAGATAATCAGCGTAAGCTAGCAAGGCTTTTAGTCAGATTAGTTAATGTAGGTGTAAATGTAATAGTTTCAACCCATAGCGACTATATTATTAAAGAAATAAATAATTTAATTATGCTTTCTGAAGATTTTAATGGTCGTGATGAGCTAATGGCAAAATATGGTTATGATGAAAGTGAGGTTTTAGCACCTGCCAAAGTTAGCCCTTATCTAGTTAAAGATGGAAATGTTTTGCCTATGGAAATTAATTTGAAAGAAGGAATTATTGCATCTACTTTTGACGAGGTTATTAACCAGCTAAACGAAAGTTCAGATGATATCTTCTATAAGAAACTAGACTCTGAATCTTTAAAGGAGTAAAAGGCTTATGAAGGATTTAGCTGAGCTCTTAGAGTCACTTGTAGCAGACGCTTTTCAGATAAAAACAAAGAATAATACAATCTCAATCACTGAAAATAAACCAGAGGCCAGCTGTAAGTTTGTGCATCTAGAAACAGATGGTCCTGCCTTCTCTTTTACTCTTGATAAAGATAAGCATATTGTACTACCTTTTAAAAGAGAGGCTCAATTCATAAATAAAGTAAATGATTGTATTTTGTTTTTTAAAAAGGACGATAATCTTATTTGTTTACTGATTGAATTAAAATCCTCTAAAGACGCTAATTATATACACCAGTTAAAGTCAGGTAGAAATTTTGTTCGTTACTTACTTAACCAAATAAATGATTTTTACGATGTAAAGCCTCAAGTGAAATATTTTGGGCTGCTTTTTCGTGAGGCTAAAAGTTCACCAAATAAAAATCCTTTCCGACGTGGCGATAATGCCTTCATACAAAATGTGGGCTTGAAGGTTGCTACACTTCCTGGCAACCAAACTTATAAGCTTTCTTATATTAGACACCATATACCAGCAACAGATTAAAGAGTTTTTAATGAAAAAAATTGCTCACCTCACCTCCGCACACCCTCGCTTCGACACGCGTATCTTTCTAAAGGAATGCACGTCTTTAGCAGCCCATGGTTATTCAACGTCACTTATCGTTGCCGATGGTAAAGGCGATGAGCAAAAAAATAACGTAGCGATTTACGATGTGGGTGCTTCTAAAGGTCGTTTCGACCGTATTCGTAATGCGCCTAAGCGTGTGTTTAAAAAAGCGGTTGAGTTGGATGCAGATATTTACCACTTTCATGACCCTGAGTTAATTCCCATTGGCTTAAAACTTAAAAAACTGGGTAAGAAGGTGATATTTGATGCCCATGAAGATGTGCCTAAGCAGTTATTGGGTAAGCCCTATTTAAACAAGCCTGCTAAGTGGTTGTTGTCTAAAACCTTTGCTTTGTTTGAACGCTGGGCGACGCCTAAGTTGGATGCGGTGATTGCTGCCACGCCTTTTATCCGTGATAAATATTTGACGATGGGCGTTACTTCGGTGGATATCAACAACTACCCCTTGCTGGGTGAGTTAGCCAGCGGCGAAATTGATTGGTCGCAGAAACAAGCGCAAGTGGCTTATGTGGGGGGCATTGGTCGTATTCGTGGAATACACGAGATGGTACAAGCCATGGAGTTTGTTACCAGCGATGCACGCTTTGGCTTGGGCGGCAGTTTTAGTGAGACTGACTTTGAGCGAGCAGTAAAAGCTGAAAAGGGCTGGGATAAAGTAGATGAGCTAGGCTGGCTTGATCGTGATGGTGTTCGTAAGCTACTTAATGAGTCCGTTGCCGGCTTAGTCACTCTTCACCCAGTTATTAACTATCTAGATTCATTGCCAGTAAAAATGTTTGAGTATATGGCAACAGGTTTGCCCGTTATTGCGTCTAACTTCCCACTATGGAAACAGATAATTGAAGGCAACCAATGCGGTTTATGTGTCGATCCCTTAGACCCACAAGCCATCGCCCAAGCGATTGATTACTTAGTTGCCCATCCAGCGGAAGCTGAGCAAATGGGCCGTAACGGTCAAAAAGCAGTGCATGAAAAATACAACTGGGATATCGAAGAAGCCAAATTATTAGAGTTTTATCAGCAAATTTAGATTAGCCACTTAGTTTTAGCCACGACAACGCTTGCGTTGAACGCCCAAAGGGCGGCCCTGAAAGGGTGAGCTAAGCGAATAAAAACACGAAAGTATTTAAAATTATTTTTGTGGCGAAAAGTTAATAGATAGGTAGGGGTGCTGGTGAAAGATTTAATTATTTACACCACTGATGATGGGCAAAGCCGCATTCAATTGCGTGCTAGCGATGGCACTGTTTGGCTGTCGCAGTTAGAAATTGCAGACTTATTTAGCACTTCAAAGCAAAATATTGCCAAGCATTTAAAAGCTATATTTGAAGACCAAGAGTTGGACGAGGTTTCAGTTGTCAACCATTGGTTGACAACTGCTGCCGATGGCAAGAATTATCGGGTTGCGCATTACAACCTTGATGCCATTTTAGCCATAGGCTACCGAGTGCGTTCATCACGTGGGGTAGAGTTTCGTCGTTGGGCAAATACCGTGCTTAAAGAGTATTTGCAAAAAGGCTTTGCCATGGATGATGAGCGCCTTAAAAACCCAGACGGCCGTGCCGATTACTTTGATGAAATGCTGGCACGAATTCGTGATATTCGTGCGTCGGAAAAACGTTTCTACCAAAAAGTACGTGACCTATTCGCCCTAAGCGTGGATTACGACAAAACCGACCGTACTACTCAGCAGTTTTTTGCTACCGTCCAAAATCTACTCATTTATGCAGTTACTGGCAAAACCGCAGCAGAGCTGGTTGTTGACCGCGCTAATCCACAGGACGCGCATTTTGGTTTGTTAACTTGGAAGGGTAGCCAGGTTCGTAAAGAAGATATTTTGATTGCTAAAAATTACCTTACAGAAGATGAAGTTGACACCCTTAATCGTCTAGTCGTTATCTTTTTAGAAACAGCCGAGCTAAGAACCAAAAGCCGCCAGTCCATACCTATGGCATTCTGGATGGAGAATATTGGGCAAATTATTACTTCTAATGGTTTTGCGTTACTTGAAAACGCAGGTGTTATTAGTTGCCAGAGAATGAAACAACATACCGAGCAACTTTACATAAACTTTGAAACAACACGCAAACAGCAGGAAGCGACAGAAGCCAACCTAGCAGATGAGGCAGAACTAAAAGCAATAGAGCAACGTATAAAGAAACTAAAATAGCCTCCGCTTTTATTTCGTGTTTTCTATGGGTTTATTCGCTTCGCTCACCCTTTGGGCGTTTAACGCAAACGTTGTAGTGACTAATCCCTGAGTTTTTGCTTAATCTTCTGTGCTTTCCGTGTTCTTCCGTGGCCAAAATAGAGTTTTTAAATGGCTCTTCGCATTTAAGGGTGTAGCTGATTTCTAAACCCTCCTGACTTCAGCAAGCACCTGGCTATGTAATTGGTTAAATTTCTAAAGCCTAGGGCGGTACCTCGTAAGTGCTCCAGTCGCCCGTTGATAGCTTCTGTTGGACCGTTGCTGGTTCCTGGCCGGTCGAAGTAAGCAAGGATGCTCTGAGCGTATTTTTTCAGCGTTTTCCCCAAACGTTTCACCTCGATGAGCGCTTTGGGCAAGTCGCTGGTAAGCGTCCGGTAAACCCATCTTGAGCCTGGCGGCGTAGCCGTCAAGATAGTGTCCACTTATTTCTTAGTGGACACTATCTATGAGCAACGTAAGAGTAACTCGGCCTTATCGTAAGCGTCGCCAATATACTCCTGAATTCAAAGCCCAGTTGGTGGCTGAAAGCCAAAGTCCTGGCGCATCTGTTGCGCGCATTGCTTTGGATAATGATCTCAATGCCAACGTACTTCGGCGCAGGATCACTGAGTCAAAGCAAGCAGGTCAACAGCCATCGCCAGCGTTTGTGCCGATTAATTTGCCAGCGGCAGTTGCTCCAGCGTAAGCGCCCTTAAATCAGCATCTTTTAAGGCAACCTATACAGCTTCACACTAATACCTGTCTTTTTCAAAGAGGTATTAGTGATGAAATCACAAGAACGTCAGCAGTTTTGGCAGCAACATGTTGCTGCTTGGCAGGCATCGGATTTATCCGGTGCTGCGTTTTGCAAACAGTATGATTTGAATTATGCACAGTTTAATTATTGGCGTAGAAAGTTTCAGCCGGTAGACGCGGTTGCAAAGCCTGCTGGTTTTGCTCAGGTTACGCAGCTAGCGACCTCGGCTAGCAGTGCTGATGGGTTGGGTGTTCATCTGCCCAGCGGCATAAGTTTTTCTGGAGTGAATGCAGGTAATCTCGATGTAGTGCTGGCGATGCTGAGGCAGTTGTAATGAGGGTGCGTTATTTACGGCCAGCCAAGCAGATGCCAGAAATCTATCTGTACCGCGCGCCGGTGGACTTTAGGAAGCAAGCCAATGGCTTGGCTTTGCTGGTTGAGCAAGAACTTGGCCACAATCCTTTCAGCGGCGCGCTGTATGCGTTCACCAATCGCCAGCGTAATAAAATCAAATGCGTGATGTGGGAAGACAATGGTTTTGTGATGTACTACAAGGCGCTGGCAGAAGAAAAGTTTAAGTGGCCCAAACCGGCTGATGAGTTACTGCCTTTAACCGGTGAGCAAATAAATTGGCTGTTGGATGGCTACGATATCAGCCTGTTTAAAGGCCATAAAAAACTACAATACGACAGCCTTGGATAGCTTGAATTTACTGGGTTTTATCGGCTTTTAAGGGTGCTTTTTATGGTGGGTTTTGCTATGATTTCAGCATGAAAAAACAGCCTAAAACCACCATCAAAACTCCTGATTTAAGCAGCCTCAGTGCTGCTGAATTGCGTTCAGTTGTGGCTCAATTTCAGGCTGTTATTGATGAGCAGAACACTGCTTTGCAAGATGCCCATCGCCGTATTGAACTGCTGGAAGAAATGAACCGTCTGCTGAAAACACAAAAGTTCAGTGCCAGCAGTGAAAAGTCTAAATTTCAGCTCAACCTCTTTGATGAAACCGAGCTCGAGGCCCAGCTCGATGAGCTGTTTGAATCCCTGCCTGAATCGGCGGATGAAGGCGAAAGTATTACTCAGCAACGCAAAGAGCGCCAGACACGTCAGCGTGGTTTTTCTGCAAGCCTTGTGCGTGAGCGCATTGAACATAAGCTCACTGAACTAGAAAAAGCCGGCGCTAGTAAAACCTTCTTCACTAAAGTTAAAGAAGAGCTGCATTACATTCCAGCGCAACTCAAAGTGCTGGAACACTGGCAAGAAAAAGCCGTTTTTACTTCCAAAGAAAGCACGTCAGAAGAACAGATAATTGCGGCGCAGCGCCCAGTACATCCTTTTGGCAAGTGCTCAGCCAGCACTTCACTGATTGCCCACATTATTGTAGATAAATATCTGTACGGCATGCCTCTGTATCGCCAAGAAAGTAAGTTTAAAGGCTTAGGCCAACCGGTTTACCGCAACAACATGGCGCAGTCGGAACATGTCAACCTCATTTGAACCAGTTCTTTAATAATTAACTTGCTTTTCAATGACCCGTTGTAAGGTTGGGAAGTTGACTCCTTTTTCAATGGTTTCTTCATCCGCACCTTC
>Ga0265293_10014239_pt1 | contig 10138 bp, 6 predicted proteins | sample Munlanlewell138R_FD_192505 | JGI IMG/M metagenome (GOLD analysis project Ga0265293, IMG submission 192505) | Leachate microbial communities from a municipal landfill in Southern Ontario, Canada - Leachate well 138R | ecosystem: Engineered > Solid waste > Landfill > Unclassified | place: Canada...
AATGCTGTATCAACATAGTTTCTAAAGTGTACAGGGCCTTTCTTGTACATGAATTCGCCAAGCTTATAAGCTGTAAGTGCAGACATAGAGCCAGCAAATACACCAGCACCCGTAGAACCTGGAGCAACATCATTCTGCCACTTAGCCCATGATGTAAGTCCGGTCATATCAGATAGCTTAGAGTAGGCTAGCATAGCCTTCTGTGCGCCCCATACAGCCCCGCCTCTTACTAGTCCTACATCAGATGTACCTGCTAACTTGCCTAGTACTTTGTCTCCAAAATCAAACATGTTCATGCCTACATAGAAAGGTAAAACACGCTTAATGCCAAACTCAGCAATATACTGAGGAAGACCATATTTCATTCTGTTGTAGCCAAGTCCTAGATGTGGTCTGTTTAGAAATGCAAGTGCTTTACCTGCGATGTTCTTAGTTAAACTTTTAGATCTAATTAGACTTTCTGCTCTTGCATCAATCTTATTTGCATTTGCAAACAGTAATTCAAATGGTGCTTCAAGGAATGTGTCAATTGGGTGAAGAATATACTGATTGATAATGTCATTTGCGTAACTAGCACTGTATTTTAAACCTTCAGTCCTTCTACCTTTTGAATAACCTTTTACAAAAACTGCATCAGTTTTCTTTAAAGCAGCATTAGTAATGTCATAGTATCTATAGTTTTTACCTTCTCCAATACCTTTTGGATATAGATCTAGGAAGTATCTTGCATCTTCAGCGAGATTATAGATGCTGTTAAGCAAAGGAAACTTTGCAGCTACACCGGGAGGTCTCTGGAAGCTCTTATAGTCTTGTCTCCTTACTTTTCCAAATTCATCAGAGTGTATTAATGATCTAAGAGATCTTTCATAACCGAATGGATTTAATATTTTTTCTTTAAAGTTCTCTTCAAAGTGTCTGAATGCACTACTTCTGTTTCTAGTATTTGTATTTCTAATGTTTGCAATTTCAATATCTAAATCAAAAAATCTACCTCTCTCTGGATCGCCTACAAGAGATTTAACTCCAGTAGGATGCATCTCTACAGATGAAAGGTCTTCATAGTATAAGAATGCTTTGCCATCTGTTGTTTTGGCAATCTTTATTATTCTTCTATCTGTACTGCCCGCTTCTGTTGGACGTAAGTTTTTAAGCCATTCTGCATGTTCTGGATTAGATTCTACAGCAGCTTTTAGTAGTTGATCGAAGTTACCTAGAGCTTCTCCTGATCTACCTACAACTCTATTATTTTTAATCACATCAAATGAATAATATCTACCAAGCTTAGAGACTGGATCGACCATATACTTATGAGAGCCAAACATAACATCTGCTAGATTGCTGATCTGAAAAACACGGAATAATGGCACTGTAGCTTCAATACTTTTGATACCATGTCTGAATGTACTAGCTGCAGTCTTAATAGCATCAAAAGCACTCTTAATTTGAGGCGGCTTATATCCAAAGCCTGGAGGGGTTCTTTTGTATGCGCCATAGCCTACACCAGCAACTACGCTAGCAGAGGCTAACAACGGCATTACAAGCCCTCCTATTATGTCCTTGGGTATGTTAGGCTCATCTCTTATATCTTCATCTGATCTATTAATCATAGAAATAGATGGGAAGTTTGATCCTGGTACTATCTTATTGTCGAATCCAGTAGTCTCTACAGTATCTCTTTTAGTGCCAAGATAAGTCGCGCCTGCTAATATAATAGCAGTTGCAGCCATACCAGCATATCTACTGGCTTTAAACTTACCTCCTGGGATATCCTTCCCAAAAAATAAATTTCTATAGTCAGTATTAAACTTAAACATGTTATCTACAGTACCACCAAGCTTTTCAACAACCTGTCTTGTGCTACCAAACTTACCACCAAACTTAGCAGTTCTAGCTTTAAGAATTGTATCTAGTGCTTGTGACACAAAGTCATCTTCTGAAGCTACACTAAATAGCCCTTCAAATGAATCAATATTATGCCCAGCTTCCTGAGCTAATTTTACTGCTTTATTCTGTACGCCTTTAAGGATTCTATTAATGTCTATTGCTTGTTTAACGTCAGGTCCTGCATAGTGAATTTGATCGTCTAAACTGAATAGCTTACCTACAAGTTCTTGGTTCCAAGGCATTGTAGAGTACTTGAAATCACTAAAGCTTTTAACTTTACCACCTGGATTAGCTGTAGCTTTAGCTGCTTCTGGTGTCCAGTGTATAGTTAAGTTCTTAAAAGCTTCTTGATTTTCTTGTGATAATCTATAAGCAACTTTCTGCCACTCTTCTTCCATCCCACTAACTTTAAAAGCACCTGAATAAAACTTACTCATCAGATCATTTAGCAGATCAGTATGCCCACCAGCTGATAGCATGCTTGCAGTTACGTTCGCTTCGATAGAAGCATTCCATGCTTGCATAACAGCTGGCTTGTTTGGTGTAGCGCCTTCTAGTAAGTCTGAAACAATTTTAAAGAGACTGTCTTCTCCTTTACCATGTATAAAAGTATTAAAGTCTTTCTCTACAAAATTGATACCACCAGATGCTTTGATTGCACTATTTACAGCATCCATAGGTTCTTTAAAGAATTTATCATCTGACCAAATAGAAGTTGCAAATGTGCCTCTATTTACAACTGTTTCTGCATCTTGTACAAACTTATAGCCAAGCTTTCTTTTATATCTATCTAGGTCAGCTCCTCTGAAATTAGGGTTATTATGTTCGAAGAATTCATCTAGATCAGACATGGACTGCATCTTAATTGTACCAACATGAGCCTCCCTGCCTTTATCATAGAACATATTACCCATAGACGGGATCTGTGAAACAATATCATTTAAATGAATATGCTTAACTCTGTCTTTACCAGTGTGTATACCCATCTGATGAGCTACAAGTGGGCCTGTAGCCTGAGCTAGCTGCTCGGGCGGTAACATCTTATTTCTTTCAAGAAAATACTTGAAGAATTTGAATGTCATCTCATAATCTACAGTATAGACTCTGATTGGGTTTACAGGCTGACTTGAAATCATTTAAGTGGAACTCCGTCTGTATTATCCATATCAAGACCTTGCATAAGAGCTTTAATCTCTTGCTTAGTAACTCCAGCAATACCCTTCTTGACATTCTTGGTTTCAGCTTCAAGCGACTTACGCATAGCTTTAACGTCGATTAGTGCGCTACCATTTATCTTCTCTGCTAATGCAACAAGCTCTAGAAGCTCTTTGATAGATTTAGTTTTAAGTTCTTCTGGTTTATAAGATGGCATGAATTTGATTATAATTGAATGGAAGAATGAGTACACATTGTTGTCTACTTCCTTTCTTGCTTCTTCAATATAATCCGGGATTGATTCTTCACTTTTAAATATGCCAGAGACTTTGAATGCAGCGAATATAGTATTAATGATAACACCAGCTGGTAATGATTCAAGATCATAAGCGTTGTCTGTTATCTCATTAAATACAAATTCTTCTGCCTCAGAAGAGTCATTAAGCTTCAATAAAGTAAAGAACTTATCTGCATCAGTTGCACTTATAGTCCTGAACTTAATTTCTTTCCCTTGGAGTGTCAAAAATTTATAGTTCATATTTATTTAATTTCTAGAATCATTTCTAGTGCTTTTTCGGGTTCTTTTAGGAAGTTACTTACTGCAAGTACTTGATATACAAGAGTTAGTACAATGCCAGCATCTAATGAGTTTAGCTCTAGAACATCCATTTTAGGCCAAACAATACATGAACTAAGAATGTGCTCGTGTGTACTATCTTTGCTTAATTTTTTTGATTTGATTTCTTTATAGATAGGCCAAGAAATAGGTCTATACATGAAGAACTGTAGTTGTTCTTGATTGCCTAGGAATGTAGCAAATAATTTGTTTTCAAAATAAAAAGCTTTTAGAAACTCTTCTTTGCTAATTTTGTTGAAAGAAACTTTGGTCCAATTAACTTCATCCCAGAATGTTTTATCTGCGATGTTAATATCTCCAGAATTCATTGCGTCAGACATTTAGATCTCCTTTGTTTTACTGTTAATAAGGGTATATTCTAAAATGATTTTTATATTAGGAAGTTTCCAATAAGGAATTCGTAAAAGTTTTATATTATTATCTTTGCAATATTGATTTTTAATCTGATCATTTTCTTTAGTTTGCTTGAAATTTTCTTTAGCTTCTTCTAAAGTTCCATTAAATTGTACTGGCTTAAAGTGTTGAATTCCGTCATATTCAATACATAAATTATAATCTGGAAGATAAAAATCAAAAGGAAGTTTTCTTTTGTTTTTACAATCTTCAAAAGTTTTTTGATTTTCAAAGCTAATATTATTTAATAATAAGAATTCTTTTATAGCTAGTTCGCCTTTCGACATATTACATTTTGGACATCCATTACCTTGTAAGTGATTACTCCCAATTTGCTTAAATTCTCCATGCTTAGGACAAATAATTATTCTTCTATATTCTTTATCAATGTCTGCAGCTTTTGAATAATCGTATAAGTTTCCATGTATTAATCTAGCTCTTCTTTCAAATTCTTCTCTACTTAAAGTTTTAGATCTACTTATAGCTTTATTCGCACATTTTTTACATCCAATTCCTTTAATATGATCATTAGCTATTTGTTTAAATTCACCATGAATAGGACAAATTATAACTATCTTTTTTGAAGATAAAGTATATTTAACTTTAGAGTAATCATATTTATTCTCATGAAGTTCTAATGATCGCTTAATAAAATTCTCTTGAGATAGCCGCTGATTAAGTCCTTGTTTTTCTAAACCACACTTCTGGCATCCTCTGCCATTGAGATGATCTTTTGGAATTTGTTCAAATTCTCCATGTTTGAGGCAAATAATTTTTATTTTAATTGAATTTCTTTGATACTTAACTAATGAGTAGTCATATTTAAAATTATGGATTTGATTTGCTTCTTGTATAAATTCTTCTCTAGTTTTTCTTTTAGACATATAGACCTCCTTCAATCTATATGTTAATAACTGACTATCTTATAGAACGTGCGATGAAATTATAATACTCCTTTATGGGCTCTCCACTATGTCCAATAACATGCGCGTGCCCAGTGATTGCACAGTCTTGTATTACTTTATGAAATTTACCATTATATTCTATCATAATATTAAAGACAGGAGAATCTTCTGCGCGCGTAGATTCATTTAATATAGTGCTATTGCTTATGAGTATATTTGAAATTTCTCTATTTACTTCATTTGTCTTACTTTTAGAAGATTGTAAATCTCTATACATATTATCAATAGAATCTCCAATCATTCTTAACTTTTGTGCATTTGATTCTTGCTTACTAAGTGTATCTTCAAGATCTTTTTCAGCAGCTACTATAGCTTTCCCATGTCTTTGTACTGCTGCAGTTTTTTCATTAAGCACCTTCTGCCACTCATAATATGCATTTACAGCAAGTTCAACTGAAGGATTCTCTTGGAGTATAGACCTCATCGAGTCTCTAGTCATTTCCATTTGCTCAAACTCACCAGCAGTGATTTCAGCTTCAATCTTCTTGTCTAGCTCTAAATAATAAGATACAGAACCAGGCTCTGAAGCATCTCTTAAGCTTTCATACTGCTTCTTGGCTATGCTTATTTGTGTTTCTTCGAACAACCATGTTCTCTCTACTAGTTGGCTATGAACAAGTTTGAATTGATTAATTGCAACAGCATAGGCAATAGCTTTTTGCTCTAAATCCTTTTGTTCATCTAGCTTCCCTTTATACTCTTTGAGTTTCTTAGTATAATTTTTAGCTTCATTATCATAATTAGATTTTCTAGACATAGCTTTTAAAAGATCAGATTTACTACTAGAGCTTTTATCTTTAGATACTTTCTTCAAGACAGCGGAAAGATACCCATCATGCTTATAGTTAATTGTAAAAGCTCCCATAATGATAACAGTCCCAGGAAGGATGGCATCAAAGAATTTGGAGTTATAACCATAGATTGGCTCTTTCATCTCTCTATATTGATACTGGATATCATAGCATTCATCTATAAGAATGCCATCAATATAAACTCTGCCTTGAGCAGCAGTTACATATCCATCTTTAGTTTTTTGCTTGATAACATCTTGATATGTTTCATTAGTCATAGTTTACCTCTTAGATAAAATCAGTACTTTCTTCTAGTACTTGTGAGCCAGTAAGGTTGTGCATTGAGAGTATGTCATATGATCCATGCTGGAACTGTTCTGTTAGTGAACTGATTGAGCCAGTTAGAACATCATTAATGTCAGATTCGGACATAGGAACTATATCTCTAGCTACATAATTTACTTTATTGATAATATGAGGCTGCTGAGTCCCTTGATGCTGTGTTTCATCATTAATATAAATGTCTTTTATAATAAACTTACTCATGACGCCCGCTTCATTAACACCCATAATTAGAAGATGGAATGGCAGCAAAGAGTCTAAGAGCTGGATATTATTCTGGAAGCTAAGTGCAGCAGTATAATAATTTTCTAGATTCTTTATGTTTTTATCTGCTTCATTTATATATTCTTCAGACATACCAGAAGCTTTTAAGCTTCCTAGGTTTTTAGAAGCTTTACTAAAAGATGTTCTAATTTGAGATCTTAATCTAGAGAGTACGTCTTCAGCAAGTACTGCAAAAGCAATATGTCCTGCAATAGTTCTAATGCCATAAGTATAAGCTACTGGATTTGCATGCCCTAACTGTCTTACTGGGAATTTTTCTCTTAAGGTTGAATATGATATAGATAATACATTATCTAGCTCGAATACAATTATTTCTTTTCTCCATGAGTCTGGGTCTTTACTTCTTGCAATAACATCTTCAATAACTGGCATTTCAGCCATATAAAATACAGCTAAGTCTGCACCACCAACGCTTCTGAAATATCCTCTTTGATACTCAGTCATTGTAGAGTTAGAAGACTTCTTATCGCCAGCAGGAAACTTTATAGCATTTTGTTCTTCAACATTATAGAAGCCAGCATTAGGATTTATTGAATTGCTTTTATATTCTGGGCTTGGTTGTTCTGAAGGAGGACTTACGCCTGCAATGCCAGATCCAGTGTTAGACCATATATCTAGATCTTCATTTTTAACTTCTGTCCCATTAAGCTTATTAAAATTTGCTGTAGCTCTATCAACAATAACATCAGTATATTGTTGTGCTGATGAAGGATTGTTAACAGCAAGCTCAGCATTATTAAGTAATGTGCGCTGTACGCTATTTTCTACAGATATATTATTAGCAGCTGGATCTTTTAATGACAGAGCTGCATTTGGTACATGCACGGTAGTGCTTTTATTGTCATGATTTACCGTGAAGTAAGTATGAGTAGCACCTGCTAAAGAAGTAATACTTGCTGCCATCTAGTTCTCCTGTTCATGTAAAAAGCCCGACAGTAGATACATGCCGGGCTTTATTAGATAGTACCACAGTTTATAACAATAAGACCAGCAATAATTAGTTAGGGATAACCTGCATTCTAGAGATTGCTTGTGCAATAAACTGGTAACGCTTTTCAATGTTAAGTTCGTCAATAGAAATTCCCATGCCGTCATTGATGATTGCAATACCATAAACACGGAAGCCCATTTTCTTACCTTGCTCATTAACACCGATAACGGTCATATTGAAAGGTGGAATTTGATCTGCATAGTTTGGAGTTTCTAGGTTAGTCCAAAGATCAGTAGAGACAGTAGTTGCCTTGCCAGATTGTGGATCAATTTGAAGTGCATCAGCTCTGCCAGGAACTGCAGCGTTCTCTTGACGCATTAATCCTTGAGCAATAGCTGGGACAGTTTCATCACTACGAACCCAAATGTCTTTGTTTGTAGCATTGCCCATGATTTCGCCATAATACTCAAGTAGAGCATCATAACCAAGCTGAGCTAGAATAAAGCTACCGCCAATACCACGCTTCCCTTTAGGGATAGCAATAGGCTCTTTACGTCCCATTACATATAGTGGACCAGCCTCTCTATTTACTCCAACAGAGAAAGACATACACTCTCCGATGTGACTATCACCGAAGATAGCTACAACATCAGCTCCAGAGAATACGCTTTGTAGAGCATTTGTAACGCCTGCATTTGCCTGAGTCATCTTAATTTTCCTCCATAGATAATCTTGAATGGGAGGGTGCTATTAACACCCTCCCTGTTTTGTCAATTAGTTAGTATTAGTAACATTTCTGTCAATAACGGTGTCAATATCAACCTGGGTTAGCTCCAGTGGTGGATTTAGGGAGCACTTAAGATATAGCTTACCAATAGCCTTAGCAGCTTCAGCAATCTGGAGATCGAAAGTGAATCCTTTTAGATAGCCCATGCTAACGTCCTTCTTAAAGCTGTCTGCAAGTTTTGTACGAGCAGCTTCGTAGTAGTATCTATTAAGAGGCTTACCGATAAAGCCGATAAGAACTTCTCTCTTAGATTCTACAACAGTCTTGATTGTTCTAGTAGTAGAGATTAGGTAGTAACCAGAATCTTCACGAGCACCAGATGGATCATTGTTAACAACCCAACCTAGACCTTTTTCACGAGTTACAACAACATAACCAGCTCTTGCTAGGTCGTTGTAGAACTTGCGGCTTATCACTGTGGTTACGGATGCATTAGATCCAGAACCAATGCGCTTGAAGGAAATACCCTCATTTTTTGGCATACCAGCTAGCATACCAATTGCATAAACACCACATGTATTATTGTAAGCAGAAGCAGAAGCTCTGTTACGGAATGTGACAATTCCTGCACCGAAGGTCATGAACTTACCAAGATCAACAACTTCGCCATATCCGTCTTTGATTACTGTACCATCAATGAATCCTTCATCGGTTAGAAGAAGGCCAAGAGCAGGGTCAGCATAAATTCCAGAAGCAGTATCAGTCATATAGCATCTATTGTAAGCAACAGATCCTACAACTGCTGGGTCTCCAAGAAGACCAGCTCCATCACGGATAACACCTTCGATACCACCAGAGATATCATTAAAGGTTGGGAATTGACCAATCCAGTCAACGATTGCTGCTCTTGTAGTAGATGCTGGGAGAGTAGTATTCATACCACAAAGTGGGATGTTATAACCAACTGCTGCATCATTACAGAATTTAGCAAATAGATAACCGAAGTGTGCTAGATTATATCCAGTTTCTTTCTTACCAGTAGGAGACCATTCAAAAACAACATCGCCACCAACTTCAGTTTCTTTAACAAAACCGATACCTAGAGGCATAGAAACTAGCTCAGCCCAAGCATTAGTTACGATAGTACCAACTACATCAGTAGATTTTACTTTCTTAACAATAACATCGTCAATTGCAACACCAGCTGCAAGTTCAGTTGAAAGGGTAAGTTCTTTTACTGTATCAGTAGAAGCTAGAGTATTTAGAACATAATGGTAAAGAGTACCAGCAATTTCAACATAACCTTGGTCGGTAATCTTGCTAATAGCATCAATTCCAGTTTTAACACTAATAGTAGTGTCTCCAATATTAGCAATTGCTTCAGCAGCAAAGCTTGGGTTCTCAAGAGTAAGCTGATAATCAACACCGCTAACAGCTAGTGCAGAGTATCTTACTTTATCAACTTGTCCAGCAACACCCTGGTTAATGCTTACGATACCAGCGATAGGCCATTTAGCAGCAGCATCAATTAGTGCAGTGCCAGCTCCATCAAGAATCGCAGCAGTTAGAGAAGTATTCTCTGTAAAGCTCTGAACTACAGAATCAGTTTCGTTAATAGCAACTCCACCAGGAATAATGTAGTCAGGAGTGTACTGCTCGATATCAGGAAGGGATCTACGGAATAGCTCATAAAGAGCTTTCTTAGTAAGATCTAGCTGAGAATCGCCTTTTTCTAGAGTAGAAACAACTAGCTTAGCAATGATTTGGCTACCAGCAGGGATTACAGTGAATGTATCGCCAGCTGCGAATGCAGTTGCATCAATAGTAACAGTGTCAACGCCATCAAAAGCAGTATACTCTACAACCTTCTTATAAGTTACTGCGCCTACAGTAACAGTTAGTTGTAGCTTGCCTTCTTCAGGTAACTCGGCAATGCCAGCACCAGTAAGAACAAGGGAAGTAGAACCAGAAGCAACTGGTCCGATTGCAGGCTGAAGACCACCAAGATCATCAACGTCAAGGTCAGCG
>Ga0265293_10014240_pt1 | contig 10137 bp, 7 predicted proteins | sample Munlanlewell138R_FD_192505 | JGI IMG/M metagenome (GOLD analysis project Ga0265293, IMG submission 192505) | Leachate microbial communities from a municipal landfill in Southern Ontario, Canada - Leachate well 138R | ecosystem: Engineered > Solid waste > Landfill > Unclassified | place: Canada...
TAATCGACGGATTTCGTAGGGGCTGGGCTTGCTCTGCCCGAGATCATCAAAAAGTCAATTCAGAGTTGTATAGTAAAAGAGTCTCACGCAGATCTCGGAGATCTCACAGATTAAAAAGATTAAGGGTATGGTATTTGATATCGAAACATTAAACGGTTACACCTGACGAGAAATGTCAAAACGATGTGTAGGGGAGCGAGTTCTACCCCTCCAGTTTTAAAAATATCAGGTAATCCGTATACCGCCAAGGGTTAACATACAATGGAAAAACAACCAACCATTCGTAGGGGTCGCGGCTTGTCGACCCGCAATAATCAAAAGTCAACACCACCATCAAATCCTTTTGAAGTCTCATAATCGTTAAGAATCCCAAATGTTTAATCGACGGATTTCGTAGGGGCTGGGCTTGCTCTGCCCGAGATCATCAAAAAGTCAATTCAGAGTTGTATAGTAAAAGAGTCTCACGCAGATCTCGGAGATCTCACAGATTAAAAAGATTAAGGGCAAGGTATTTGATATCGAAACATTAAACGGTTACACCTGACGAGAAATGTCGAAACGTCGTTTATGGGTAACCTAACAAACAAAGAAAAAAGAGGTAGTGGATGCTATATTTTAGATTCCTAATAACTCTATGAAATCTTAACATAAAAGCTCTGGCTGGTGGAAAACTCCACCCATACAGGACAAGCCAATGACTTGTCGCTTATTTATGACAAACATTCTTTTCGTGTCACATATCAATGTCATTGCAATCCAGCTGAATAATGAGCAAATAGGGTATACACCGTCCTTAAATAAAAACAACGATAAACTTAACTACCTATATATAAGATAGTTACGTTGCCCAACTACTATTACTGCAAAATTATTTACTATGATTGGCACACTTATTGCCTATATATGTGGATAGCTATAAACCCTATAAAGGAGGAAAGAATGGGACAACAGCAAATCTTATTAATCGTACTTAGTGTAATTTTAGTTGGTATCGCTATCGCAGTCGGTATCACAATGTTTAAAGCTCAAGCTGAGCAAAGTAATATTGATGCAATTGCAGCAGACTTAAACAACCTTGGTGCAATGGCATACCAATACTCAATTAGACCAGTATCAATGGGCGGTGGATTTGGCGACTCAGGAAAATCATATGTAGGTTTTACAATTCCCGCCGGAATGGATTCAAATTCGAATGGAAAATACTATGTGGCAACTGGAGCAACGGCAACAAGTATTACATTAGTCGCTCAATCAGCAACAGACGATGATATAATTAAAAAACTTGTAGTTGATAAAGATGGGAAAATGACTCTCAGTGATGGTGAAGCTTCCCTTATCCCTGGTGGAACAGGTGGTAGCGGTGGTAATGACTAATTAGATTCAAGCAATTTAAAAAGGCCCATTAATGGGCCTTTTTTATTTCTAATCTTCTAATTATATTCTTCTATTTAGTCCCAGCCGTTCATTTCGAACTCATTTTCAAGTTCTAAGTTATCGTTGTAAGTAGCGGCTATAGTGGCCCCTTCATAGAGTTTAGATGTAGCTGTTATAGTAATTTGAGTGAAGTCATTGTTAATCTCTATTAAGTATTCAGCGTTATTGTTATCAGTAATTTCTGTAGGAGGATTAAATCCTTTATAGCTACCGTTTCCTCCCCCTAACATATCAGGTTTTAAACGATGCTGATAAGCTAAGGATCCAATAGTAATTATATCAAGGATAATTGCATCCTGATTTGATGTTAATGAGTAGCTCTTGAACATCGAGATACCGACAGCTATCGATATACCGACCAAGATGACGCTAAGCACGATTAACAATATTTGTTGTTGTCCCATAGGTTTACCCCCTTTTTATAATCTACAACACATTAAGATAATAATCAACTCTACCTCGGGAGGCAAAGAATATTTTTTTGGTTTAACATTTAGATAGAACAATAGCGTATCACGTTTTCATTGCTTCTCAACCCCTCGGTTCTTACGGAGGGGTTTTGTGTTTAAGAAATAAAATAAAAACTTACAAACAGGTTAATTGACGCTAAACCTTCTTATTTTTTCTCCCAGCCTTCCATTATGTAACCGGTGCTTGAGCTGCTGGGTCCTTTACCGAATTCCATTCCCTCTACATTACTAAGGTCGTTAATGAGGTTAAGATTAAGATCGTAGTATGCTGTTATTGTGGCAGAATCGTAGCTATTTGAAGTACCGATAATTTCGATAGCTTTTCCATCTTGCAAGATTCTGACGTTATATTTTGCGTTAGAGTTTTCACTGGAGTGGCTTGGTAGGGTAAAGTTATTGAAAGATCCATTTCCTCCCCCCAACGTGCTTGGTTTAAGTCGATACTGATATGCTGTTGAGGCTATATTCATAATATCGTAAACGATAGCGTCTTGGTTAGCAGTCAAGGCATATGATTTAAACATAGATATTCCGACGCTTACGGATATACCGACGAGAATTACGCTAAGAACAATAAGTAATATTTGCTGCTGTCCCATAACACCTCCATTCTATTAATTTGCTAAGGGGCTGTCTAAACTCCTAAGCGTAACCAATCTAATACTGGTAAAAAGTATGTCAATATTTATTTTACAGCTTGCCTTGAGAAATCAAGTCATAATGCCCTTCAACCCCCTATTACTCCTATATTCCATAGCATTACGTTATTTATAGCTTGACTTCAACACCTAATTAATTATTATTTAGCTAAAATAGATTGAAAGGAAATAAACGATGAATTTAGGACAAACTTTGCTCGCTCTGCTCGCATTGGCACTGCTCGTTACTATCTCGCTGAGCATAAATAAAGCAAGATTTGCTTCGACCGAAAGAACTATCGAATTGCAAGTCGAGTTAGAAGCAATTAACTATGGGCAGTCTGTTATGGAAATTATCTCTAACCGAGCTAATACCGAAGAGGGGTATAACAGCTTAGAAGATAAATTCAATAATTGGACTGGAAACCAAAAGGTTAGCGACGGCTCAGGGCAAACCCTCTATTCTAAAGTAATAGTTGAGTCAGAAGCTGACAATACGCCGCTACACGAGGTGCCCTACAAATTTGTCCGCGTCACCGTTTATGCCGATCCAGCCTATGAAAAGCAATTAGTGGAATACAAATCAGCGTTTAACCGCTGGTGGTAAAGGGGTTTTAAATTATGGCGCCAATGTTGGATATTTTACAGTCTGTCATCGTAGCGGGGATAATAGTCCTGCTTGTTTTAGGTATACATCTGATGACTATGAAAACGGGCACTGAAAACCGAGTGTTACAAGAGATGCAAGGGCTGTTAGATGTCGGGATGGAGGTCTTTCAAGAAGAGTTTCGTCATCTTGATGATTTTACTTCTGACCACCTGAAGCCTAATACTAATGACCTCTACTTCAACAATACTAATGGCGAAATAGTATATATCAAAAATCATACCGACTCTCTTACCATTACTAAAACTAAGCCTGGTAGTCAAACATCTACCGGAACCGTTAAACAGGCGAATGGGAAAAACTCTATCGATCTGAATGGATCTCCATCAGTACCATCACTCGCCATTATAAAAATAACCTCCTCTACACCCGGACGAAACCAAACAAAACTAATTAGCTCTTATAGCTCGGGGGCAAGACGAGTCAATATCGTCGGCGAATGGGATATTTTACCCACCAGTGACGATACTTATCAAATCATCTCCGTAGCTGAACAGAAAAAGCATTCCTACCGTCTAAACCTGTTAGACCGAAAACCTGATATCTATACCTTTAACCTTAAACAAATTGATGAAAATGGCTCGATCGTCACACCCGGAGGAGCTACTATAAACGCTGACAATATAGATGTTATAAACGTTAGCTTAACTATCGCCAGTAGAGAAAAAGACCTCTACCAAGACCACCCTCAACAGTTCACCTCAAGCATCCAAAAAGACTTTTTCCTCAGAGGGTACCGACTGGTTACCGGAGAATAAAATGAATAATCCTTTACTGCTAACCCTTTTCAAAGACTTAAAAGGAGTGTAATTATGGGCAGATACGCAATTATCGTGGTGATGGCACTTATACTTATCCTATCCTACTTCGTTATCAGCTCCACCAGAACAAGTACTATAAGCTCAGAAAGAAACGTTGAATCGTTCCACCTTAGCGCTGGGAAAAATATCGCCAATAGCGCTGCACAAATTGCAGTCAAAAATATTAAAGATGGAACTTGGACAGTGGCAAACGGTACCGAACAATACTTTACCACCGGAACTGATAACTTCCAAGCCTCTAATACACTCGGCGGACGATATAAAATTAAAATAAGAAACGATAACGATGTATATACCGTCTCCGCTACCGGCATCGGAGGACTGACCAATAACGAATACGCTAAACCGTATGAAGTGACCGTTAAACTGAGCGTCACCGCTGAACAGGGAACTGCCACCACCCCAAGCTTGCCACCATTCGACCACGCTGTGTTTTCTAAAGGATCTTTAAAGTTAACTTCCGGCACTGTTGATGGGAACGTCGGCTCGAATTCTATTAGTCCTGGAGGTATTTCACTTGATTGGGGCATAATACTTAATGGTGATATATCAATTGGTCCATCTGGTGACCCTTCGAAAGTAGTGGTAACACCAGCATGGTCAAACCTTATCCATGGTAGTATAACCAATCTAACCGAAACCAGAAATTACCAACTACCTCCGTTCCCTGATTATCCTGGTGGCCTGCCAAACAGAGGGAATTTCACCACACCTCAGGAAAAGCCCTATAGTATAAATGCTGATGGATACTACAACAATTTTGAAATTATTGCTGATAGAAAGGTTACGATAGACTTAGGAGGAGGAGACCGAATTATTCGAGTAAAAACGCTAAATATTCTCCAAGGGCATATCGAAGTTTCTAACATAGGTGCAAACGGCAGGCTTTTTCTCTATATTGAAGACAAATTTGTACTTAATGGCGATAGTTCAATAAACAAAGGTGGACAACCAGATAGAGTGCAAATGTATTATTCAGGAACTACTTCTATCAATAGTGGAGGCAATACGCGCGTTAGAGCTTCAATATATGTTCAAAAGGCTGATATATATATGGGTGGTTCTGCCGGAGCCTTGGGAAACATTATATCGGGAGGAGAGAAAATCGAAATCTCGGGTGGTGCGAGTATCTCTGCTGACGCAAAAAAAATAGTATCAGTACTATACGCACCTCAAGCTAATGTAGTAATTCGTGGCGGTGGTTATGTTAATGGCGCTATAATAGCAGAGTCAGTTGAAGTTAGCGGGGGAGGCAAAATCGAGTATAGTGGCATCTTTGAAGACTCCATTCCAGATTTGGAAGATATTGAACCTGAAGAGGATGAAAGTTCAAGCTCAGAGGAGATAGTAACTGGTATTCAGATTCTGCAATGGAATTAGTGCAGTTTGACCTTAAAACATTAAAATTTGTTTACAGTATATACTAACTCTAATAAATTGGTGGCTATTGAATGGTCTGACCATAAATCGTGTTAAAGTTAAATATAATATATAATTGAAGGCGGGATTATGAAGCTTAGAAACATTGCTCTATTTTTTTTCGTGTTAAGTATATTGCTCCTTACCATAGGCTGTGATGAAGTACCAACTAAACCAGATATAGATTCTCCAACAGATCTTATGGTTACTGTAGTGACCGAGGGACGGATCAATCTGACTTGGGAATATCTAAAACAGACTACTGGAATACGTTATGTCATCGGTAGAAAAGTTGGTGACGGCGAATGGATTGACGAGTATGGTGAATCAACAGGTAAATCTTTCGTCGATGATATACCGACAAACTCTTATACGGTGTATAGTTATAAAGTGAAAGGGGTCAGCGCTGACGGTGAAACATCGTCCTTCTTCTCTGAGCCTGTAGCTTACCTCTCACCCCTGACTGCCCCTACCGATCTAAACATCGATCAAGTAGCACAGAATGAGCTAAAACTCTCCTGGAAAGATAACGCTATCGGAGAGACGGGATACAGAATCGACCGTAAAATTGGCGATGGGAAATGGACTGAAGGATATAAAACAGTCCCCGCAAATACTACCTCTTTTAAAGATAATTTCAATGACCTCTTTGTCAGTATCAACTACCGGGTCTATGCTTATGCCGGTACAAGTATAACGGCAAAAGAGGAGATCTCGTTCACCCCTGTCTACCCCAAACCGACTAACCCGTCTATAATACAGCTTTCACCCACTGAAGTTAAGTTTAATTGGGCGTATGAACAGGCCGATAGAGAAAATATCGAAGGATTTGAAGTCTATCGCAAAATAGGGACTACCGATTGGATACCCCTTACTATTACCAATAATCAAGCTGAGGAAGTCATAGACGTCCCGAATCATCAGGTTAGCACACTCGCCTATCGGGTCAGAAGCTATAAAGACACCTACTTCTCAGCCTTTTCTGATCCTGTGGAGCTTCACTTCAATATAACTCCGCTTGGCTCTTTAACCCTGTCAGATATTGGTAACAAACTACACGTCGATGAGGATAAAGCATATATTGCTAACGACTTTAATGGGATATCGACAATAGATCTCTCTAATCCGATTAACCCCCGTATAAACGCTAATATCCAGCTGCCCGATAGAACAACATCTATAGACAAAAAAGGCAACCTACTCGTGGCTGGTAGCTTTAATGGACGAATAAGCTTTATCGACCTTAATGATAACTCTATCTTTACTCAATTAGAGACAAAAAATCCCGTATACGATATTAAAATCATCGAGCAGAATGATATAGTATACCTGCTAATCGCTAACGGCTCGGCAGGGCTACTGGTCGCCTCTTATGACAAAAATGATCCGACTGACCCTAAAGTGATCAGTCGCTACAATACATACGGCTCAAGCCAATCGATCGCTGCAGAAGGGAATAACGTCTACCTCGGTGATGGATATGGTGGAGTTCTTAAATTCGATATCTCCGACCCTTCTAAACCTGTTAAAACTGGCGAAAACAATGGACTCGGAAACTGCATTGATCTTAACCTACTCGGTAACAACCTATACGTATCTACAGGGAGTACTGGAATGAAAGTAGTTGATAAAAACAGTCTGCAACTGATTAACTATTTCGATACCCCCGGATATGTTATCGATTCGGATGTGACCAATAGGTACGCCTTTATTGCCGATAATCAGGTAGGGCTATATCTCGTTAGTATTACGAACGATCTGAATCTTTATTCACTCTCATTGATTCCGTCTGAGTATAAACTTACCTCAGTTAAAACTAAAGGTAATTATATCTACCTGCTTTCGGAATCTTCACTACAAATCATCCAAGTCTCATCATAAAGCGGAGGTTATAATGAATAGAAGCTTAAACATTTGCAATTACAAAACTCTTGCTGCCCTCTTGTTGCTGCTCTTACCATTGATGTCTGTCCCCCTCTTTGCACAACATTATGCAATAGATAACGTCTCTATGCAACCTAACCCGTTCTCACCCAACGGCGACGGAATTAGAGACGAACTTACCATTAGCTTTTACCTCAATAATAGTGGACCTGTAAATATTAGCGTAGAACAGGTAACCCCTATGAGTGTACTCTACTCCACAACTATTGATGGACACTCCGGCTTGAACCACTTTACCTGGGATGGTAAAGATGGCTTAGGAACAGTACTCCCCGACGGTAAATATGCCCTAAGAATTGAGTTCTATACCGCTTCCTATTACTTGGATGACGGTATTATTATCAATACTACTCCGCCAGAAATTGAAATGATCTCCAGCTCACCTAACCCGTTCTCACCTAACGGTGACGGATATCAAGACGTGCATACCGTTAAATATCGAGTAAAAAACTCAAACGTCCAATATCTCGGCTTGATTAAGGTCGACTTTGCAGCTAAAACGGCAAAGTTTGTAGATGACATAAATGGGAACACAGGACCCTTTGATATCCCCTACTCTGACGGAATGTATCTGATGATTAATCGGCCCTTAGCCTATTTTGGTAACATCACAGCCCCGTCCACAGTTAATTATACCTTAACTATCGGTGGTTCATACTCATTCCCTGTATCGATCTCAAGAGGACAAGATTTATATAAAATTGGCCAAAACTATATGCCCTATCGCATCGTTTCTCCATCCATCGGATTGGACGTACCAGACGAATTTAATATTGGAGAAGACTACCTTGCCCTATACGGTATCGAAGGGAACGCTACCTTCAATATCCATAATAACGACGGTAGTGACCGCTCCTTGAACGACTTGTATCCAATCTACTTTGGCTCCTTTAATGATAACTTTGCCGACCCAACCAATATCGACATTAGTAACGGAAATATCTATTCCATCGCTATCGGCTCACAAGCAGGGACTATTCCAGGAGACGAACTCGATGACGGCCGATACATCTATCGTATTAAAGTCACTAATGCCGTTGAATACGCTACTGAAGAAAACGGCGAACTACTGGTTAATAGCCACCCTATCACCGTTGAATCATACATCGCACCTAACCGAATCTCACCCGAGAATCAAGACGGTCTATTCGACCAGGCTATCATCCACTATGAGCCCTCCGAAGATGGATACATAACTATTAAGATTCACGATCAAGATAACAATCTTATAAGAACGCTCGTAAATGAACAGCTCACCTTCGATGAACAGGGAGGATACGTTCTCTGGGACGGTAAAGACGATGGGGGTAATTTCGTCTCCAGCGGAGCTACTAATATCTATATTGTTGAAATCACCGTACGTGATAGATATATACCTTCAGACGTCGCAAGCTTAAGACAGAGCATTGTCGTCGATAATGCACTCCCTACAAGCCCAGTATTACACCAATTATTCCCAGATCAACTGTCAGGTAAAGAGGTTATTATCTCCGGTATCACTAATGAAACCAACTGTGACGTTATCCTCTTTCTAAACGGTGTTAATAGAGGTGTAGCAGGTAAAACAGGTGCAAGCCCAGGCTATTTCGAGTTTAACGTGACCTTAGAAGAGGGGGATAACTCGATCTATATCAAACTTAAAGATGAAGTGGCTAACCTCGGTACACCTTCTAATGCTATAACACTCTTCTTAGACTCACAACCCCCTCAAATTACGATCCTAACACCTCAAGAAAATGCTACTTTTAATACTAAGGATATCGATGTCACCGCCAAAGTAGCTGATAACGGAAGTGGTGTCGATTTGGTCAGATTTGGATTCACCATCGATGAAGAAGAATCTATTAAATGGATCAATGGTACATTCCTGTCTGACGATACTTACGGCGCTACCTATACCGTTCCAGCCAGTATTAATGAACAAAAAATCACTATGGTTGTTGAAGCTACCGATATGCTCGAAAATAAAACAACCACACCTACTCCAAGACACTTCTCCTATAAACTGCCTACTTCTATCGCACCACCTCTATTTGTGGGAAGTATACCTGAAAGTAACGCCAATATTAGAGTCATCCCTAATAATAGAGTAGAGGTAGTGATCGATAGTGAAGTTGACTTGATTAACGACCCTGCAAAATCAACTATCATCCTCTACCATCCTTCAGGACAAGGTATAACACACGGCTTAGGGGGTAACATCACCTACCATAAAGAGGGGAGCGATATTCACACAATAAGACTCAGCTTCACCCAACCACTCGAAAGCTCCGGTGAAGATGACGGTGAATACAGATTAGTATACTTTGCTGAAAACATACTCAACCAGTCAATCACTGACGAGATTTTCTTTAAATACGATACGATCAAACCTTATGTAGACAACTATCGTCTTAACACAACTGAAGAACTGCTGGTGATCGATAACCAGTACTTCTTCAACAAGCCTATCGACTCGATCAGTGTGGATGTTAACGATCTGTTATCTGGGGTTGACTTTGCAACTAACCTTACCAGAGTAGTTCTCTATGACTCGAATAATGAAGTTGTACAAGGTACCGGTAGTGTTAGCGCTAACACTGTTAGCTGGACTCTAAAAAACACGCTTAACCCAAGTGTCACACATCAGACTTACCGTATCTATGTTCGAGCTACCGATAAGGCGGGTAACCAGCTTGTAGTAAACCGCAACTTTGTCTTGTTGAAGACTATACAGCCCTCGATTACCTCTACTTATCCAGCTG
>Ga0265293_10014241_pt1 | contig 10137 bp, 13 predicted proteins | sample Munlanlewell138R_FD_192505 | JGI IMG/M metagenome (GOLD analysis project Ga0265293, IMG submission 192505) | Leachate microbial communities from a municipal landfill in Southern Ontario, Canada - Leachate well 138R | ecosystem: Engineered > Solid waste > Landfill > Unclassified | place: Canada...
GGATTTGCCATCGCTGATAGTTGCATTCGAAGCAAGTTCTTACGCCCTGAAGGCCGATGTTCTAGCTGGAAACATAAAGAAGAGGCTGTCCCTCATCACTTTACAGTGTTTTGAGACAGCCCCTTTTTCTTTAGTAACTCCCGGGCCTACAGGCCATCCTGTTCTCATGTTTAATGGGAATGAGAGTTGAACCGGAAATAATCTATTCAATATCCATGGAGGGCCCTATGAATCGAAGAATCAGTTATAAAAAAATGGCTCCGGCCGCCTTTGAGGCCATAATAAAAAGCGAAGAATCCATGAAAGACAGCCCCCTTGATCCCATGCTTTTGGAGCTCATCAAAATCAGGGTTTCCCAGATCAACGGCTGCGCCTTCTGCCTTAATATGCACACCAAAGATGCAAGGGAGCGTGGCGAAAGTGAGGAGAGAATCTACCTCCTCAATGCCTGGAGGGATTCAAAGATCTTCTCAGACAGGGAAAGAGCAGCCTTGGAGTTTGCGGAGGCCTTGACCCACATTTCGATCCATCCTGTATCCGATGAGCATTTTGAAAGGATGAAAGCGCTCTTTTCTGATAAAGAAATCGTTGACCTGGTTTTCGCTGTCAATAACATCAACAGCTGGAACAGGCTGAATATCACCCTTTCCTAGCTGAAAAATATCGTTTTGGTGTCTGACACCGGGCGGCAATTCGAACCCGGCCCTGGCTTATCGTGCGATTCTATCTGTTTCGGCGCAAGATTAAATGAATGAAGGATATAAGGGTCCGCTCCTCCGGGAACGGACCTTTTATTGCAAGAAACGCAACCGTCCGGCTTGTAAGTCCGTCTTAAGGCGACATCATGATTGAAAACTCAAAAGTTTTGTACCTGGCACAGCTTGATGCATGGTCTAAAACAAAAACAGTCATCTGTTTCAGTTACTGACTGATATGTGTGGAGAAAAATGATTCTATTCAGTTACAAACTGAAATTTATGGATTTGTTTTATATCCCGTTGACGCTTATGACACGAGAGGCAAAAGACTCTTTTCGAGCAAACGCCGCTACTATGTGGTAGACAGCGGACTTCGAAAGGCAGCCGTATCCCCTTTATCAATAAATACCGGCAGATTGCTCGAAAACACAGAATTTTTGGAATTGAGACGCCCAAGGCAGCAGGGCCCAAATATCAGTGATTTCAAAAGAGGGCGCGACCAGTACCGGGCTTATGGTTGCCTCGCTTGTCCAATCCAATATTTATAAACTTAGACTATGGTACAATCTCTGAAACTGATTGGCCTGAGTTGAAAAGGATAAGAAGATGAGAAAAAGAAAACGAATACCAGCTATGATTTGCCTGCTGCTCGGCCTTCTGCTTGTGTCAGCCTGTGGCGGCATCAGAGATCCAGGCGGGCCCTCTCCCGGAAGCAAAGCTTCCGATCCAGCAGGCAGCCAGCCTGCCCAAGAGGAGAGTCCCCCTGCAGACTGGGAGCGTGTGACGCCGCGTGACGCCGAGGCCTATTTGAAAACAAATTCCCGCATCCTGTCGATCAGATCCGCCAAAGATTCGCAAACCGTCTTTACCGAAAAGGACATCCAAGAGAGTCTTGACGAGTGGGGCCTGGGCGACTATCCAATCACCTGGAATTATTCGATGGAGGGTCAGTATTCGGAAGAGACCGGAGTCAAAGACTCTTCCCCGGCCAAGCATCCGACCTACAGCACTTACTATATCAGCGAAGACGATGAATACTGGACGATTTTCGTTGTAGACGGTTTTGTCATGGCCATCCCTGTGACCTATAACCTTTTGTCGGAGCGCACGGCCCAGGTGATTCTGTCTGAATCCGACACAATCATGAGTTATGACAGTGTCAGCAACCGATTCTTTGAGACCCTGCCGGATGGATCTCAGATTATGGTCAAAAAGGTTGACCGGATTGACGCTGAAACACTTGAAAAGTTGACCAGGGAGGCCATAGACGATTTATGAAGAGTAAAAAAATGAGCCGAAAAAACAAAACAAGCCTGACCATTCTTTGGCTTCTGGGGATCTTTTTAAGCTGTCTTCCTCTCAAAGTCAAGGTTCAGGCGCTGGCGGACTACACCCCCCCGCAAGTCATTGTTTCCCTGGGAGATTCCTTTTCATCGGGGGAGGGCATTGAACCCTTTTATGGCCAAGACAAGCAAGTATCGGAGAAGGTGAGATATCACGACTGGCTGGCACACAGGTCGGAGAACAGCTGGCCCGGAATGCTGACCCTGCCTTTCTTAAAGGACAAGATGTCCTTTTACAAGGACAAGAAGACACACTGGTTTTTCGCGGCATCTTCCGGTGCGGAGACCCAACACCTGAAGTCTGAGCAGGAAAAGGAATACAACAAGAAAACGGGTGTTTTTGGGAAAATCTCTGGCAAGAAAATGCTGCCCCCTCAGCTGGCAGTTTTCGACCAGGTGAGAAAAGAGGGTCTGCAAGCGGATTATGTCACCTTGACACTTGGCGGCAATGACGCCGGATTCGGGAAGGTTCTTCATTCGGTAATACTTGGCAGCATCAATTTGGATATCAACAGTGTTGCTGAAAGAATCAATCATATCTGGAAGGCCTTCGAGGCCAAGGGCGGTATCAAAGACAGCCTCCGCCAGGCCTACCAGGACATTTGGGAGGCAGCAGGTCCGCAAGCCCAAATCATTGTGGCCGGGTACCCGCAACTCCTTGACAAGGCAAACAAAGGCATCTCTTTGAGTGAGATGGAGATCGACACCGTCAATAATGCGGTCACCTTGTTTAACAATGAGATCAAGAAACTGGTGACTGAATCTTCTGCCGCGGGAATAAACATTCATTTCGTTGATGTTGAGCCAGCCTTCAAAGGGCACGGCGCTTACGCCACCATACCCTTCCTGAATGCATTAATGCCGATGCCGCATGGAGAAGATATCAACCGGTGGGTGTTCCCCAGCATGTACTCCTTCCATCCCAATCGAATGGGCGCGGCCGCCTATGCCTCCTGTGTTCAGCAAAAGATTGATGAGCTGGAACATGCACGGTTTCAGACCTTTTTGGAGGGAAGTATATGGCGGCGTGAGGCCGATTTCCGGCGGGGCTTCATAGATTACCTGGAATTCATGCCGGGCGGACAGGTGCGCTACAGTACACCCGATCACCGGGAATACCCCCACGCTGATAGTGAGTATTACGAGGTCTTGGGCACCTATACGTTTAATGATTTGGACGACGGCTTGGCCATTCTGTTTGATGGCGGGACCTATGACAATGGCGATCCCTGGCTTTGGCGGCTGGTCATAAAACGTACGGATGACGGCCAGTATATTATCTATGATCCTGGAAGCCCCGCCTATGAAGAAGAGGATAATTATATTACAGATTTTTTTCCGGTCGAAGAGAGGGATCTGACCCCGTCCGATCGATGAAAGGTGCGGACGGTTTGGCCGGTTTGTCTCTTTAAGGGGTTTTCAGCCAGTAAGTCTCCGGCAGTACAGGGACGGAAGGTGAAGATGGCTTCTTTGCTTGTATTCTTGCGGGCTCTCGTGCTTAAATTGCGGTAGGAGTTAAATGGCTGGTAAAGGGAATCGCTGTGACGGACGATGAAAAACTCTATGGTGCCTACCTGGAAGGCAATGAAGACGGCTTGGTTGAGCTGATCGAACGTTATGGAACGCGCTTGACCCTCTACATCCACCGCTATATCCACGATCTTCATGAAGCCGAAGACCTCATGATCGAGGTCTTCGCTTATCTTTCTGTCAAAAAGCCCTCTATCCGCCAAGGCGCTTTCAAAGCCTATATCTATAAGTCGGCCTGGCATGCGTCCCTGCGCTTTCTTGCCCGCAATAAGCTGCGCAGGTGCCTGAGCCTGGACGAAATCGAGCATGAGCCGAAAAGCCAGGCTATGGCGGATGACCTGGCTATGGCCAATGAACGCAGCGATCTTTTGAACATCTGCATGGAGCGCTTAAACCCCGATTACCGCCAGGCCCTTTATCTGGTCTATTTTGAGCATATGCGCCACGCTGAAGCGGCTGAAGTCATGGGAAAGAGTGAGAAGCAAATAGCGGATCTGGTTTACCGGGGTAAAAAATCCCTGCGTAAACGCCTGGAGGAGGAAGGTGTTGTCCATGCGGAGTACTGAGGAAAGGCTGGCCGCGGTCAAGGACAAGGCTCTGGAAATCAAGGCGGCAAGAAGTAAAAGAAAAAACAGGCTCATCCTTGCCTCCGCCTGTGCCGCCAGCTTGCTGATCCTTGTGGGCCTGTCCTTTTTTATTCCTTCCGTGCTGAGCAGAACGCCCGCTCCTGAGCCTGTGCAGCCGGGGGCAACGGCCAGCATCTTTGATGTCAGCGGCACCCTGGGCTACATTCTGATCGGCTTCTTCGCCTTCGCGCTCGGAGCAGCCATGACGATTCTCTTCTATCGCATCCAGCTGAAGAACAAAAAAGAGCAGGGCGGCAAGCATGATCGAGCTGCTTGACAACCTGACGCAATCGGCGGTCACCCTGACGGCTTTTATTGCTGCCGGCATCTTCTATTACCGAAGCCGCCAGCAGGCTTTTTATCTCCTGGCCTGCTTTTTGGGCTGTTTCATGCTGGGCACCTTTCATTGGACCCTTTATATTTTGCTCTTTGACACGACGCCCCAGGTCTTCTACGTATCGGAACTGGCCTGGAACGCGAGCTATCTTTTTCTTTTGACTATGACTTATACTCTGGCCTCAGAAGAGGAGAAAAAGTTCCGGCACCCGGCCATGCTCCTGGTGCCCCTCTTCTGTCTTCCTCAGCTGGCCCTTTATCTGACTTTCGGGGAGATCATGGGCAATCTCATCATGGTCGGCCTGACCATGACAGCCGCCCTCTTTGCCATGCGCGGTTTTCTTTTCGCCAGAAGGCAAAGCGGCCCGGCCCGACAGAAGCAGTACTTCCACGGCGCCGTCCTGGTGACAGTCTTCCTGGAGTATGGCCTTTGGACCTCTTCCTGTTTCTGGATCAGCGATACCCTGACCAATCCCTACTTCTGGTTTGATTTTCTCCTGTCAGCGGCTTTATTAGCCCTGGTCCCTGCTTTGAAAAAGGCGGTGACCGCATGACTTATGTAGAGAATATCTTCGTCTGTGTCGCCGCCCCCCTCCTGGTCTCCATGTTTTTCATGGGGAAGAAGTACTACCGTTTTTTCTTTTTTGCCTTCATCGGCATGGGCGCCTGTCTGCTCTCCGCCTACATCAATACTTTCTTTGCCCAGCTCTACCAGGCGGACCTAATGAACGCCTCGACCCAGATCGCCCCGGTGGTGGAAGAAGTCATGAAACTTCTGCCCCTGCTCTTCTATCTTTTAATTTTCGATCCTGAATCTGAGAAGATCTCCAGCTCCGTGCTGACCATCGCTGTCAGTTTCGCTACTTTTGAAAATATTGTCTATCTGACGCAAAGCGGGGCAGGAAACCTGGTCCACTTGCTAATACGCGGCTTCGGTACGGGCGCCATGCATATCGTCTGCGGAGCCATCATCTGTTACGGCCTGGTTTATGTCTGGCAGCGGGACTGGCTGAAGATTGCCGGTACAGCCGGTTTGCTGGGGGCCTCCATCACCTTTCACGCCACCTACAACCTCCTGATCGCCCATGGCGGCGCTACCCAGTACATTGCCTACGCCCTGCCCCTGGTCAGCCTTCTTCTGGCAGGAGTCGTCAAGCAAGTGACCTCCCGGATGCCGCGCCCCAGCCAAGCGGAAGAAGCCGGTGCAGACTCGTCACAGCAATAGCGGCGCCCTCCCTCGCTTTACAATTCCTCAGGGCCGGGGTGCGTAGTTTCCCCTTTTTCTGTACCTGAGTAATTAGAAGACCTTTGAAAGGTTTTCGAGGCAGGTCTCGAAAAGCGGAGGCACTCCATGTATGACACAGCGGAAAGACTCAGGCAGGTCAAAGTGCGGGCGGAAGTTTTGCGCCAAAAGAGGGAACGAAGATCACTGCGGGCGCTCTCCCTCCTCTGCCTGACCCTTTCATTTGCACTTATCCATACATTCACACAGGTGGTCAGAGGTCAGCGCGGGGCTTCCGTTCAACAAATGCTGGGGGCTACCCTCATGTTCGAAGATGCGGGTGCCTATGTTCTGGTCGGCGTAATCTCCTTCTCCGCTGCTGTATTGATCACGGTTCTTTGTTTGCGCCGCAGGTTTAAAAACCGATAAGAAGGATCAGGTAACGGCGTCTACTTGGACTGATCCGGGACCGCCTTAGTCTTTCCCGTCAGGTTCCCAAATGAAAAACAAGCAGAATAGCCTTATAATGAGCTTGTCGAATAACTCATGGGAACCGCAGTATCACGCACATGATGCTGCCAAGAAGCAAGAGACAACCACCCCAGTCAAGAAGAGCATAAAAGGACAGACAAGAAACAAGGAGGAATCTCCATGAAACACTTTCTTTCCATACTGCTGGCAGCCTCCCTCATGGTATGCCTGGCCCTGGCGGCGGGCTGCGCCGCCAAGACTCCTGTCCACCCAGGCGGTGAAAGGGATTTGTCGCGTTTCGTCACCAACTTGTTTTCGGCAGTCGACCAGGTGAAATCCTTCCAAGTTCCGGAGGGTTTGGCAATCAATGACGGCGTTTCTGAGTACATCGCGGGGAAAATGGAAGAGCGAAAAATTACCTATGAGGCCACCGGCAGTGAATTAGAGGATTATGGGATCCAGGTCACGCTGACAGGGGCAGAAGAGCTGGGTACTGACCTAAAATCCAGGCGCTTCTCAGTTACCGTCTCCTTCCATTACAAGAATCTGGAGTCGGTCGATTCCGGCTATGGCCGTGAAGTCGAACTGCTTTACAGGACAGACCAGGAAGGCGGTGTCACCGTCGTAGGGGTCCGTGTTTTGGGCATTCTGGACGGTTACGATGCTTACCTGTATGAGAATCTGGATACAGAAGGAGCCATCGAGCTCACCGACGCTCAATGGGTTCGGGATAGAGCCGGCCAATATATAAGCGAGGCGGCTGCTTCCGCCGGCAAATAGGATGAATTCTTAGATTTAAGAAAGGACCTGCTCCCTTCATTTTCTGAAGGGTGCAGGTCCTCTTAAATGTTATGCTCAGACTGTTTCCGGCTAAAGGACCGCTTTTGGCGGTATACCAAACCGTCCCTTAGGCTAAACGAACATTCGTTGCTCTCAGCTTGTTGTTCTTCGGATCATTTTCGATGTCGAATGTGACCTTCTGTCCGTCAGCAAGTGTTTTGTAGCCTTCAGCTGCGATCGCTGAGAAATGTACAAACAGATCATCCCCGCCGTCATCATTGGCGATGAATCCGTAACCCTTCTCATGGTTGAACCATTTGACTGTTCCACTATTCATGCAGGTGCCCCCTTCAATTAATAATCTGTATCCACTATGAAAAGAAATAGACTTGCTAACAATGATCAACATTCAATGATTCGCATAACACGGAAACAAAAGCAATTCTATTGAATACCAACTAAGTAGACTGCAAACAGGGGCTTTTGTCAAGTATGGCCTTCAAAAATGAGCTTGTGGGCTCAGGATATCCCGAAAAGGCGACAATCGGTAACATTTATTCCAAATAGCCCTGATTTTGGGGCAGCCGCTCCAAGGGGACTCAGTCCTGTTTCATCAGTCTGATTTGCATAATGTATCGATTCATTTGCCGCCTGCCCCCGGTCGGGGCCTCATGAGCCATCATCAGGCGATCAGCCGAGCGGTGCTATACTGCGGTCATGAGAGGGTGTTGCTGTTTCATAGACATCCATGTTTCATGCCTGCCGCGTGTTTCAAAGGAGGTCAAGGCCATGACAAAGACTTGGATGATCGTCCCCATGACGACGAAAGAAGAGATGGACGGCAAGGGCTATGTCCACTGGAAATCCTGGCAGGAAACCTATGCCGGCCTGATGCCTCAGGAATTTGTTGAGGCGATTGCGCTTGAACAGACGGTATCCTGGGCTCACAGCTGGCCTGAGAATACTCTGGTCTTGAAAACAGATGGCCGGGTCATCGGCTTTTCCTGCTATGGCGACAGTCCTGACCTCGACCAAGCAGGTGAAGTATTCGCCATCTATCTGCTGGCGGACTATCAGGGGCAGGGCCTGGGTCTTGTTCTTATGGAAGATACCATGGAAGAGCTGGCTCACAAGCCGCAAGTGATTCTATGGGTCCTCAAAGGCAATGAAAAGGCCATCCGTTTCTATCAGCGCTATGGTTTTGCCTTTGACGGGGCAGAGCGAAGCAAGGCTTATGGAACCGAGCTTCGGATGATTTGGAAAGGGTGAAGATCTCTTATCCTGTAAGAGACCCCTGACTAAAGGGCGATCCTGTAAGCAGTCTCGATATCTTCGCGGCTGATGGTCTTGGTCATTTGAAGGGCTTCTTCGATCTCCAGGGCACTCAGGCGGCCCTGCTGATAGGAGATCACGTGTCCGTACTGGCCCGCTGCCAGGCTCTTGATGGCCAGGACGCCCATCTGACTTGCCATCATACGGTCCCGGATGGAGGGGCTGCCGCCGCGCTGTACATGGCCCAGGATGGTGACCCGGGACTCGATGCCGGTCTGCTCTTCGATGCAGCGGCTGATTTCAACCGTGTCGCCGGCGCCTTCGGCCACAATGACGATGTAGTGGCGCTTGCCCTGATTGTGACATTCCAGCAAACGGCGGACCACATCTTTATCGAAATCCATCTTTACTTCAGGGATCAGGATCACTTCTGCCCCGCAGGACAGACCCACATTAAGGGCTATGTAGCCGGCTTCCCTTCCCATGACTTCGATGCAGCTGCAGCGTTCGTGGGATGAGGCAGTGTCGCGCAGTTTGTCAATGGCGCCCATGGCTGTGTTCATAGCCGTGTCATAGCCGATGGAATACTCGGAAGAGCCGATATCATTGTCAATGGTGCTGGGGATGCCGATGACCGGCAGGCCCAGTCGGGCCAGGTCCAGGGCTCCGCGCAGGGAACCGTCGCCGCCGATGACGACCAGGGCATCGATATCGAAGACCTTGCACATATCAAAGGCTTTCTTGACTCCCTCAGGTGTGTTGAAGGATTGGCTGCGGGCAGTCATGAGGAAAGTACCGCCCTGCTGCAGGCGCCCCGAAACGGAGCGGCCATCCAGCTCAACGATGTCGCCCCGCCAGAGGCCATGGAAACCCCGGCGGCAGCCCAGCATCCGGTAGCCCTCCTGCAGACCCGCCCGCACAACGGCGCGGATGGCTGCGTTCATGCCGGGAGCGTCGCCCCCGCTGGTGAGCACACAGACTGTCCGGATACTTCCGTTTTCCGTCCAGGGTGCCAAGCTGTGTTTTGCTGTCTCCGTCATTTTTACCCCCTGTGTCAGGCCGTGAATCTTTCCTTTGACCGGATACATCTATTATTGTATCCCTGGACCTCCCAGGCAATGGGCGGACTTCATAAATAAATGTTTCATTCCGGCTGGCGGCTTCGTGGTTTGGATTATTCCCGCGGCAAAAGCGGCTCCGAGTATAGAACGGGAGGCAGGCAAGGGGAGTCTTGTCTGCCCTGGATTTGCCTGGTATCGGAGGCTCAGTCGGTTTGATCCGTAAAGGGACTGCCCCATTGACGGTTCAGGTCCATGAAGAAAGCGTAGATGGCGTCAGCTGCCCGGTAATCCAGGAAGGAGGAGGAATTGTCGTAGGCACGAATTCTTTCTCCGGAGGTATAGTCAACCAGCAGGCGGGCGCCGAAGAATTCAGGCAAGCCATTGACCTGCCGGTCGATGCCGTTGTAGCGGGCCAGATCGTGCTGATCGGCCAGGGCCTGCAAGTCCAGGAGAAGGGACAGGGGTACCTGGAATTCCTGCTCAGCGGCCCTCCGGATGTCATCCTGGCAAATGATCCGGCAATTGGCCTTGTCGTTCTCCCTTTGGAGTATGAAAACGAAGTAAAAGAACCCCTCTTCATTGGTCAGATTGGTGCGGTACTCACATTCGAAACGGGTAATCTCTTTTGACTTGATGGTCTTGGGAGCGTCTTCCCAGGTCCGGTCCCGGAGGCCGCCTGGCATATCTTCTTCTTTTATCATTTCTTTCTTGGCGCAGGACCAAAGAAGTGCCAGAACCAGCAAAAGTCCGACTGTCAGGATCCAGAGCTTTTTTGTCTTCATCCTCCACCCCTCCTAT
>Ga0265293_10014242_pt1 | contig 10137 bp, 9 predicted proteins | sample Munlanlewell138R_FD_192505 | JGI IMG/M metagenome (GOLD analysis project Ga0265293, IMG submission 192505) | Leachate microbial communities from a municipal landfill in Southern Ontario, Canada - Leachate well 138R | ecosystem: Engineered > Solid waste > Landfill > Unclassified | place: Canada...
AGCAGCTTCCTCCAGGGAAACATCATCACCCGTAAGTCCTACAGGCTTTTTATTGACCATCTGATCTGCAAAGGGCCCATCGTATATCAACTCAGGTGTCTTTGAAAACTCCTTATCTAACTGTACCAAGGAGGTTTGAAATATATTTGCATTTGCCTCTTCAATTTCATTCCCCTGATTCTTGCTCATGGAGCCTAATAGGAAATTCTGATCGGACAGGCTCCCCTGGATATTTTCCAATTCTGCATTGAATTTGGCCGAATTACCCTGTAGGCCATTTAGGGCCTCTCTCTGTTCAGTGGTTATATCCTGACCCTGTAGATGTCTTTGTATCAGGAATGTTGAGTAATCTGCCGCCTGATTCAGAAACTTCTCTGTATTTGCAACCTCTGCATGGGTCAGGGGCATTTGCCCTAGCTTTGAATGGGCAGATGTAGCCTCGCTGACAATCTGGGAGAATAGTAATACATTTCGCTCCTTTGAATTGGCTACTAGGGCCTTGGATAGGTTTACCTGAACGTTTTCAATGTGTTTCTTTACGTCAAAAAACAATCTCTGATAGTGGTTTTCCAGTGTTATTTCATGCTGCTTTTTTATTTGATTTTGATTATATCCCCAGACCAAGGCTGCTACGAGTAATAGGGCTAAGAGGGCTGGAGCTATTAGCTGTTTTCTATTGTCCATGTCTACCGTCCTTTCTTAAATTCCAAACCAGTGTTTGCCTATCTTTAGGGTAACCTTCCTGGACCATATCCATTTAGATGTGGCTGTAGCTGGGTTCCAATAGTAGAGGCAGCCATAGGTTGGGTCCCATCCATTGAGGGCATCCCTAGCCGCCTTTATGGAGTCCATATTGGGCGTCATGTTTATCTGGCCATCTGCCACGGCTGTAAATGCCAAGGGCTGGTATATTACTCCCGCTATGGTGTTGGGGAATGAGGAGGACCTAGTTCTATTTAGGACTACTGCCGCCACTGCTACCTTCCCGACATAGGGTTCACCCCTTGCCTCTCCGTGGATTGCCCTAGCCAAGAGGTACTCATCTGCATTTCTATTGACCCCTGTCGCCGTTTTACCTACAGCACTGGGCATACCCAGGGCCTTGGCAGTCGATGGCCCTACTACCCCATCTACTTTTAGGCCATGCTTGGTTTGAAATTTCCTTACAGCTCTATAGGTTCTGGCACCATAAATGCCATCTACTGCTCCATCGTAAAAGCCCCACCTTAATAGTTTATCTTGTACTGTCCTTACGTCTTGGCCCTGTACTCCCCAGTATAGTATTCTCTCTGCATAGGCATAGTTATTTGAGGATAGAAACCTAGGATTATGGGGTCCAAAAAATAGGAAAATTGAAAGAAAAACCATTGTCAAGGCTGTGCTTATTATAATAAATCTTTTCAAGTGAATTTCTCCTTTCTTCATTTTCCTTATTTTTCGTAAAATCCTATTTTTTATACATGAAAGGACCATCTAGACCTATTAATTCTTGAACTTATCTATGAGTTCCAGTATCTTCCACTTTAGTTTTAAAGTGCCTTCCTCTTGAGAAAGGGCTTCGAGCTCCTCTTCCGCATCTTTTGCAAGAGAATGGGTAATATCTATGAAACATAGGGGAGGAAACATAACGCACCACCAATTTTGCCCCTTGCCCTCCCCTAGGCTTATGAGCAGTGTTTCATAGTCCCCTGTGGGAAGCACTAGTTCGCCGTATTTCCTGGTGGGAAACCTGTCTATGCCCAGGCTTATATCCACCTCATAGTCCTTGTTTTCCCTCTTGATTATTTGTTGGGCTATCCTCTTCATCTCCCCCAGGTTTTCCTCTATTAGCCTTCTTCCTTCCCTGAGGGAGTCTATACCCGAAAACTTGTCCCCCATCTCTTCCAATATTTCATCTCTTACCCTTAGCTTTAAATCCTGATCTTCCTGGCTATCGCTATTGGCCCTAATGTGAAACCTTATTAGCTTGTCTCCATAGCCCTCCGATAGCCTCTCCCTTATGACAGGGTGTATTGTGTATAGGAAGAAAATAACTGCCGCCAATATAACTAGTACCAGCTTCTTATATTTCACTCTTATCCCTCCAACTTGTCCTTTTTTATTAGGATTGCCAAAAGGATATTTTATATACCTCTAGCCCGTTAATCCCCTTCTCCTTATCTTTACCTTTATTACGGGCTCTATGGTTATTTCAGGGAAGATTTCCTCCCAATCATCTGAGACCTCCTTCCAAACCTTGGGGTGGAATTTCTGCAAGTATTCTGCTATCCCCAGTGCATCGGCCTTGAGGTCTTTTTGTAGTATCTCTATGGCTTTTTTGGTTTCTTCCTCCAATACCTTGGATAATTCCTCCTCCATTTTCTTTATCGTGTCAGGATCTAAATTTTCGGACTTTTCCTTGTAGGTGTACTCCCTTAGTATTCCCTCTGTCTCCACATGTATCTTAATCTTTAGGTCCTCATCTTCTACATCTAGTTTTTTCCTGGTCTTTGTGCTGGTGACGGCATAGCTAATCAATATATCTTCAAATGGAGACTCTACTGAGGTCTCCTTTACTTCACCTCTTAGCAGGGCAATGGAGCCATTATCCTTTTCCCCCAAGTGGCCAATGAATTTAAAGTCCTTGTATACACAGCCCCCAAAGATTTTTATATCCTCCCCATGAAAGGCAACTCTGGGAATAATTGTTGACCCAGTCATCTCCATTTCCTGTAAGAATTTGGTTAGCTTGTGGGGTGTATATCTGGCCGTCCTTTTATCTCCCTTTAGCATGTTAAACAGGGTACCATCTACAGCCTCCTGCCTCACGGCTATTGGTATAGAACATAGTACCTGATTAGCCAAGTCTTCTGCTGTTATCAGTCTTATCTTTCTACTGATGCTAAAGTCCCTATTTGCACTGTCCATGAGCTCCCGCATAGATGCCTCGTCCTGGGCAAATTCCCTACCTATTACAATGGTTCCCAGATGCTTAAAGTAGAGGGGATAGGGGATTATTGTATTTAGCTTCCTGATGCCCTCAAAAATAGTAGATGAGGTCGATGAAATGATGTAAATTCTTTCTTCTTGGGATGCATTTTTCCCTATGGCGAATATATTTGGATAGGATACGGTAATCAAATACTTATCCCCCTTATCCGGATTTAAATCAACTCCTACTGTATAGGGGAATATTCTTTCATTTATCTCCGCCATGTCCCAGCAGCCCGATATAAGCATCATTGACAGGGCAGTAAATATAAGTATTATCTTCTTCATCTTTTCTTCCTCCTAAGCCTGTAAAGCCCAATGACATACATCAGGACAGGCAATAAAACGATTACTATAAGGCCTGTATAGTCTAAAAACTTTCCCAATGTCTCAACTAGGGTAATTGTATTCTGTGGCAGCAGGGATACGATATAGACTATTGGCAAAAGGGGTATAACGAAGAGCCTATGATCCTTAGCACCAAAGAGATGTGAAAATATCTTTGCTGCAGAGTAGTAGGAGGGAGCCATGGTTGAAAATACCATTAGGACCCAGCCTGCCATAGCCACACCATCTAAATTTTCCACAAAGAAACCTGGCAAATCTATTTCCTTGACCAGGGATAGGGTGGGATATACCTGCCTCTTTAGGCCGGGCTCGCCGTATTGGGCAAGGGTGATGAAGAAAACCACCAAATATATCAGGACCACGAGGCCAATTGCCCATAGGGCGGCCCTTATCCTTCCATCCTTCTTTTCTGAATAGGGCAGGGAAAAAAATAGGATTTCATATCCTACAAAGCTAAAAAAGGAGGTCCTAATTCCCTTGGGTATGTCACTCATCTTGGATTGAAAGAGGGGCAGGATATTTGTAAAATCTACGCTGGGCAGGGAGAATATGACCAAGGTCAAGGTGGCAACTATTATCAATGGATATATATGGTAGGCCAATCTTCCTATTATATTGATTTCCTCCCTAGCTATATAGGATGTAACTAAAATAAATGTAATTATTATTACCTCCGTTGGCGTGGTGTCTAACAAAAATGCCCTCACCAGTTCAGCTAAACTCCTTGAGAGGAAGGACATAAGTCCAATGAGGTAGGCAGAAAATATAAGCAAAAATAGGGTGAATAGCCAATTTCCCAGCAATTCCCTTCCTATTTGAAAGAAGTCCTTGTCTGGATATAGGTCAAAAATCCTCCCTATGATTGCTACTATGGCTGCTGTCAATAGGCCCGCTATTATTATGGGGATCCAACCATCATTCCCATTGGCTAGGGCCAGGGAATTTGGCAGGGAGAGTATTCCAACACCAACTATGGTAGAAATCACTAGGGCCTTTATTTGCCTGTTAGATAGTTTTTTATTTCCTTCCATTTTTCCAGTAACCTCCCATTCTTACCTTGTTTTGGGGCCTAGTAAAGTTTGGCCTCTCTCTTAAGTGTTGAATTGGAGCCTTGATTAGCGTATCCTTTAAATCTCCAGTGGCTATTCCAAGGCCAGAGTAGGGCGAGGTATAGGGGATTCCAAAACTGTCCATTTTTATTAAATGGCTTATGAGTAGGATTACTGCCAGCATAATGCCATATAGACCCAGCACTGCAGAAAAACCCATAAGTATAAATCTCCAAACCCTCAATCCCGAGGCAAATTCATGGCTGGGGATTACAAATGATGCTATGGTGGTCACGGCCACGATTATAATCATCAGGGGGCTTACTATTCCCGCATCTACTGCCGCCTGACCTATGATTAGGCCTCCGACTATACCGACGGTACTGCCTATGGGCCCTGCTACCCTCGTTCCCGATTCCCTCAGGAGCTCTAGGGTTAATTCCATGAGGGTAGCTTCTACTACAGCGGGAAAGGGCACGTCAATCCTGGATGCAGCTAGGAAATAGGTCAGCTTTGCAGGCAGGAGTCCCGGGTGATAGGCTGTAATCGCTATGTAGAGGGAGGGGGACAGGACTGTTAGACCCACTGCAATGATTCTAATAAATCTAACAAATGTAGAGTCACTCCAGCGGGAATAGTAGTCCTCCGAGGACTGGAGTATGGTCCCTATGGTAGCCGGAAGTATCAATGCAAAGGGGGAATTATCCACTATGAGTGCTACCCTTCCTTCATATAAGGAGGCTGCCACCGAATCAGGCCTCTCAGTATTCTCTATTTGCGGAAATGCAGACATATAGTTGTCCTCTATCAAATACTCTAGGGAGGAGCTATCTGATATGGAATCTATATCAACTGCCTGCAGCCTTCTGTTTAGCTCCTGAAGAAAGGTCTTGTCAACTATATCTTCCATATATAAGATTGCAACGGCGGTCTTTGACCTCCTGCCAATGGGTTTTACGACGATCTTCAGGTTAGTATCTTTTATTCTCCTTCTTATCATGGTTACGTTGAATTTTAATACCTCTGTAAACCCTTCTCTTGGACCCCTGATGACTGCTTCTGTCTGAGGCTCTTCTATGCTCCTGAATACCCAGCCCCTGGATCCTATGACTATGGCCTTATCTGCCTTGTCCGCCATGAGAACCGCATCGCCGGAGAGAATTGCATCTACGATATTTTCCATATTAGATTCTTCCTCTATTTCTGCATTGGCTAGGACCTCCTTGGAGATAGTATCCAGGATGTCATTTCCATGTCCCATGGCTGAAAATGAGCCTGAAGCCTCGGAGTTTAAAAATCCAATGGTGTATTCCGACACATGGTTTTTATCTATAAGGCCATCGATATATAGGACTGCAATCTTTACCTTATAGCCCCCACCTATTTCAAGCCTCCGAATGACTATGTCATAGCAATTCATAAATAATCCTTCTATGGTCCTGATATTTTCTTCTATATCCTTTGAAAGTTTAGCATTCATATAATATCCCTCTATTCCATTAATAATAGGACAAACAAAATAATTCCCAGAGCCAGATACGAAAAGGAGATTAGACTTATTATTTTTACCTCCCTATCTTCTCCACTTCTTCTGTGCCTGGGAGCCTCATATAATAGGGTAAACAAACCCACAAGTATCATAATTAGTATCAGGGCATAGCCATTTAGTCCCTTGATTGCAGCTGTCATTTCCCCAAACAAAAAACCCACCTCCTGTAAATCATAGGATTTACAAAAGATGGGTTTTATATACGCAATCTTAAAATCAAAAATAAATTCTGGCTAAAAAGCCACTGCATACAAGCTATGGTTGGTCGACCTAGCCATAGCCTACATATTAAATTGTCTTTGCCAGTAGCACTGTAGGATACTTGCCCTTCAGCTTTTTCACAGAATATTCCAGTTTGTCCCTGTCGTCAAATAATCCAAATACAGTTGGCCCACTGCCGCTCATCAGGCTGGCTAATGCCCCATATCTTAGCATGTCATTTTTTATGTGGGATATGATTGGAAGCTTTTCCATGACTACGCCTTCCATTATATTCTCCATGTTGGCTGCCACCCCCCTGATGTCGTCCTCTTCTATGGATGAAATGATCTTTCCCATGTCTATTCTTTTTCCATCTCCCCCGTTTATGCTACTATAGACCTGGGCAGTAGATACCCTTGTCCCCGGGTTTATGAGCAATAGGTCCTTGCCCCTAAAGGGTCTAAGCCGTGTTAGCTTCTCTCCAATCCCCTCTGCCCATGCAGTACCCCCTGTAATACAAAAAGGTACATCTGCTCCGATACTCCTGCCAATCTCTATCAATTCACCCTGATCTAGACCCAGATCCCAAAGCTCATTGAGGCCCTTGAGGACAACTGCCGCATTGGAGCTGCCCCCTGCCAATCCTGCGGACAGGGGGATATTTTTTTCTATCTTTATCTGCACACCCCTGTCTAGCCCAGTCCTCTCCTGAATTGCCTTCCAGGCCCTATAGACTAGGTTTGTAGAATCCAGGGGAAGTTCCTGACAATCTGATTCTAATAGAATGCTTCCTCCATTTTCCCTAATGGTTACTGTATCCGATAAATCTATCTGCTGCATTACGGTGCTGATTTCATGATAGCCATCTTCTCTTTTATATAGTACATCCAATCCTAGGTTTACCTTTCCATAGGACTTAATGACGATTTCCCTCATTTGTATTTCTCCCTTATATAAATTTCTCATTTATTATATCACAATTTTTGCTCTAGAAATTTATATCTACTTTTTTCTCTATAATTATTTTTTCCCCCGGAATTATATTATTTGGATTTATGCTCTCATTGTCCTCTAGTATTTCCTCCATGGTGGTCTTGTATCTCTTTGCTATATCCCACAGTATATCACCATTTTGGACAATGTATATTGTAATGCTGGGTCTGTCTTTCTTATCTATTAGCTCCCCTGTCTCCTCCATTGCCCTTATTAGCTTTAAGAGCCTGTTTCTGTTGACATTTATCCTGTGTTTTATATTCCCCTCTATCTTTGTAGATTCTTTGTATAGACAGGTCTTGATGGACTCCAGATCTATGTCTATTTCAACCACTGAATTAAAACTTATCCCCTCAACTGGCAGGTAAAATTTATATGGTATTTCTTCCTTTAGGGTATTTATTTCCTCTGTGTCCTCTTCAAGGTAAATTGCATCCACTGACAGTATGCCATCTACGGTTATTCCCTCGTCTATGATTCTAGTATCTATAATAGTTGTATAGCCTGATAGGTCATATAGCTCCTTAATTCTGTATTCGGCTAGGTCTAGGGCAAGACTCTCCCTATGAATCAAGGTCTTTATGTTTTCCAGTAGATTTACCTCTTCCATTTCCAGCTTTATCTTTTCCTTTGTTGAATAGGCATCTACTATCAGGGACTTTTCATTTTCTGAAAAGGCAGTCCCCTGCACCCTAAGTTTAATTTCCAGATCCAGTACCTTAAACTCACCTTCCTCGTTTTCCAGTACCTCAAAGCCTCCCTCTACTAGCTCTAGGTCTAGCTCTGCCTGGGCTCCTTCAACTGCCCCCTGGAGCTCTAGGAAATGGCTAAAGGGCATTTCCCTCTCCACTGTGGCTATTTGTCCCTCACCATAGTAGATAATCCTGCCATTTACTGTACCCGAGATAATTATTCTATCGTCTACTACTGTGGACTCGTTTTCATAGGCCTGAAAAGATATTTTCAGGACTTCCTCTATGCTGGGTTTATCCTCTGCCAATTCAAATGCTTCCTTTACTATGGCATAGGAGCTATCCCTGCCCAGTATCTCCTTGTAGTTTACGGTTTCCCTTAGAATTTGCAGGCTGTCCTTATGTTCTACCCCCTTAATTACCTCGAGGGTATTTAGCTCCTCTACCTTGCCCTCTAGGTCCACCAGGGCCTTGAGGGACAATTTTCTGTGATCCAAAATTTCATCCTCGATGTATTCGATATGTGCCTTCACCAAGGCCGACATATCCTCGGTAATTCCCGGTATCTCTATTTCTTCCCTAAAATCCCCATTGGAATCAATGGAATAAATATTGTCCTCTTCTTCCTCTGACTTGTAAACCACCTTAAACTTCACTACACCGGAGATTACCAGCCTATCCCTAATGGCCTTTGTTGACAGGATTTCTACCTGTCCATCTGTCCAAAGAAGCTTTTCTATGCTGGGCTTTGATGGATTTAGGTAAACTTCTGTCTCCACCAATGTTTGGGTGTCTCCCCTTCCCCTGAGTTCCTCAATCTTCAATAGATCCTTTATCAACTCTATGGTCATAATATCCCCCCTAATTTTCTCCTTATATATCCTATGAAGATATATATGCCATATAGTCGTAAATAATGAATAAAAATGGATAAAGGCCAAATTAAAATAACTGTACAATTATTGTACAGTTATTTTTTAAGAAATCTTTACTTCTGTTTGGGCTTGTGAGGAGACAGTTACCTCCACTGTTCCAGTCAATACATCTGTATAGGTATAAGATACCTTCCTAGAGCTATCATATTCGTTTATTATGCTGACGATAAAGATATTCGGGTATGCTGCTTCTAATATTCCTTCTCTAACTATAGTCTTTTTTCTTCCCTTGTTCGCCCTTAATATGACGTTCTTGCCGATGTATTTTTCGATGTCCTTCCGAATTCTAGTTAAAATATCTTTTTCTATAAAGCAACCCACCTTCCTTTAATTTCTCCCCGAATTCTCGGGGGCAGAAGGAGTGTTTCGGACACTCATATGTGAATTATACCACATATAGCCTATTCTGTCAAATAAATAAATTATTATACTATTTATAAAGGCATTTGTCAATTGAAAAAACAAGATTTCTTGATTATTAGTCATTTATTTGTAATTATGTCCTAATATACCATTTATATTATCTGATTATTGATATGAAATCTTTCTAATTCTGAATTGTTTTTGGATATATATGGATTGGATTAAGTTTTTTGTCGACAATTGTGATATAATAAACCATATAAGTTAAGGAGGGGAAGGTTTTGAAAGGTACTATTGTTTCAGCGTGGGTTGAAACCTGCAGGGCTCTATATGGGGACCAGGTCACCAATGAAGCCCTAGAGCATTTTCAAATTGCACCAAATAGAATATTTACACCTACAGAAGATATAGAGGATAGAGTTGCAAGGGGGATTGTAGATGTCATAGCCAAGAAGATTGGCATAAGCCCCGATGAATTGTGGAGAAATATGGGTACCCAAAATGTCATGACCTATTCTAAAATCTACCCAGCTTTCTTTAGATACAAGAACTTGTACTCCTTTTTACAGGCCATGTACGATATCCACGTTGTAGTGACCAAAAGAATACCCGGTGCCAATCCACCTATCTTAGGCATTAATCCAGTGAGTAAATACGTGGCCCATATGACCTATGCCTCCTCTAGGGGAATGTTTCCCTACTTCCACGGCATGTTAGAGGGTGCTGCAAAATATTTTAAGGAAGATATAGAGGTGGAGGTCCTGGAAAAGACAGGGGACTTTACAAAAATCAGCATTAGCTTCCCAGATGAGATTTATTATGAAAAAAGGTTCTTTTTAAACAATCTGCTTTCTTTTGGCTTTATTAAGAATATGGAGGGGAAAATTGCTATTAGTTCCCTGCTCCTGGTGGGCATTCCTTCTATTTTGGCCTACAAGTATGCACCTAGCACTGTGGCCTTGCCCCTGATATTGGCCCTATCTGGACTGGTACCTTTTCTTGTGGCTAAGGGTCTCTTTAGACCTATTAAGTCCATT
>Ga0265293_10014243_pt1 | contig 10137 bp, 13 predicted proteins | sample Munlanlewell138R_FD_192505 | JGI IMG/M metagenome (GOLD analysis project Ga0265293, IMG submission 192505) | Leachate microbial communities from a municipal landfill in Southern Ontario, Canada - Leachate well 138R | ecosystem: Engineered > Solid waste > Landfill > Unclassified | place: Canada...
TACCTGATTTCCGGTATTACCCTGAACCGTTTCTTTGCCCTGCACGTGATTGCGGTGCCGATTGTTCTGCTGGCGCTGGTTGTCCTGCATATTCTTGCTCTGCACGAAGTCGGTTCCAACAACCCGGACGGTGTTGACATCAAGAAGCACAAAGACGAAAACGGCGTACCGCTGGACGGTATCCCTTTCCACCCGTACTACACTGTCAAAGACATTGTCGGCGTTGTGGTATTCCTGTTTGTATTCTGCTTCGTGGTGTTCTTCATGCCCGAGTTTGGCGGCTACTTCCTGGAGCGTCCGAACTTTGAGCAGGCCAACGGCCTGAAAACACCAGCTCACATTGCCCCTGTTTGGTACTTTACCCCGTTTTATGCGATTCTGCGTGCGGTGCCTGACAAGCTGATGGGCGTGATCGCAATGGGTGCCTCGATTGCATTGCTGTTTGTACTGCCATGGCTTGACCGTAGCCCGGTCCGCTCCATGCGCTACAAAGGCTGGATGAGCAAACTGTGGCTGTGGATCTTCTGTATCTCGTTCGTCATTTTGGGCGTGATGGGCGTACTGCCGCCAACCCCAGAGTTCACCCTGCTGTCGCGCGTATGTACCATTCTTTACTTCGCGTATTTCATTCTGATGCCTTTTTACACCAGAATGGAAAAAACCAAACCGGTTCCTGAAAGGGTGACAGGCTAATGAAAAAGATTATTGCTACATTGTTGGTGGCTGCACTACCAGCGCTTGGTTTTGCTGCCTATCCGATCGACAAGGTCAATGTTGACCTGACCGACAAGGCTGCCATGCAGGATGGTTTGAAGACTTTCACCAACTACTGCCTGGGCTGCCACGGCATGAAGTTCCAGCGTTACGAGCGTGTTGCCACCGACTTGGGCATCAGTGAAGAAGTGATGATGGATAACATTGTGTTCACTGAAGCCCGAATTGGTGACCACATGCGTACGCCAATGACTGACGACCAAGCTAAAAAGTGGTTCGGTGTGGTTCCGCCCGACCTGACCCTGGTAGCCCGTGTGCGTGGTGCTGACTGGCTGTACACCTATCTGCGCACTTTCTATGCTGATCCGACCCGCCCAATGGGTGCCAACAACATGGTATTCCCGAACGTTGGTATGCCTAACGTGTTGGTTTCCCTGCAAGGCAACCAGATTATTGATTGCAAGCAGGTGCCCATGGTTGAAAACGGCAAGAAGGTTTTTGATCCGCTGACTGGCGCACCAATTACCGAAGAGGCCTGTGATCAGCTGGTGCTGGAAAAGGGTACCGGTAGCATGAGCGAGCAGGAGTTCGATCAAACTGTGCAGAATCTGGTAACCTTCCTTGAGTACTCGGCCAACCCGGTCAAGCTCAAGAGCCAGCGCATCGGTACTTATGTACTGCTGTTCCTGGTTGTGTTCTTTGTCTTTGCTTACCTGCTGAAGCGCGAGTACTGGAAAGACGTTAAATAAGGTTGCCGGTTATTTCTGACAACCGACGCACGCGCCCTTCCGGGCGCGTGCGTTTTCTGCGCTCTATGCCCCGGACCGGCTGCCATGCTGGTCACTGCCGGCCCGCTGGCCGGATCAGCTGCAAGAGTGCTTCAACTTACAGGAGGTAAGCTATGGCTGTACCCAACAGATTGGGTTGCTATTCCGATCCCCTATGCCAGTATTCGCACCGTGTGCGACTGGTTCTGGCCGAAAAGGATGTGGCGGCCGACCTGATTGATGTGCAGGAAGGTGAATATCCCGAGCATCTCGGCGAGGTTAACCCTTACGGTACTGTTCCGACTCTGGTTGATCGTGATCTGGCCCTCTATGACTCCATGATTATTCTGGAGTATCTGGACGAGCGTTATCCACACCCGCCTTTGCTGCCAGCCTATCCGGTTGCACGCGCCAATACCCGTATGCTTGCCTACCGTGTCCAGAAAGACTGGTGTACGCTGGCAGACCTTATTCTGGATAAAAAAACTAAAGACGCGGCCCGTGCCAAGGCCCGTAAAGAGCTGCGCGAAAGCCTGATCGGTGTTGCGCCTGTTTTTGCCAGCATGCCTTACTTTATGAGCGAAGATTACACATTGGTCGATTGTTGCCTGTTGCCGTTGCTGTGGCGCTTGCCAGCACTGGGTATCGAGCTGCCGCGTGCCGCTCAGCCTTTACTGGACTATATGAGCCGCAACTTTGCCAGGCCGGAGTTTCAGGCTAGCCTGAGTGAAGCCGAGCGACTGATGCGGACCTGATGCAAGGAGACCCGGTCATGACCCCGAGCAAACCTTACATAATGCGTGCGTTGTACGAGTGGATTGTTGATAACGAGTGCACGCCATACATGCTGGTTGCAGCAGAAGCGCCGGGCGTTGTGGTTCCTGAGGGCTTCGCCGAGCACGGGCAGCTGGTTCTTAACTTGTCGCCCTCGGCAGTCAGGCATTTTTCCATGGGTAACGAAGCTGTCAGCTTTGAAGCTCGTTTTGCCGGAGTGCCTCACCAGCTGTTTGTGCCCTTGTATGCGATACTGGCGGTGTATGCCCAGGAGAATGGGCAAGGCATGTTCTTTGATCCTGAGGAGCCGCCTGAGGACTTGGCAGAAGGGGTTGGTAGCCCTGCGCTGGTCAAAGACGACGCTAAAGGCATGGAAGAAGAAAGTCAGCCGCCATCCAAGCCGGGCGGGCGTCCAGGTTTACGGATCGTCAAATAAAAAAAGCCCCTTGCGCGCTAAGTGCAAGGGGTTTTTTATGTGCGAGCGGAATCAGTTGATGTATTCGAACAGGCGAACAATTTTCTGTACGCCGCCAACCTGACGCACTGCATAGGTGATGTTGTCGGCTTCGGTTCGGCTAACAATGCCAAGCAGGTAGACTACACCATTTACCGTAACTACTTTCACTTTGGTAGATGGTACGTCAGTTTCTGCAGTCAGGCGGGCTTTGACTTTGGTGGTTAACAGGCTGTCGTTGGCTCGAATGTTGATCGGTGTGGGATAAGCCACCCGCAGTTCGTTATGTACCACCTTGACTCCGTCAACGCTTTGCGCAGCCCGGGTAGCGATTTGTCTCAGGTCTTCCCTTGGGGTTTCTCCGGCAATCAGGATGACGCCGTTATAGCTGGTCACCACTGTATGGGTTGTTGGAGAACTGAGGTCCGGGTGGGCATCCTTGATGGCGCGGTTAACGTTGGGATGGATAACCTGATCATCAATCTTGTTGCCTGCACTTCTGGCGCCGCAACCGGCAAGGAGCAGGGCAGCAAGCAGCAGAACTGTGGTTTTACGGATCATTCTTCACTCCCGAACAGTTGGCGGTCAATCAGGTCACACAGGCAGTGGATGACCAGTAGATGAACTTCCTGTACACGTGCGGTCACGCTGGAAGGCACGCGGATTTCGACATCGTCAGGTTGCAGCAGGGGAGCCATGGCTCCGCCGTCACGACCGGTCAGGGCAACAACCTTCATGCCGCGGTCGTGGGCGGCATGGATGGCCTGGACCACGTTGGCCGAATTGCCGCTGGTGGAAATGGCCAGCAACACGTCACCATCCTGGCCAAGAGCGCGAATCTGTTTGGAGAACACTTCTTCGTAGCTGTAGTCGTTGGCAATGGAGGTAATGGTCGAACTGTCGGTAGTCAGCGCCAGTGCCGGCAGACTGGGACGTTCGCGCTCGAAGCGGTTCAGCATTTCTGAAGAGAAATGCTGAGCATCACCAGCGGAACCGCCGTTGCCACAGCTGAGAATCTTGCCGTCACTGAGTAGTGCGTGAACCATCAGCAGACTGGCTTGCTCAATGGCCGCCGGCAAAACTTGTATGGCCTGCTGCTTGGTGTCTATGCTGGCCTGGAACATTTGCTGAATTCTATTTTGCATGATGTACCTATAACTGTGTCGGAAACCTGTGCTTACAGCATAAAGGCATGCTGTAGCCACTGGAAGTCCCGGGAATGATCCGGATTGTCATTGATGGCAACCACATCGAAACGGCAAGCGTTATTTTGCCATTGCTGATGCTGTTGCAGAAAGCTTTGTGCAGCGAGCATAATTTTTTCTTGCTTGTCCGGGGTGATGCTTTCTAGCGCTCCACCGAACCGGGTGGAGCTACGGTAACGCACTTCTATAAAAACCAGAGTGGATTGTTCAAGCATGACCAGGTCCAGCTCGCCAAAGCGGCAGTACCAGTTGCGTGCTATCAGTTGCAAGCCTTGCCCGGCAAGGTATTCTTGCGCCCATTGCTCGGCTTGCAGACCACGCTGACGAGTCAGGGCAGTACCTCGAGCTGACCGTTTACATATTGTGCCCAACCAGTCCGGCGTTCGACCTTGTTTTGTGCATCAAGTTGCATGTGTCCGGTCAGACCGTTAGTGCTGGTATTGGGCAATGCCTGTAGTAACTGCAACTGGGTAGCTAGCTGGTAGGCATCGGCTCCCATGGCATAAAAGCGGCCCATCAGGCCGGCGGCTTCAGGCCAGCGGTTGACAATATCCTGTTTGAGCGGGTCGGCAGTATTGAGCAGCCAGGGCGCCTCGGTAAACCTGATGCCGTCCAGATCGTGCAGCAGGCCGGGCTCGTGGCTGCCGGGATTGACTGCGGAAGTTGCGTATACGGGCAGGTCGCCAGCGTATTGAAAGATCAGTGTGGGGCGCACCTGACGTGCCAGGGAGGTAGGGGCTGCCAGAAAGACAAAGTCGACATCACGACGGCGTGCGGGCTGGCTGTGAATACGGGTTTCCAGCGTGTCGGCCAGCTGTTTGGCACGTGCTTCGCTGTCACGCAAGCGCAGGGCATTGCCCAGTTGCTGGGCCAGCTCAACCGGCTGAGCCAGATAAATACTGTCTTTTACCTCGCCACCCAGTTGTTGCCAGTGCCCGGTAAAGGCTGTTTGTACGCGACGGCCCCAGTCACCGGACTGGACCAGCACAATTACGCTACGCATGCCGTCGGCCCAGGCACGGTCGGCGACCATTCGGGCTTCATCTTCGGCTGCCAGGCCAAACTGATAAAGATTATTTGCAGTTTGTGTGCTGTGATCAGCGTAGTTCAGAGCCAGGGTCGTGACAGGCAGATTGGTTTGTTCGGCCAGTTGATGGACCAGGTTTTTTTCCCATGGGCCGATCAACAGGTCGACGCGATCCTGTTTCAGTTGCTGATAGAACTCGCCGAGCCCGGAGAGCTGACTGCTGTCATAAAACAGCAGTTCAGGGACAGCCTGGCCGGCTTGCTTGCTTTGGTAATAACGAGCCAGAAAACCATTGCGCAGGGCGTTGACTACATTCTGATTGCGGTCGTGGCTGGGCAGCAGAAGTGCAATCCGCTCCAGAGGCTGTGGTTGCAAGGCCAGCAGCTGTTTCAGCTCGGCAGGCAGTTGCAGGGCAGCAGGGTGCTGCGGGTTATTGCTGATCCACTCTTGCAGTCCTTGTTGTTTTTGCGCCAGTGAGCTATTGCTCCGAACCAGATCGGACAGGGCTAGCCAGCCGTTCAGTTCGTTTTCATGCGCCTGGCTGTCTACAGGAGGTTGCAAGCGGCTAACCAGTGACCAGGTACTTTCTAGGTTGGAGTGGGCCGCACCATCAACCAGCAGGCCGGCGATGAAAATACGTTCGCGCACTGCCGACAGTAACTGACCAGTGGCTTCCAGGGCGCGGGCATTGACTTCCTGGCTACGTGCCTGTTGGCTGGCGGGCAGTTCGGGCAGGCGCTCGAAGACTGGTGCTTGTAACAGCTGTAATGCCATTTCCGGCTGTTTGCGCGCCAGTGCCATCTCGGCCAGCAAGGTATTGGCAAAAATTTGCTGTGCGGGACGAGCACTATCCAGATCCAGAGAGTCAACCAGCGTGCGGGCTTTCAGACTGTCACCTTGCTGCCAGGCCAGATCGGCGGCGGAAAGATAAAGGGAAACAGCCTCCTCTCCTTTTTTCTTGCCGGCGATGGTCAGGGTTTTGTCCAGATCGGTATGGCGTGTATCGGGCAGCGAACCAATGGAATGAGGGTTTGTGCTGGCACAGGCGGCCAGTACCAGAGTCAGGCCGAGAGCCAGAGGTAAACGCAAAGGTTGCAACATGGACAGACTGTTCCTGCAGAAGGTTGGGAATGTCATCATTGTACCGAAACGCAGCGTCTGGTGCGACTTTGGCCGGCAGCTTTGCGTTATACTTCACCTTCTTGAACAGGTTGGAGTTTGCTGTGAGCACAACAGTCGCCGGCACCTTGTATGTAGTTGCTACGCCGATCGGTAATTTACAGGATATCAGCACAAGGGCGTTGCAAGTGCTGGGGCAGGTGAACCTGATTGCAGCAGAGGATACCCGGCATTCGGCGCGGCTGCTGGAACATTTTGCCATTCAGACGCCGATGGTTCCTTGTCATGACCATAACGAGCGTAATGGCAGCGCTGCGTTGGTGCAGCGTTTGCGTGACGGTGAAAACCTGGCATTGATTAGCGATGCCGGCACGCCACTGATTTCTGACCCGGGTTTTCATCTGGTCCGCCTGGCCCGCGCGGAAGGTTTGCAGGTGGTGCCTGTGCCTGGTGCGTGCGCGGCGATTGCAGCGCTGTCAGCAGCAGGCTTGCCATCAGACCGCTTTATCTTTGAGGGTTTTTTGCCTGCCAAAAGCGGCCCGCGCAATGCCCGCTTGCAAGAACTGGTCAGCGAGTCGCGCACGCTGATTTTTTATGAGGCGCCACACCGGGTGTTGGAGTCGGTGCTGGCCATGGCAGAAGTTTTTGGTGCAGGGCGGAAGGCAGTGCTGGCGCGCGAGCTGACCAAAACCTTTGAAACAATCAAGGATGCGGAGCTGGGTGAGCTGGCAGGCTGGATTGCTGCCGACAGTAACCAGCAGCGTGGTGAATGTGTGCTGCTGGTCGCTGGTGTTGACGCAAAGGCGGAAAAAGACACTGTTGATGCCGAATCGCAGCGGGTGTTGTTGATGCTGGCGGCTGAGCTGCCACTGAAAAAAGCGGCAGCCCTGACGGCACAAATTACAGGCGCCCGAAAAAACCTGTTGTACCAGTGGGGGCTGGAGCAGCGCTAGGCTGCTCGTTGCTATCTTGCACGGCTTGCACAGTACTATGTTGAGTGTTGTAGCGGTAGCTGATTGAAGCTCACTTGGGTCAGGCCTGTTTTTAGCAGTTGGCGGATGTTTGCATGATCGCTGCCGTCCGGTGTTGCCAATACATGACGATAGTGCTCGCCAAAGGCCAGCAAGGCCTGTTGTGTGGACAGGCCTTCCAGCAGGGCCAAGCCGAGGATCTTGCAGGAACCCTCGTTTTCTCCGGCGGAGTTGTGCAGCGGACCGTTGCTGAAAGGCTGCGGCTGATAGTAATAATGCCGGTCGATAAACGTCAGGGTATCGGCAAACAGGCGGTCACCTGCCTCCAGTTGCTGCAAAAATGCAGACAGGGCATCAGGCATCGCGTTGACCTGCCAGCGTGATTGAAACCGATTCGGAAAAGCGCAGCGCATGAGGCTTATCGACTTCCACCTCGGCATAGCTGACTTGCGTGAAGTTCATTACGCAATCCAGCACTTCCTGAGTCAATCGCTCCAGCAGGGCAAAGCGGTTGTTTTCTACCAGTTCGATAATGGCTTTGGTGATGCTGCGATAGTTCAACGCATCTTCAATCTGATTGCTGTCAACGGCTTTACAGGCCGGATACAGGATGCGCACATTGATCAGCACATCCTGCCGGTTGCGGATTTCTTCCTCGTTGATGCCGATGTAAGTGCGCAAGCGCAGATCCTTGATGCGAATGCGGGCCTGGCCGGGCACAAGCATCTCCATCTTATTGGCCCCGCATCAGCTGCAGAAATTCCTGACGGGTGTTGACCGAACTGCGGAAGCTGCCCAGCATCGCAGAAGAAGTCATCACCGAATTTTGCTTTTCTACACCGCGCATCATCATGCACATGTGTTTGGCTTCGATCACCACGCCCACACCTGATGCGTTGGTGACGCTCATCACGGCATCGGCAATCTGACGGGTCAGGTTTTCCTGGATTTGCAGGCGACGGGCGTACATGTCAACAATGCGGGCCACTTTGGACAGGCCGATTACCTTGCCGGTGGGAATATAAGCGACATGCGCCTTGCCGATGAACGGCAGCAGGTGATGCTCGCATAAAGAGTACAGCTCAATATCGCGCACAATGACCATTTCTTCGCTGCTGGACTCGAACAGTGCGTCGTTGACTACTTCATCCAGGTTTTTGTCATAGCCGTTACACAGGTACTGCATGGCCTTTGCTGCGCGCTTGGGCGTATCGAGCAGACCTTCGCGCTGTGGATTTTCGCCCAATCCTTCCAGGATGGCGTGGTAATGTTTGGCCAGATCTTCACACATGAGGGAGGTTCCTTTTAATTCTTTAGATGGCGACCGCCATTCAAACAGAGGGTCGTTCCGGTCACATAGGGGTTAGTCAGCAGGTATTCTACCGCTTGCATCACCACTTCGGGGCCCGGAATGATTTTTAATACGGATTTGTCCATTGCTTGCCTGGCATATTCTTCACTGTCACCGGGCTGCAGCATGATCAGGGCCGGGCTGATGCCATTGACCTTGATATGTGGAGCGAACTGGCTGGCAAAGGACAGGGTCATGTTGTCCAGTGCGGCTTTGCTGGCACTGTAGGCGATTTTGTTGCGGCTGCCACGCCGGGTGACATCGTCGCTGATGTGGATGATGTCGGCCTGCTTGCTGTTGCGCAGCAGGGGCTCGCATGCAAGGTTGATCAGATAAGGAGCCAGCATGTGTACATGGAACAGCTGGCGAAAAGCATTGCCTGATGGCGGTTGCGGATCCGGTTGCCAGGTGGAGGCGTTGTGGATAATTGCACGCAGCCCGTTGGTATGCTGTTTGACATCATCAACAAAAGCGTAAATACCGGCTTCGCTACTGAAGTCTGCAGGCAGGCAAATGGCACCAGCCTGTGTCAGCTGGTCCACGCCGGGGTGCGGTTTGCGGTAACTGGTGATAACCGGATAGCCCGACTCCAGCAGGCGCAGCGCACAATGTAAGCCAACGCGCTGGGCAGCGCCGGTAATCAGAACGGGAAACTGTTTGCTCAAGGGGACTCCTGCGGGAATACGGCTTGCCCGGAACGGGGCGGGCTTGCTAGGCTGCCTGCTGTTTAGTGGCAGGTTAACATTTTGCCGCTGTCTGTTGTATCGCCGGGGCCCAGTGTGTCTGCAAGGCAGAACAGGCGGCTATGGTAATGACTGGAGTGTGGTATGCGTGTTGTGATTGTGTCGGGAACAGTATTCGGTACTTCGGAAGAGGTGGCGTGGCGGGCAAGTGAATTGCTGGCCGAGGCCGGGCTGGATGCAGTTTACCAACAGCACTGGACTTTGCAGGAGCTGCAGGAGCAAGACCCGGCGGCCTTGTTGTTTGTCGTTTCCACTACCGGTATGGGTGAAGTCCCGGAGCGCATGCAGCCGTTGCTTGAGAAGCTGCAGGAGCAACTGCCTGACTGGGCAGGCCGTCCGGCAGGAATTATCGGGCTGGGCGATTCCGGTTATGGCGACAATTTTTGTCTGGCTGCTGATGAGCTGGAAGACCTGGCTGATGAGCTGGGGCTGGTCCGGTTGCAGGAGACCCTGCGTCTGGATGCCAGTGAGACAGTCACGCCGGAGCAGGACTCGATAGCCTGGATAGAAGATTTTGCCGCTTTGCTTGGGGCATGGAATGACTAAAAAGCCAACGCTGCCTGTTCAGCGCCGGCGTACGATGGGTAAACGGCGTGAGAGCATTAGTAAGCCGGTGCTGATTGCTTTGAATAAGCCATTTGATGTGCTGACCCAGTTTACCGATGGGGAAGGGCGCGCCACCCTGAAAGACTGGGTGGATTATCCGGGCGTGTATCCGGCTGGTCGGCTGGATCGTGACAGCGAGGGCTTGCTGTTACTGACCAATGATGGCCGTTTGCAGGCGCGCATCAGCGAGCCGCGCTATCGTATCTGGAAAACCTACTGGGCGCAGGTTGAGGGTGAGGTTCAGGGTGGACAGATCCGTCAGCTGGAAGCAGGCGTTCAGCTCAAGGACGGGCTTACGCTGCCGGCACAGGTGCGGATTATTGATGAGCCACAGTTGTGGGAGCGTAACCCGCCGGTACGATTTCGCAAAACAGTACCGACCAGCTGGTTGGAGATTTGTATTTGT
>Ga0265293_10014244_pt1 | contig 10137 bp, 9 predicted proteins | sample Munlanlewell138R_FD_192505 | JGI IMG/M metagenome (GOLD analysis project Ga0265293, IMG submission 192505) | Leachate microbial communities from a municipal landfill in Southern Ontario, Canada - Leachate well 138R | ecosystem: Engineered > Solid waste > Landfill > Unclassified | place: Canada...
TGTATAATTAAAAAGTAGAGTTTATGAAGAAAAAACTTACGATGTTTTTGGCCCTGTTCTTTATCGGGATAGGGTTTTTGGCCGCCCAGACACAGGTACGGGGTACTGTAGTGGACGATAATGGCGAGCCCGCGATTGGTGCTACAATTCAAGTCAAGGGGATGACACAAGGAACAGTCACCGATATTGATGGTAATTTCACTTTGTCTGCGCCTATTGGCGGTACATTAATTGTTTCATACGTGGGATATGAAACACAAGAGGTGGCAGTAAGTGCCAACGTAAGGGTAGTATTGACGACGGATGCGCAACTTCTTGAAGAGATAATGGTAGTTGCTTATGGAACTGCGAAACGTTCTTCATTCACTGGTTCTGCTGCTGTTATCGATAGCGAAGCGATTTCCAAGAGACAGGTTGCGAATGTAACCAACGCTTTGTCGGGTCAAGTAGCCGGTGTTCAGGTTACTAAGACGAACGGACAACCCGGAACTACTTCAACTATCCGGATTAGAGGGATTGGGTCTATGGCTGCGGGAAATTCACCTTTATTCGTGGTGGACGGTGTCCCATTCGATGGTGACATATCTTCGATTAATACAGCTGACATAGAAAGTACTACTGTGTTGAAGGATGCTGCTTCAAACGCTCTTTATGGAGCTCGTGGTGCTAATGGTGTTATCCTAATCACGACCAAGACTGGAAAAAGTCGTGAAACCGTAATCTCTGTAGATGCCAAATGGGGTACCAACGCAAGAGGTCTTTCTAATTATGACGTGTTAACCGACCCTGGTACTTACTTAGAACAAGCTTATCAAGCTATCTATCATGAGTTTATTAATACTCTAGATGATAATGGCGTTTTGAGAGGGCCCGCCGAGGCTAATGTGTTGGCAAATAGGTTTTTGCCTACTAATCAAAATGGTGGGGTAGGCTATCAGATTTATACTGTCCCACAAGGGCAAAGTTTGATAGGGCTAGATGGCAAACTTAATCAGAGTGCTACGTTAGGGTATAGTGACGGTGATTTTTATTATTTACCAGACAACTGGTACAATGAACTCTTTCAGAAGGGAAACTTGAGACAAGAGTATAACGTGAGTGTGTCAGGTGGTTCTGATAAAATTAGTTATTTTGCTTCAGGTGGTTATCTAGATGATGCAGGAATTGTTGCAAATTCTGGATTCAAACGTTATACAGGACGTTTGAACGCTGATTATCAGGCAAAAGATTGGATGAAATTAAGAGCCAATTTAAATTATACCAACTATGACATGGCTTCGCCGGCCACCCAAGAAGGAACTTCGTCTGCTAACTTATTTTATGTGGCTGATTACTTGGCTCCTGTATATCCGATGTACGTGAGAAATCCTGATAAAAGTATTAAAGTTGATTCTAGAGGATATACAGTATATGACTTTGGTGATAATTCAAGTACCAATTTCAACAGAACGTTCATGAGCGGCTCTAACCCAGCTTCTATGTTGGAGTTAGATAAGCGACAGTATATTGCCGATGTATTCGGGGGTAGATGGGGAGTTGACCTGGATATAATTGATGGTCTGCAGTTTACTTACAACTTAGGTGTAGATGTTGATAATACACGCTATAGTCGTCTTTACAATGCATTTTATGGACAATATTCTCGTGTTGGAGGTATAGTTTATTCGGGTGCATTTAGGACTAGTTCTCTCAATCATCAACAATTGTTGACTTATAACAAGATATTTGATGATATTCATAGTTTCGACCTCTTACTGGGACATGAAACTTATAATTATCGATATAAATACTTGATGGGGAGTAAGGAAAAGTTATATAACCCTGAAATAGTGGAACTTGATAATGCTATTGTAAACCCGACAGCCGAATCTTATACTGATAATTATGGTACCGAAGGATTTCTTGGAAGAGCTCAATATGAATATGATCAAAAGTATATTCTGAGCGGATCTTTCCGTAGGGACGCATCTTCTCGATTTCATAAAGACAATAGATGGGGTACTTTTGGTAGCTTAGGAGGTGCTTGGGTGATGACGCGTGAATCCTTTATGGATAATTTGGATTGGGTTGATTTTCTCAAGTATAAAATTAGTTATGGTATACAAGGTAACGATGCACTCTTGTACAATGATGGTTTAACTAGCAACTATTATCCATACGCAGATCAATTCACCGTGAAAGAAAATAACAAGGACTTTGCTACCACTCTCACTTATAAAGGAAATAAAGATATCACTTGGGAGACTTCATATTCTTTCAATACAGGATTTGACTTCAATTTATTTAATAACAAACTTGGGGGAGGGATAGAGTATTTCAACCGTAAAACTGTTGACCTTCTTTATTATATGCCTGTTCCGGTTTCAAATGGCTATGCTAATATTCCGATGAATATTGGTTCTATCATGAACCATGGTGTTGAGATAGATTTGAGATCTGATATTATAAATACCCGTGATCTGAAATGGAATGTTTTTGCTAACGGGACTTTTATAAAGAATAAAATTCTCGAACTTGCTCCAGAGTTAAAAGGAGAGTTAATTTCTGGGACCCGTATATATCGTGAAGGCGAATCCATGTACAATCTTTACATTAGGAATTACGCTGGTGTAAATGAAGATGGTATGGCCTTGTATTATATCGACGTAAAAGATGACGATGGGAATGTTACAGGAAGAGAAACCACTACAGAATTCAACCAAGCTACTCAGTACGCTACGGGTGACATCCTTCCTACCTTCTATGGGGGTTTTGGAACGAGCCTTAATGCTTATGGTTTTGATTTCTCTGTCTCGTTTGCGTATCAGTTAGGTGGCAGAATGATCGATACAGGTTATCAAGCTTTGATGCACGCTGGTACAACCAATAATGCAGGAACTAACTGGCATAAGGATATCCTGAACGCTTGGACAGTAGACAATAAAGAGACTGATATCCCACGATTGAAGGCAGGTGATCTCTATGCTAATTCAACGTCAGATAGATTCTTGACTAGCTCAAACTATTTAGATTTAACCAACATTACATTAGGCTACACGCTACCAAAGTCGATTGTAAATACATGGGATATTTCAGGTATGAGAGTATACCTTACAGCTGATAACGTTGCTCTCTGGGCTGCAAGAAAAGGTATGGATCCTCGGAGATCATATACTTCTTCGGGTGGGTACCGTTACGCTGCTATCAGGTCTATATCTGGTGGAATAAGCCTGCAGTTTTAACATTTAAAATGAAATGATTATGAAAAAAATAAATTTGAAATTCAATTTACTTTTTATTTCATTATTCTTATTTGTAATCGGATGTTCCGATCTGGATATGTTTCCAGAAGGGGATACTTTCACCGAAGATCAAAAAAAGGATTTAATTGAAATGACACCCGAGAGACTTCAATCAGAAATCAACGGGCTATACTCTGGCTTAATGAGATTCGATGCAATTGGAGACTGGTACGGTAGTACCGTTCACTTTGATTTTGGTTTTGCTTCAGCATGTATGATGTATGATGCATCAGGAATGGATATGCCTTCTGAGAACTCTGGTTATAATTGGTTCAGGAATACACAAAGGTTCACTGATAGAACGGCTCCTAGTTCCAGTACATATTTCTTATGGGATTTGTTTTATAGTAATATCAAAACATCCAATGATATTTTAGCTACATTGCCAGAAGAGATTACCGATCCATTGCTTAAGGCATACAAGGGACAGGCACAAGCCTCACGTGCTTTTTCATATCTAAACTTGGTGCAGATTTACCAGTTTACATATAAAGGGCACGAAAATGACTTAGCCGTGCCAATCGTTACTGAAGAAACTACCACGGAGGAGGCGGCCAATAACCCTCGAGCTACAGTTCAACAAGTTTACGACCTGATTTTAAGCGATCTTGATCAGGCGGTTGAGCTACTAGAAGGATTTTCTAGGTCTGGAAAAGAAGTAATTAATCAAAATGTTGCATATGGGCTGCGAGCACGTGCACATTTGAATATGGAAAGTTGGTCAGAAGCTGCTTCTGATGCTTCAAACGCGATGAACGGTTTCACTCCTTACTCACTAGAAGCGGTTTCGAAGCCTTCCTTTAATGATATTGCTGCTTCTTCATGGATTTGGGGTATTGATGTGTCAGAAACAAATGATATAGTCCAAACAGGTATTATAAACTTTCCTTCGCATATGTGTTCATTGACCGGTAATGGGTATGCCCCCGGATATGCAGGCAGATATATGAACAATAACGTATGGGAGGCTATTTCCGAGACAGATGTTAGAAAAGGATGGTGGGCAAAAGCAGTTTACGGTGAGGATGAAGAAGGTGAACAAATTATAGTTGATTTTATTGCTCCCAACGTTGATATGACTTGGACCACTGTTTACAACGGGGTTGAGTATGGAGTTGTAGATTGGTTTGGCTGGAATGATGATTATTTAAACGTGAAGTTTGGTCCTTACCAAAATATTTATAACAACCCAACCAATGCTTCTGACTTTCCTTTGATGCGAGTAGAAGAAATGATTCTTATCCGGGCTGAAGCATTAGCTATGGGAGGAGACTTTGGTTCTGGAAAGCAAGTTTTGGAGGATTTTGTTAAAACTTATCGCGACCCTGCGTATTCTGCTTCAGCCACAGACGCGATAGGACTTCAAGATGAGATATGGATGCAAAGAAGAGTTGAGTTATGGGGTGAAGGTTTTTCATTGTTTGATATGAAGAGATTGAAAAAGCCATTAGAAAGAAGAGGCACAAATTTTCCAGAGGCTCTCAGATACAACCTCCCCGCTGAAGCTCCAATTTTATTATGGCTTTTGCCCGAAGATGAAGTAAATACAAACGAAGGAATCAGTGAATCTACTAATAATCCAGTGATAACCGTTCCCTCCGTGTAAATTTTACGACCTAATATTATCCATTGAAGAGGCTGTCTCATAACACAACTTGAGACAGCCTTTTTTTAGTATGCCGTGCATGGTATTTAACTTGGTGGTGGAAGTCCACTATGGGGGTTGATAGTCGCCAACCATTAGTTACAAGCAAGGGTGTCTATCGTGAGGTAGAATCTGAAGGAAGCCGACGGCAAAATCCCGTCCCGAAGAACACGAATCGCACGTAGGCATATCCCTTGGGATAAGGCTGCTAAACAAGTCAAAGTCCAAAGACTATACAGACATGGAGTGTAAATGCGGCGGGGAAATGGGATGAAAGTTACTTACCTTACCACGGGAGGTCTCACGGACGCCTGGTGAAGATGACTTATTCGATGCACCATAGCGGTGTAAAGCTTGCCGTGAGAAGTCAGCAGATGCCATAGTACCATATATCACCTCACAACATGGGAAGGGCAGAACCTTAATTGATGAGTAGTAAGTGAATGTTACCGTAATATGAAAGGAAGACAGCAGAAAATCTCTAACAAACAAGAGACCTACCCGCGGAATAATAGGACGGCATCTGACGGCCACGTGGGAGGGCGGACTTTCCTATGGATAACTGAAAACAACCTCACCGACCCAGAAAACCGTCAAGAGAATGGACTTCTTGAAGCTATTCTTTCACCTGCAAACCTGAATGCTGCTTACAAACGAGTAAAGATCAATAAGGGTGCGTCAGGTGTTGACAAGATGGAGGTAGAGTCTTTAAAAGATTATCTTGTCAGTCACAAGGATATGCTAATAGAATCTATTCTGGAGGCGCGATACCATCCCAATCCGACATGACGGGTATTAATACCCAAAGAAAACGGGAAACAGCGACAGTGGGGTATCCCCACGGTAGTAGACAGGGTCATCCAACAAGGCATAACTCAGCAACTAACCCGTATTTACGAGCCCCAGTTCTCTGACCACAGCCATGGGTTCAGACCCAATCGGTCAGCTCACGGGGCACTCCAAAAGTGTCAGGAATATATGACCGGGGGATATATCCATGCAGTTGATATTGACTTGGAGAGATTCTTTGACACTGTAGGGCACAACAAACTAATCGAGATATTATCCCGCACGATAAAGGACGGTAGAGTTATATCACTCATTCACAAATATCTTAATGCAGGTGTTGTACAGGGAGAACGCTTTGATGAGATACTTGAAGGGGTATCCCAGGGTGGCCCCCTTAGTCCGCTTCTTGGAAACGTGCTTCTAAATGAGTTGGACTGGGAGCTTGAAAGACGTGGACACAAGTTTGTACGTTATGCCGATGACTGGGTGCAACGAATGCGTCTTCCTGAACTTTCCCCTGGAAGGAAAACTACGTACCGATGGCATCATCGTGGAAACTACCGGCCTTTCCGCTGAAGAGATCGAGAAACTATAAATAAGCGTTCTGGATACCCGGGTATTAATCAAACGAAATTCACCTGACTTAGTTCTTTCCCGAAAGCTTGTAAAGTTTCTTCTATTTTTTTCACGGTTTTGGGTGAGGGTTGGCGGTGACCGGTCAAATAATGGCTTAGCTGTTTGCGGTTAATACCTGTAACACCGAAAAGACCGAAACTAAGATTTTCGTAAAAATCCATATTGGTTTGGTATCAGCCGTTCTTTCCTCTCGAAATAGTAACATTTGCTTTCAGCGTATTGTTATCAAGTGTGGTATATTGTTCGTCTAGATAAATTTATTCTAATTTAAGATACATACTATTGGAGTTGTACTTCCAGTCGTGAGAACCGAGGTAGAGCCAGAAGTGAATATTGGCCGGCTGCCATTCCTTGGGAAGTTCAATGATTGCTTTGCCCGCGGCACGAGTGCCACCCTGAACCGTTCGAGCTACCGCGGGTTTACCGTTATTGAAACAGACGATGTATACCTTGTCGTTATCGCTTCCCCTTGCGAGTGGCAAGGATAGCCGGGTATCCCACGTGAAGGTGGCCTCGCGCGTGACGGGATCGATCCGGACATTCGCGTCCGAGGGTAATTGCAGGGGGCCGGCGGCAATTTGAATCTTGCTGAAGTCGATGTAGAAGTTGGGATAGTCACCCGCGACCGCTTCCCGGCATGCTTTGCCAATCAAGGTCCTGTAGGCATTATGAATATCGGGGTAGCCCCGCTTGATGGCGATGAGCAGGGGAGACAGCTCTTTGTTAACCAACGCGAACCTCGCGCGGTTTGCCTGCTGCTTGGGCGTTTTCGGGTTGCGCGGCTTGCTGTAGGTCCTGAATACCTGCTTGCCGTCTCTTGTCACGTAAGCAATTATTGGCCCGATCTTGCCAGAAAAGCCGCTTAATTTTGAAAGATCTATTCTTCCCATGGTTATTAATTTTTAGATAATGCAATATTACTACATTCCCGTGAGAATGTCAAGTACTTGGCTTATAATGAGCCGCTGCAACTCCATATACATATGGAGATGATATGGGGATGGTATGGAGATACTATGGAATTGCACCAGCGAAGGTACGACCGAGGTACGACCGAAACACGGCCAAGTCACGGCCATGGACTAGCGAAGGACCACGTTCCCACGTACTCGTGAGAAGTTAATATCGAAGTTTCTTCCATCCCCGAACACGCTCGTTTTCTTAGCAAGCGTATTTTCCCTGATTGCCGCGGTCCAACCACCGCTACTGCCCGGTATTGGGATGCCAATAAAGCGAGTTCTTTTGCTGCTGTTCTTTCAATCATAATATCACGTATACAATATTGGAATTGGATTCCCAAATTGTATAATGCGTCACGAGAAAAACGCTGGAGGAGGTGAAACAGGAATTTGAAAATGCATTTGACTTTCATATCCTAGGTTGTATTGATGACGGCGACGATTTGCCGGACTGGGTCGTGAAAGGGAACTACGAGTTTGATTATAAACTCGCGATTTCGGCATTGTTACAACATTTCGATGGTATTCTAACGCGTTCGGCCCTATCACGCGTGACGGGCATAAATGAACGGCAATTAGGACATTATGCAACCGGTTACCGCAAGCCACGCCCCGCGCAACGAGAAATAATAATTAATGGTTTTCACCAGTTAGCAAAAGAATTTTCAGAAGTCGTGTGAGTATTGCTTGTCAACCTAATATTCGCGTTGGATCACCGGAAAGGTTGTCACGCACCGGCCTTCTTATATTCCCCTGTAATGGTGGTGTACAATAACGGAAATGAATTCCAGCCAACTTGCCAAATAAAATTTAGCCATCTTTCCGAATAAAATTCAGCCAATTTGCCGAATAGTCACCTGTAATATATTGATAAACAAGAAAAATATACTATATTTGTACCTGTACTATTCAACAAGTGTGAAGACAACATGGAAGAGTCGGTTACTTACATGCCAAGAATTGCAGACCAACTGCTGGAAGAACAACTTCAAGCATCGGGAGTGGTATTGATTCAAGGCCCAAAGTGGTGTGGGAAGACCACCACGGCAGAACAACAGGCCAAAAGCGTGTTATACATGGATGCTCCAAAGACACGTGATGCTAATTTACTATTGGCAGAGACAGATCCTGAAATTATTTTCAAAGGAGATACGCCGCGTTTAATCGATGAGTGGCAGTTGGCGCCTAAATTATGGGATGCAGCACGATTTGAAGTGAGTCGTAGACGCTTACCGGGACAGCTTATTTTTACCGGGTCAAGTGTTCCACCGGATATGTCGGAGATAACTCACTCGGGTGTTGGTAGGTTTGCCTGGGTAACAATGAGACCCATGAGCCTGTGGGAGTCCGGAGAATCAACCGGCAGTGTAAGCCTGGGTGCTTTATTTCAAGGAGAGGCGGGAGCTTCCGTTGCATGCGATATCTCGTTAAGAGAATTGGCTTACCTTATATGCCGAGGAGGGTGGCCGGGTTCTCTCGTTTTAGAACCCAAAGCCGCTTTGCGACAAGCTATGAATTACGTGGATGCAGTAGTGAACAGCGATATCTCTAGAGTAGATAACGTGAGTAGGAATCCAGAGTTTACCCGAAGGCTGTTACGTTCTTATGCTCGTCATCAAGGGCAACAAGTGTCTATCAGGACAATCCACGAGGACTTGGAGAATCACTCGGCGGGAAGCATGAGCGCGGACACCATTAGCTCCTATATTTCAGCTCTCGAGAAAATATTTGTAATTGAAGATATGCCGGCGTGGAGTCCTAACCTCAGGTCTAAAACAGCCATACGTACTTCTGACACCCGTTATTTTGTAGATCCGTCAATAGCCACTGCAGCTCTTGGAGTAGGTCCCGAAGATCTAATCGGAGACCTGAACACCCTTGGTCTGTTCTTTGAGACCATGGCCGCGCGGGATCTTCGAATTTATGCTGACGCGCTTGACGGGCATGTATATCATTATCGTGATAAAAATGGCTTAGAGTGTGACGCGGTTTTGCATCTACGTGATGGAAGCTACGGGTTGATCGAGGTAAAACTGGGAGGGGATAGTTTAATAGAAAGTGGTGCCAAGACCCTCGGGCAGTTGGCCGACAAGATAGATACTGCAAAAATGAAATCTCCATCTTTCTTAATGGTTCTCACGGGGGTAGGACAATATGCTTATCGTCGCGAAGACGGTGTACACGTCGTACCAATAGGTTCCTTGAAAAATTAACCGCTTCCCTTGGTTTAACGATAACACTCATTTTATTGGGAACCTGGTCATTTGCCTCTTCCCAGCTTACGCCAAATTCACTCAATACCTCTTGCATGTTACCGGAAGAGTATTGTTTGACAAACCCGACCGGGGGGATTCCTACCCTTACTTGAATATTTTTCTGTTGCTTTCTCTGGTTGGTAACAAGAAACACGGTCTCTCCTTCTTCGCGAACATTAATAATGATTCAAAATGGTGTTCGTTTTTCTTATAAATCACCTCTAATGTTGTGATATATGTCAACTTTTTGTATATTTGGAGCATGCAACGAAGAACTCTCACATACGGGGGGTATTTCGAACGATTCATTCAAACGTTAACAAGAAAAGAACTCGAAAAAGTTGAATATGTATTGAGTTTACTGGAGACCCAGGATAAGTTGCCAGTGAAATTTATAAAATACATTCAAGATGATTTGTTTGAATTGCGGGTCATGTATAGTGGTAAGATCTTTCGCGTGTTTTTTATTTTTGATCAAGATAGAATTGTTGTTCTTTTTAATGGTTTTCAAAAGAAAACACGAAAAACCCCGAAGGGAGAAATAGAAAAGGCATTAAAGATTAAAGCAGCCT
>Ga0265293_10014246_pt1 | contig 10136 bp, 4 predicted proteins | sample Munlanlewell138R_FD_192505 | JGI IMG/M metagenome (GOLD analysis project Ga0265293, IMG submission 192505) | Leachate microbial communities from a municipal landfill in Southern Ontario, Canada - Leachate well 138R | ecosystem: Engineered > Solid waste > Landfill > Unclassified | place: Canada...
GCGCCCAGGCGATACTCCCCTGTATGGCGGTTACCATGGTTGTCCAGTGTCAACGCACCGCTGAAGCGGGGCTCATCCTCCAGGGTCACGGTCAGGTCGGATTGCCCCGGCTCACTGCCCGCTGACAGCGAGGAGCTGGCCCCGGTGCCGGGCAGGTCATTCAGCAACAGCACTCGCCGCTCCAGCGGTTTGAGGGTTACCGCATCGCCGCTTTCCAATCCGTGCAGCATGGCGTGGGGTATGCCATCGCGCAGGCGGCTCTGATTCTCCAGCGTCACCTTGCCATAACGACCCTCTGCAACGGCCAGGGTGATGATGCCCTCCTCGCCGATTTCCTGGGCGGGCAGATAAGCCCGGCTGACCAAGTAGCCCTCGCCCCGGTAATAGGCTGTCAGCCGGTCCGCGGCGTGATACAGCTGCGCCAGGCTCAAGGTCTGCCCGGTCAGATCCGTGAGTTGTGCCAACAACTCCTCGGTCGCCACACTGTGGTTGCCTTCAATCCGGAATTGTTTCACCGGGATACGGATATCGGACTGCGGCACAGCAGCCGGCCCCGGCATGGGCACCTCCAGCACCGGCTCCGTTGGGGGCGGCAGGGTCAGTTCCCTTTCTTCCAACATCCGCAGGCTGTCGCCCGCCTGGGGTGGTTGTTGTGCCACCGCGACCGTCATCGGCAACCAGCAGCTTGCAACCCATAGACCCAATCGTTTTGTCTTCATGCTCTTCCTTCCCTGAGTAACCTGTTTACTGCTGATCGGCTGCACGGTTACCCAATGCCCCTGTTGTCATCAATACCACCTCGCCGGCCAGCCCCTGCAGGTTCAAGCCTTCACCCTCTATGGTCAGCGGCAGTAAAGCGGCCCCTGGCATGTCGATCGGCATTCCCTGTGGTGCCCTGATTGCTGCGTAGTAGCCCACCGGCAGAGCTGGGTCTGTGATACTGGCGACGGTCTGCACCGGGCCACGGAGCTGATAGTTGCCACTGTCCCCGCCGCTGAGTTCACCACTCACGGTAACGGTTTTGTTGTCGCCAACTTTGGCATCCTCAAACAGCCCGGTGAGTGCAACATCGAGGTCATCACCGCTGATTACTCCGTCCAGACCGGCCACTACATCCGCATCGGTGGTGCCGTCGTAGACCTTGCTGTGCGCAATCGCGTTGATCAGGTCGATAACCTTGGCGGAGATATCGGCAGTCGTGGTGGTGGGGCCGCTCAGGGTGTAATTACCGGCGTCTGCGCCGGAAAGCGCGCCGTTCACAGTTACGGTCCTGCCGGTGCTAGCGTTCTTGTCATCGAACAAACCAACCAGCGCAACGACCAGATCGTCACCGCTGATCACGCCATCCAGATCGGCGGCAACATCCGCATTCCTGGTGCCGTCATACACCCGGTTCTGAGCCACTGTATTGATCAGGTCGATGACTTTGGCAGTGATATCCGCTGTCGCCGTGGCAGGACCGCTCAAGGTGTAGTTGCCGGCATCTGCGCCGGAGAGTGTGCCAGTCACAGTGACGGTTTTGTTGCTACCCGCATTCTTGTTATCGAGCAGGCCGTTGAGCGCAACATCGAGGTCGTCGCCGGCAATCACACCGCCCAGATCGGCAGCTACGTCGGCATCGGTGGTGCCGTCGTAGACTCTGTTTTGAGCTACCGCGTTGATCAGATCAATCACTTTGGCGGTGATATTGGCATTCGCCGTGGCAGGGCCACGCAGGGTGTAGTTACCTGCGTCCGCCCCAGACAACGTGCCGTTCACAGTGACGGTTTTGCCGGTGCCCGCATTCCTGTTATCGAACTGGCCGTTGAGCGCAACATTGAGGTCGTCGCCGGCAATTACTCCGTCCAGATTGGCGGCCACGTCGGCATCGTTGGTGCCGTTGTACTCGCGGTTCTGCGCCACGGTGTTGATCAGGTCGATGACTTTGGCGTTGATGTCGGCGGTGGTGGTGACCGGGCCGTTCAGGGTGTAGTTGTTGGCGTCAGCGCCGGTTAGCGAACCTGTGACGGTCACGTCTTTTCCGGTTCCCGCGTTTTTGTTATCGAACAAACCAACCAGCGCAACGTCAAGGTCGTCGCCACTGATCACGCCATCCAGTTTGGCGGTCACGTCCGCGCTGGTGGTACCGTCGTAGGCCCGGTTCTGAGCCGCGGCATTGATCAGATCGATCACCTTGGCGGTGATGTCGGCGGTCGTGGTGGCAGAGCCGCCCAGGGTGTAGTTACCGGCATCTGCGCCGGAGAGCGCACCAGTTACAGTGACGGTCTTGCCGGTACCTGCGTTCTTGTCGTCGAACAAACCGTTCAACGCAACGGCCAGATCGTCGCCGCTGATGACTCCATTCAGATCAGCAGCCACATCCGCATCGGTAGTGCCGTTGTACTCGCGGTTTTGTGCTACAGCATTGATCAGGTCGATCACTTTGGCAGCGATGTCGGCGGTAGTTATTACCGGGCCGCTTAGGGTGTAGTTGTCTGCATCAGCGCCGGTCAGTGAACCCGTAACGGTAACGTTTTTGTTAGTGCCAGCATTTTTATCAGCAAACGCACCATTAACAGCCAGTTGCAGGTCATCACCTGTGATCAGGCCGTCCAAGTCAGCAGCTACATCCGCACCGGTGGTGCCGTCGTAGACCTTGTTGTGCGCAATCGCATTGATCAGGTCGATGACTTTGGCGGTGATGTTGGCCGTGGTGGTGACAGGGCCGCTTAGGGTGTAGTTGCCTGCGTCTGCGCCAGAGAGAGTGCCCTCGATGGTGACATTTTTGTTGGTGCCCGCGTTCTTGTTATCGAACAAACCACTGAGTGCAACGTCGAGATCATCACCTGTGATCACGCCGTCCAGCTCGGCAGTGACATCGGCATCGATGGCGCCGTCATAAGTCCGGTTCTGAGCCACCGCGTTGATCAAATCTATGACTTTGGCGGTGATGTCGGCGGTGGTGGTGACCGAGCCATTCAGGGTGTAGTTGTTGGCGTCAGCACCGGTCAGTGAACCTGTTACGGTCACGTCTTTATTGGTGCCTGCGTTTTTGTTGTCGAACAGTCCCGTCAACGCTAGGGTCAGATCATCACCGCTGATCAATCCATCCAACTCGGCCGTCACGTCGGCACCGGTGGTGCCGTCGTAGTCCCGGTTCTGAGCCACAACCTTGATCAAGTCGATGACCTTAGCAGCGATATCAGCTGTTGCAGTAGTGGAACCTCTCAGGGAATAGTTATCCGCGTCAGCTCCGGAGAGCGTGCCACTTACGGTCACGGTTTTGTCGCTACCCGCATTCTTGTCGTCGAACAAACCGTTCAGCGCAACGTCGAGATCGTCTCCACTGACCACCCCATCCAGCTCAGCGGTCACATCCGCATCGGTGGTGCCGTCGTAGATTCTGTTTTGAGCAATCGCATTGATCAGATCGATGACTTTGGCGGTGATATCGGCAGTCGTGGTGGCGGGGCCGCTCAGAGTGTAGTTACCGGCATCTGCGCCGGAGAGCGCACCAGTCACAGTCACGGTCTTACCGGTGCCCGCATTCTTGTTATCGAACAAACCGCTCAGCGCAACGGCCAGGTCGTCGCCGCTGATTACGCCATCCAGCTCGGCTGTCACGTCGGCGCCGGTCGTGCCGTCGTAGGTCCGGTTCAGAGCCACCGCGTTGATCAAGTCGATCACCTTGGCGGTGATATCGGCGGTCGCCGTGGCAGGTCCGCTTAGGCTGTAGTTGCCTGCATCTGCGCCAGAGAGAGCGCCGTTCACAGTCACGGTCTTGCCGATGCCGGCATTTTTGTTATCGAATGCTCCATTAACAGCCAGTTGCAGGTCATCACCTGTGATCACGCCATCCAGGTCAGCGGTGACATCGGCATCGGGGGTGCCGTTGTACTCGCGGTTCTGCGCTACCGCGTTGATCAGATCAATCACTTTGACAGTGATGGTCAGGGTGCCGGTGCCTTCGTCGATAATCAGGTCGTAACCCTGCTGGCCGGAGTAGAGGCCATCCCCTGACAGGGCATAAGTGCCTGCATTGCGGCCACCGCCGATGCTGCCTAGCACCAGGTTGCTATCATAACCAGGGGCACTGGCTTTCCAGTTGCCGGTTTGCGTGGAGCCATCGTAGGTGACGCTATCGTCGTCCACCGTAACGGTCAGCGCAGTGAGAAAATGACGCAACAGAGGTGAGGTGTGACCCTCGTAAATGCGCCAGACGCTGCCAGTGCCGCCTTCGGCATCGATATCCCAGCCTGCGAAGGTATCCCGATTCATCAATTCGGCCCAGGTTTTGCCAACGCTGATGGAGTTGGGGTATCCCGTTCTCGCTGTGCCATCGCTGTCGGTGGTGGCGTAGAAGCTGCCCATGATGGAGCCGCCACCGACAGAACCGACCAGGCCGCCGATATGATCAGTCCCAGTCACTGCACCGGCGGCATAGGACTCGCTGATGCTGCCGTTCAGAGAACCGACCAGGCCGCCAACATTGCTAGTTCCAGTCACCGCGCCGGTGGCATAAGACTGATTAATGGTGCCGAACTCCAAACCACCGACCAAGCCGCCGACATAGTCAGTGCCATTCACCTCGCCCGTGGCATAGGACTCGCGGATGGTGCTGCCGCTATTCTGCCGGCCGACCAGGCCACCGACCATATCATTGCCGTTCACCGCGCTGGTGGCATAGGACTGGCTGATGCTGCCGCGCATCTGCCAACCGACCAGGCCGCCAACATAATAGCCATAGCCACTCACCACGCCCGTAGCATAGGACTCGCTGATGCTGCTAATCAGCTGAACACCGACCAGTCCGCCGACACCGATCTGCCCGGTAATGTCGATATTTTCCAGCCCCACATGGCGGAGGGTGGCGTTACTGTTGTAGCCAAACAATCCGACATTGTCGGTAGTCCCGCGGTCAATAAACAGATCGCTAATCACATGGCCCAGGCCATCGAAAGTGCCGGTGAAGCGGTTGCTGTAGTTGCCAATGGGGTTCCAGCCCTGGCCGCTGTTGGCGGTGGTGCTGGCGTAATTGTCGTAACCCGCTGTGCCGCTGCTCAGGTTATTGAGCAGGTTGAAGAAGTAATCGCCGCTCAGCACATCGCTGTTGTAGTTGATGTTCTGCAACTGCTGCCAGTTGGTGATGGTGTAGGGGTCGAGGTCGGTACCCCAGCCGCCCGCAAACAGGGTGCCACCCAGCACAATATCTTCTTCGCGGGTGACGCCGCGCAAATACGGCAGCCCGCCCATAGCGTAGCCTGCGTAATCCGCACCGTAGTCCGCAAAGCCCCAAACGGCGTTATCCCAGTCAGCGAAGGTGTCCCGGTTCATCAACTCAGTCCAGGTTTTGCCTTCGCCGCCGGTGTTGGTGTATCCCGTTCTCGCTGTGCCATCGCTGTCGGTAGTGGCGTAGAAGCTGCCCATGATGGAGCCGCCACCGACAGAACCGACCAGGCCGCCGACCCCGGTGGTTCCACTCACCGCGCCCGTAGCATAGGACTGGCTGATGGTGCCACCATTTTTCCAACCGACCAGGCCGCCGACCCAGTTGGTTCCACTCACCGCGCCCGTGGCATAGGACTGGCTGATGCTGCCACCAACCTGATAACCGACCAGGCCGCCGACCCCGGTGGTTCCACTCACCGCGCCCGTAGCATAGGACTGGCTGATACTGCCACTACCCTGAGCACCGACCAGGCCGCCGACATAATAAGCGCCAGTCACCGCGCCCGTGGCATAGGACTGGCTGATGCCGCCACGCTGATAACCGACCAGGCCGCCGACATCACTAAGGCCGCTCACCTCACCCGTGGCATAGGACTGGCTGATGGTGCCACTATCCTGATAACCGACCAGGCCGCCGACATAAGACCGTCCGGTAATGCTGCCGCCTGCCAGTCCCACATTGCGCAGGGTGGCATTAGTGAGGCCAAACAGCCCGACATAGTTGGTAGTCTCGCGGTCAATAAACAGATCGCTGATCACATGGCCCAGGCCATCGAAAGTGCCGGTGAAGCGGTTGCTGTAGTTGCCAATGGGGTTCCAGCCTGCGCCACTGTTCCAGCCTGCGGTGGCGCTGGCGTCGATATCCGAGCCCATCACATAGTGGCCGCCCAGGTCACCGTTGATGTCTTGCAGGGCGTTAAGGTCGGTAATGATGCCGTAGTTCATCACCTCACCCACGCTGCCCAGTTGGGTGCTGAAGCTGCCGGTGGAGGCCAGGTTGACCGGGGCGTTGATGTGGTAGGTGGCGTCACGGCCACCGATTTCGCCATTGGCGCTGCCCTGGCCATACTCCAGCGCCAACCCGGCGGTGCCACCGGCGTGCAGGGCTTCGTTAATGTGAATGTCGCGCTCGGCGCTGAGGGTGAGGGTGTTCTGCTCCCAGGTGACAGTGTCGTTGACGAAAATATCGCCGTTGCCGGCGGTGGCACCGTTGACGCTTTCGATTTCGACGTTGTTATTGGCAAGCTGGCTGCTCAGGGTGGCACCGGTGATGTCGCCGCCGCTGTCGGCAATGGTGAAGTCGTTAGGGTCGATCAGCCAGGTGCCGGTGTCGCCGTTATCGGCGCGGGTGGTGATGTGTACGTCATCGGCAATGTTGACGGTGGCACCAGAGGTTTCGATAAAGCCGCCGTTGCCGCCATTGGGGCTGGCACTTTCCGGCGCACTGGCATCCAGGGTGCCGCTGATGTTGGCGGTGCCGCTTTGCATATCCGCCAGCAGGATGATTTTGCCCTCGCGCTGCTCCACGGTATGGGCGCGAATCTGGCCGGTGTTGTTGACCACCGAGTCGAGCACCTGGTCGGCGGCGTGGGTGGTGAGGTAGACGCTGCCGCCATCGGCCTGGATGGCCCCGTGGTTTTCCACCAGGGCGTTGAGCTGGCCCTGGTCGATGGTTAGATTGATCAGGCCGTCGCCGGCAAAGTCCAGGGTGATTTTTTCACCGGCGGCCATGGCCACGCTGCCGAGGTTGGCGTGGATGATGCCTTCATTGCTGACATGGCCGCCCAGTAGTGCGACCGCACCACCATCGGCGTGGATGTTGCCGCGGTTGATCACCGCCTGATTGCCGTTGCCCTGGAAGCGGTAGTTGCCGTCGAGAAAGTCCTGGTTGTCGATATCCAAAGTAGAAGCCACCAGGCCGCCGACATTGACGTTGGCTCCTTCGGCAAACAGGACACCATTCTGGTTGACCAGAAATACCTTGCCGTTGGCATTGAGGTTGCCATAGATAGCAGTGGGGTCATTGCCGGTGACGCGGTTGAGCGCCACTGAACTGGCGTTGTTCTGCTCGAAGTTGACGGTATTGCCCTTGCCGATATTGAACGACTGCCAGTCGATAATGGCTTTATCGGAGAGCTGCTCGACGTTCAGGGTATGGCCGTTGGGCAGGGTGATGCTGGCGTTGCCTGCGATGACCTGGCCGTTCTGCGGTAGAGTGGCGGCCCAGAGCGTGCCGGGTAGCCCGGGCAGGCCGATGCACAGGAGGATAATGATGGAGCCACGCAGGCGTTGCGCTTGGCGGCGGGTTGCGCCCTGGCCCTTGTGTCGCCCCTTGGCCAGTTCAGACACGGCCTGCCAGGTGCCCAGCGCAGCGTTGAAGACGGTTTTGAAGATATGGTTCATGATCCTGCTTCTCTCCAGGATGTCTCTGCCCCGGGCTGGGCAGAGACATTTCCCCTTGCTTGTTGTGTCATCCAGACTGCAAGGGTAGAGATCAGGCACTTCGAGAACCACATCACACTTACATCATTTTCTGGTTTATTATCATTTTCGAATACCGCATGGCAGCTCAATGATTCAAGGTAGGATCTCACCATGAAAGACGCATCCCCCATCGACAATCCTGCTCTTGCAATTCCATCTGACATGGATGGCGGGCAGACCCTTGATCTACCTGGCATTCGCGGTCGCATGGAGTGTCTGGAGTTTGCCAGCGGCATGGTGCTGTACCGTATGGAATACGAAACCCGGGAGGATTGCTCGGTACCGGTGCAGCACAGCCTGAGCGAACCCTGGCTGGGAGCCGCCATGCCGCTGCAGGGGCGGTTGGCGTTTTCCCATCCCTGCGGCAAAACCTATACGCTGACGCCGGAGTCAGCGATGCTGAAGCGGGTGGACACGGCCGGCAAGCAGGTTCACATCTCAGGTGGGCAGTTGGTACGCCATATCGAAGTAGCATCGCCTCTGGCAGCCCTGAAAGCCCGCTTCGGAGAGGAGCTGCCTGAGCGGCTCTCATTATTCAGCGACGCCCCCTTCGGCGAATTTCAGCTGGCCCAATCCTTCTCACCCAGCCAGCGTTTGCGGCAACTGGCCAGCAACCTGTTCGACGGCCATGCGCGCGGCAGTGCCAGGTTGTTGAAACTGGAAGGCATTGCCAATCTGTTCATGGCTGAGATCATTGAGCTTTTCTGCAATGAAGATGCTGGGGAAGACCGCATTATCGTCTGGGAACAACAGGCGTTGGCGGACATCATTACCTATATCGAAACCCATCTGGATGGTGCCCTGACCATCGTCCATCTGGCGACCATGGCTGGCCTGTCCGAAAGCCGCCTGGATCAGCTGTTTCGCCAGAAATTTCAGCTGAGCTGTGCCAATTACGTGCGCAACGAAAGAATGGCCGCTGCCCACCGCTGGCTGGAAAGCAGCGAGCTGTCGGTAAAAGATGTTGCCGCCAGGATCGGCTACAACCACGTCAGCAACTTTTCCCGCGCCTACCGTACCCGGTTCGGCGAAACACCGGCAAGAACCCTGCGACGAGCGCTGACAAAAACGCTTTAGAGGTGTGCCCTGCAATTGTTCTACGACAGTGCGCTCCGGCAGGTCGTTAATATGGCATGAATTTCCGCCTCTGTGCTACGACCATGAAGAGCAGCGCGCGCACGAAGCGCACGATGCACCTCAACACCCGCGCCGGCAGACCTTTGCGGTCGCGAGTGTTTTGCTATAATGCGGCTTCGGAACGACTGACCAGCTGAGATTGAGCGTTCCCCAGCTGCTTCAGGGCAGTGCTCACGCGGCATAAGCCAAGTGGTGACCGGATAGCTTTTGCGACAATTTCAACGATCTTCACGGGTATGCCACAGGCGCAGCACGTAGATAGTGGAGTCCGCTATTTCGTACCGCATCTCATAGTGGCCGACAAGAATCCGCCGAACGTCTCGCGGATCGAACTCTTCCAGTCGTTCGCCGATGCGCGGATTGGTCAGCAACGTGGTCGGTGCGGTCGTGAGCTGCTGCACCGTGCGGGCCGCAGCGGGCTGATTCACCGCTGCCAAGAACTTGTAAAGGCGCGCCAGATCGGACAGGGCCTTACTCGCCCACTTCAACTCCATCAGTGCGGCACCGGCACCGGGGTATCAGTGCTCAGGCTGTCGGCCCAGGCCTGTACGGCCTGATGGTCGATCACGCAGCCTGTGTCCACATCAGACAAAGCCTCGCGGGTCAGTCGGCTACGTTCTTCTTCTTGATCGAGCCAGGCGGACAGGGCTTGCTTGACTATCCAATTTTTGGAGCGTTCCAGGCGCTCGGCGATTTCATCGACTCGTATGGCCAAGTCAACAGGGACGTGAGCAGTGACGGATCGGGTTTTGGCGGGGGTGGCCATGATGAATTACTCCTGTCTGTCCTTTGGTGATTGGGTTTGTATTGGTTTTGCGTAATTTTTATTCAAAACCAATCATATTGAATAGCTGCGCATCGTCAAGCATAATTTGATGTAAGGAGCGCCTCACAGAAGCAACCCTTTCCGGCCCCCTTTACCCTTTTGGGGTTAACCAAATCCGTACCTTTCGGGCAAGGCCCTTGCCCCTTGGTCTACCATTCCCTTCCTGGGCCATTTCCGCCTTTTTGCTGGTGCAGCCATTTAGTCAATGGCTACCTTCTGCTATCTCTGATCGGCGCGGGTCACACTCTCAAACCATGCCGCCATCTCCGCCTGAATATCCGTACTGACCGGAGAAGGCACCCCGACATGCAGCTTCATCTCCTTTGCTTTCAACTCTGCCCGCTGCTTGGCAAGCAGGCTTCGCTGCTCCGCAAACACCGGTGACAGTGCTTCCACTGGAACGTCATATCCCTCATGCTCATTCATCTGTCTGCGCAGCCGTTTGAACTGATCTGGATCTGGCTGGCCATCGAGTACTCGT
>Ga0265293_10014251_pt1 | contig 10130 bp, 9 predicted proteins | sample Munlanlewell138R_FD_192505 | JGI IMG/M metagenome (GOLD analysis project Ga0265293, IMG submission 192505) | Leachate microbial communities from a municipal landfill in Southern Ontario, Canada - Leachate well 138R | ecosystem: Engineered > Solid waste > Landfill > Unclassified | place: Canada...
GCTGGAAGTGATGATGCACTCTCACTTTATAAGATACTTTTAGAGTACAAATAAAGATGCCATCTAAAGATATGATAACTCCAGAGGAGTTAAATCTTTTAATAGAGCAGACTTATAAGGTTGAGGGCGAGTTTAATGAGCTAAAGGCATCTTATACGCATCTACAAAACACTATAGAAAGAGTCGTTGAGTTTTTACCAAATGCTATATGGATTATAAATGAAGATAGCAGTGTATTTTTGCAAAACTCAAAGGCTAGAGAACTTCTAGAACTCCTAAGGCTTATAAAGCTTAAAAGCGATGACTATGAAGTAGCGTTTAACTCAAGGTTTTATCTTATAAAGAGTTCAAGCTATAAAGATAAAACTATGATAAGTGCTACTGATATCACAGAACAAAAAAGAAAAGAAAACCTAGCTACAATGGGGCAGATGGCTGCACACTTATCTCATGAGATAAGAAATCCTATAGGCTCCATCTCACTTCTAAGCTCAACTCTAAAAAAAAGGGTGATGCCTGAGAATATCCCCATAGTAGAAGAGATACAAAAATCAGTTTACCGCATAGATAGAATCATAAAAGCTACTTTGATGTTTTCTAAAGGTATAGAGATAAATAGAAGGAAATTTTTGTGGAGCGAATTAAAAGACTCCATAGATATGTCTATAGGATATTATGGTTATTCAAAAGAGATTAATTTTATCTTTCCTCAAGTTGATTTTGAACTAAATGCAGATAAAGACCTACTAGAGATGCTCTTTTCAAACTTTGTGGCAAATGCTATAGATGCTATAGAAGCAGATGATAGCGATGAGGGAGTTGTGGAGATATCTTATGAGAGAGATGAGAATTATCATAAGTTTAGCATCTATGATAGTGGTGTTGAAGTAGAAAACAGGGCCGAACTCTTTGAAGCTTTTAAAAGCACAAAGTTAAAAGGAAATGGTTTGGGGCTAGTTCTAAGTAGAGAGATAGCTGAGGCTCATGGTGGAAGTGTTGAACTGATGGATAGAGATAAAAAGTTATTTGAGATAAGGCTAGCTCTGTAATAGTGGAATAATTATTGCTTTTGTCGATTTATATAGTTAATACATTTGATTTTAGAGGTTTTAACACCATGTGTATAGAGCATAAAAATATAACTCCACTCTTAGAATTTGTAAAGATTGATAGATTTTATGTTGTTTGTCATTTTAAATGCAAAGTGACTAACAAAACAGTAATCTCTACAGTTCCCTTTGAGCCTTATGATGGAAAGATTGAAATATCGTGGCAAGATATGCTGCTGCGTCCTATAGAATCATACAACAGGTACTATCATACTCCTATTACTATCTATAATTACGATTGCCAAGATACAATTGTGCTCAAAGCCTTTGAAAAAGTTTCACAATTTTTTGAATGGGATGAGAGTTTTAACAGTTATGTTTATATAGAAAAAAAGGGTCTAAATTTTGAACAAAAAGCTAGTTGAAGTAGAGGGAACTACACTCCCTTTTTACACTTATGAAAAAGATGGTTTAGTATATTATGAGTTTGATGCTTCAGGATGTACTCCGCCTGAGCCTATGGTAAATACTATTAGAGGACTAAGTCTTTTAAAGACAACTTCTCATAGACTTGTTGGCATCTACTTTCACGAACCATTTCCTCTATATGAGAGGATTCCAATAACTATTCTCCACGATGTGTTAGAGCGTGAAGATGGGAACTTTGAGATAACTTTTTATAAAGAAAACTTAACTTAAAAATATTTTGAAGAGCTATTTTATAAGTGCTTTATAATTACTCTTATTAATCTGTCTTAAATCCACCACCGAGTGCTTTATGGAGTGTTACAAGTGCATTTAGCTTTGTTTCTAATGAGCTTATGATTTGCTGTTTTGTAGAGATGTATGATTTTTGTGCTTCTAAAAATGTTTCAAAATCATCCGCACCATATTTATATCTTTTATCAACGAGATTCATCTTTAGTAAATACTCCTCCAATAATGCTTCTGTGATTTTACCTTCTTCCTTAGCGTAATAAAGATTATTTAGAGCAACTTCTACTTCACTAAATGCTTGTAAAACAACTTTACGGTAACTTTGCAAAGCAGCTTTTGCTTTTGATTCTTCTATTAGAACTTTATTTTTTAGTCGTCCTCTATCAAATATATTATATTGTATTACAAGTCCTATGCCCAAAGAACTTGTGGGGCTTGAAAGATTTAAAAGATTATCACTCGCAAGTCCTCCTGAGGCGTTGAGTGAAAAACTAGGATAGCGTGTCGCATCTGCAACTTGTATAAGTGCTTTGTTTGAAGCTACAGCCGCTTTTTTTGATGCTATATCAGGACGACGCAATAAAAGCTCTGAGGCAAGTCCTACGCTGACTTCTGCAAGAGAGAGTTCATAAATATTTTCTAAGGGCATTTCATAACTATCTATGGGTTCTGCTATGAGTAAATCAAGAGCATATTTTGCATTTTGATATTTGTTTTTATAATTATTGACACTATTTTTTTGCAAAAGAATCACTGCTCTTTGAGAAATTATCTCTAAATCATCCAAAACTCCTAAAGAGCGTTTTCTTTCTAGTATCTTTAAAATATCTTTCATAATATTTAAGTGTTGTTTTGCTACAGATAATTTTTCTTTTGCAGATAAAACCATTATATAAGATTCCACTACACTAGATATAAGACTCAATCGCACCGCCTCATAATCATAAACACTCATATCTGTAAGGGCTTTTGAAGCACGAATGTTAGCACCCACTTTATCCCAAACATCTATCTCATAACTTATTCCGATAGAGGCTGAAGTACTTTGTGAATTAGTTTTTGAAGCACTATTCTTTTTTATTGTATTTGCAGAGGTGTTTGTATTAAAATCAACTGATGGCATATAGTCCGCACCTGCGGATGCTAAAGCTATCTTTGCTTGTTCTATTTTCTCATAAGATATCAATATATCAGGATTGTTTTTCAATGCTCTCTCTACTAATATATTAAGCTCATTTGAGCCAAAATTCTTCCACCATTTATCTGCTAAAACCTTACTCGATTCATTGGTCATTGAGTAACTTTTAGATATATTTATATCAAGATTTAAATCAGGTTCTATGGTAGAACATCCATTAAATATCAAAAGAATAGTTGTAAAAGTTGTTATTATTATTTTCATCTTTATTACTCCGACATAAGAGCTACGACTGGATCTAGATTTGCAGCTTTTTTAGCTGGTAAATATCCAAAAAGTAACCCTGTTAAAAAGGAAGAAGCAAAAGCAAATATCACAGGCATAAGTGAGTAGTGAACAGGCATTCCAAAACTTCCTACAATATAACTCACTCCAAGACCCAAAAATACTCCTATTGCACCACCAAGTGCTGAAACGACCAAAGCCTCAATCAAAAATTGTATCAAGATATCATTTTGACGCGCTCCAATTGCCACACGCACACCTATCTCTTTTGTACGCTCTGTAACACTTACAAGCATAATATTCATCACTCCAATCCCACCAACAAGCAAAGATATAGCGGCGATAGAGCCTAAAAGGATTGTAAGTGTGTTTTGAGTTTGTGCTGCATCTTGTATAAGTGAAGCCATATTTCTAACTTTAAAATCTTCTATTCCGTGACGCTGCAACAAAACCTCACGAATTGCCGCTTCACTCTCTTGTATTTTTTCTAAATCTTCTAATGCTACTGTTGCATTTCTTAAAATTCTTTCTCCTATGATATGCAAACTACCAGTAGAATATGGAACAAAAATAACATTATCTTGATCTTCTCCAAAAGCAGAAGCACCTTTTTCGCTCATCACACCAATCACTTGAAACATAATGTTGTTGATGATAATATACTCTCCCAAAGACTCTTCATCATTAAATAGAGCATCTTCAAGTGTTTTTCCAATCACCGCAACTTTTGCAATATTTTCATCATCTTCTTGTGTGAAAAAGACTCCCCTCTCAACACTCCAATCACGCACTATTATAAAATCAGCACCTGTAGCATTTAGCATAGTAAGTTGGTCATTATTTGCATGGCGAGCTGTAACGCTAGTTCTTGTTTCTGCAACTGCCGCAATTACATTGTCAATTTGAGCAAGTGGTGGCAAATCTTCTGGCACAAGAGTAGAAATATCAGAGCGTCCTCTTGTGTTTGGCATCCCAGGTCTGATGATAAGTAAATTTGTCCCCATAGCACTGATGCGATCCATCACGCTGTATTTTGCTCCATCACCAATAGCGAGCATTGCAATAACAGAAGCGACACCTATCATAATCCCTAGAAGTGTAAGGATAGTGCGAAAAAGATTCATACGCAAAGAGTGGTATGCTGCGATAGTTGATTCTAGCATCTCACTGATAAAGGAGGTTTTTGACTCGACTTTTTTTATCTCTATAACAGATGTTGGAATTGTTGGTTTCTCATTCCTTACAATCTTGCCATCTTTTATCTCAATAATCCTATGTGCATGTTTTGCAACTTCACTATCATGAGTAATGAGGACAATCGTATGCCCTTTTTTTGAGAGTTCATTTAAAAGTTCTATTACCTCTTCACCACTTTTACTATCAAGTGCACCTGTTGGCTCATCTGCAAAAAGAACTTGACCACCATTCATTAGTGCCCTGGCAATACAAACACGCTGTTGTTGTCCACCTGAAAGTTGTGAAGGGCGGTAATGTAGTCTATGTGCTATTCCTAGACTCGTAAGAAGTTTTTCTGCCCTTATGTCTCGTTCATCTTTGGATATTCCCGCATAAACTGCGGGTAAAGCAACATTTTCCATTGCATTTTGTGCGTGTATTAGATTATAGTTTTGAAACACAAATCCAAATGCTTCTCGTCTAAGTTTTGCTAATTGAGATTTATCAAACTCCTCAATATAGTTACCTGCAAAGGTGTATTTTCCTTCTGATGGCTTATCTAGGCATCCCATGATATTCATAAGAGTTGATTTTCCAGAACCAGAACTTCCTACAATAGCAACAAATTCTCCAGAATAAATATCAAGGTCAATACCATCTAAAACTCTAGATTCAAGAGTACTGTTTTTAAAAACCCTACCGATTCCTTGTAAAGAAATAATAGGGTCTTTTAGTGGATTGAATACCTTTGCATACACTATATTTTCCTAGATTGAGAGGTTTTTTTATTTTTATGTGTAGTTTTTTTCTGGATTATCACTTCTTGGTTTTCGTTTAGTCCACTTTTTATCTCTACTAAAACACGGTTTGAGATTCCTAATTCCACCTCTACTTCTTCAGGCTGGTTTTGGTCGTTTAAAACCTCTACTTTTGCATATTTTTTGTTTTTAGATGCAATGATACAGGTCAGTGGCACTAAAAGTGTGTCTCGTGAACTTTGCGCTATAAAAAATACTTGCGCAGTCATAGAAGTCATAAGTTCTTTTTCTGTATTTTCTATATCAAAAAGAGCGTTATACAACACGACATTGTTTGTCAAAGTTGGAGTTGGTTCTATCTTATCAAGTTTAGAGTACCATCTTTTATCTCGTCCGAGTGTTTTAAAATAGACTTCCATCTGAGGTCGAAGTCGCATCACATCTGATTCTGAAACTTCTGCTTTTAGTGTCATGATAGTTAAGTCTGCAATTTGTAAAATGGTTGGTGCTTGCTGGTTTGCATTAAGTGTTTGTCCCTGTTTGGCACTTAGGTTTACTACAGTACCATCCATTGGAGCGTAAATTCTTGTAAATTCAAGATTTGCTTCTTCTGCTCGAAGTGAAGATTCTATCTGCTCTACTTGTGCTTGAACCATTTTTACTTGTGCTTTAGCAGTTTTAAATTCTAACAAAGTATTTTGAAATTTTTCTAAACTTGTAGCATTATTTTTGTAGAGATTATCTTCTCTTTCATAAAAGATTTTAGCAAGTTCTAGTCGTGCTTCTTTTTCTTTTAAAGAGGCTTGTTGATATTTCAGTTGAGCGCGTTGTTGATCCACTTTTGCCATAAAAAGTGTCACATCTATTTCAGCTAAAAGTTGCCCTACAACAACTTTATCACCTATTTCAACATGAAGTTTTTTAAGTTGCCCCGATACTTGTGCACCAACATCAACATAATCTCTTGGCGCGAGTTTTCCAGTGGCTGTGACTATGTTTTCTATAGCACCACGAACAACGGTAACACTTTGGAACTCTTTGCCATTTTCATTTTTATCAAAAAACTCAAAATATCCCCAAACCCCAGCACTTATAAATGCAATTAAAACACCAAAAAGAAACCATTTTTTCATTTTTTTCATATTACCTTACTTTTTTCTCTTTTTTTTTCAGATAAAGCATCAACCCTGTTATACCAAAAAGCGGCATAGCTAGTGAAGCTAAAAACATAAGAAACTGACCCACAAAGCCAAAATATTCACCAGAATGTAGTGCCAACATACTTGCCATAAATTTACCACCTACAGTTTTATCATCATATCTCTCATGCTGTGTTATATTCATCGACGAAGCATCTATAGTTAAAGAGTTTCTTGCATATACATGTGAGGGATTTTTATCTACATAAGAAAATCTATATTCTTTTGTATTGTGTGGCATAAACATCATAAGATATTGATACTCTTTAATCTCGTGATGAAATTTTTCAAACACATTTTCTACTTCTTTTGGTTCAATAGACAACCTTTTTTGCTCACCTTTTTTGAAAGAGCGTTGAGGTTTCTCTACTCCAGTAAGGGTAAAAAGTGCACCTCTATACCATGTATAAGACCAATAAAGTCCAGTAAGAGAAACCGTGAGGTACAAAGGAATTATCCATATCCCAATAGCACTATGTAAAGAAGAAAGAAATCCTATCCCTTTTGCTTTTTTGTTTACTTTGAGAGAGTTTATAAAGCCTCTTTTCATTTTTGGCATATACATATATATACCACTAAGTAAAAGCACAATAAGTATAATTGTAGATGCACCAACTATTTGCTTACCTATTTCACCAAAAGTAAGACGTCTATGTAAATCTTCTATAAATTTAAAAAATTCTGCACCATTTACTTCAGGCAATATTTCTGCTGTATAGGGATTTATATAAAGACTATCCCCTTTTCTATTAGTTTTACTAGCAACTCGTATAGTATAGGAGCTATCTAATTCACCAGCAAGTGAGATTGATGTGATTTTGGCTCTTAGTTTTTGTACTTGAAATTTTTCTATAATCTCTCCAAGAGGTAGAAGTTTTTCTTGTGGTTTCACATAAAAACTATCAGAATTAAAAATACGCAACAACTCTTTTTCATACGACAATAATGCTCCACTAATAGCTACTATGATAAGTATAAGGGAAGCTACTAAACCTAAGTAAAGATGAAGTTTAAGGATTGTTTTTTTTAACATGTGATAGCTTTAACTGCATAACACGGCATACATATATAAAATAAATTTTTCAATATAGTTCCTTTTTAGTGCAAAATATTAACATCCGCACATTAATAGAATATTAATGATATGATAATGATTTTCAATAAAATTTAGAAGTGCGCTAGGATACGCACTTGTTTTAGATTCTTACATTTATACTAAGCCAAAATTCTCTTGCTTTTGCTTTAGTATTGTAGTCTTCTTGATAACTTGGCTCCCAGCTACCGCCATTATCTATAAACTGTGTTGTATAACTTGTAAAGTCTTTGTCTAAAAGATTGTTTATGCGGGCAGTTATAGTTACATTTTTATTTGCTTTGTAGCTTGCTCCTGCATTTAAAACACTATAGTCTTTATACCAAAAAGCATTACTTGCATTTCCACCTTTTGGAATTCCACCGTAACGCTTCTGCTCACCTGTAAGAATCAAGTAGGTTTTTATTTTTGGTGTAGGTTTATAGTCAATAGCTGCGTTGTACATATGTTTAGCACTTCCAGAGAGAGGTAAGCCTTCTTGCTGTCCATTTTTTTGTTCAGAATCTATATAAGTGTAGTTGGCTCGAAGTGCTATCTGAGAATTTATATTGTACTTTCCTGCCATTTCTATACCTTTTATAGTAGCTTTGTCAATATTTACCATCTGGCTAAAGTTTGTATATCCCAAAGATGCCCATTCGGATCCAATATTTGAACTTACATTTGGACCACTTTGAATCTTGTCTTTAAAGTCATTTTGAAAAAAAGTAATATTAAATGTATCTTGCCTTTGATTCTCATAATAAAATGCTATCTCGGTATTGACACTTTTTTCAGCTTTTAAATCAGGATTTCCGATAAATGGTGAAGTTCCTTGACCTCCAAAACCAACTATTCCATCAAAAAGGTCAGATGTTTTAGGTGTTTTATACCCAGTTCCTACTCCACCTTTTATAGTGAAGTCATCTAAAAAGCTATAAACACCGTAGATTCTTGGACTTGTGTTGCTACCAAAAACATCGTGTTTATCATATCTAGCTCCTGCTGTTAATGTAAAACTGTCAAACATAAACCAGTTTTCTTCTGCAAATAGTGCCCACTGTTTGTGGGGTTGTATTTTTCCACTACTGTAACTGGCTGTATTTGTCATACCAAAAACACCATCTTCCATCTCTGCATCTATGTATTGTAAGCCCAAAACAATCTTATGATTATCTAAACTAATATCGACTTTACCATCTACTGTGAGCTGTTTAGTTTCTAAGACACGATCAGGTCGAGGTAGAAACTGTCCAAGACTTGCCTTTTGAGCGTTACTTAAATCTGAAAATGAGTCAGCACCAAAAATAGAGTTGACTGCTACTCTCTCTGAAGCTGTTAACGGCAGTGTACGACCTAAGTTTTTTGTAGTTATTTGGTATACGCTTAATTTATTTTTTATAAAACCCCAATCACCCTCATGCGATAAAGACCATTGAGAACGCTCAAATTCTTGTTTTTCACTATAGCCTGCTCTAGGAAGTCGTTCTATACTATCTGAAGTACCAAGTTGAGATGCACTATTGTCGTATTCTTGATGTGATTTTTCTATATCAAAGATAATCTCATGTTTTTTGTGCGGTCTGTACGCTAAACTAGCCCCTACATTGTAGTTGTCATTTGCAACAGTTCTACCGCCACCGCCAAAACCAAGCTCACGAGGAACAATCTTTCCATTTGGATCTATAGCATCTTCATATTTAGGATTTGAAGCTTCTTTATCGTACTTACTAGCACGAAGGGAAAGACCTAGAGAGTCTTTTATAAGTGGTCCCATAACTGCGACATCTAAAGTTCTGTCATCACCATAATCATCATTACTCTGAATTGTTTGACTTACATTTACTGAAGCTATCCACTCATCGGATATCTTTTTAGTGATAATATTTACCACTCCACCAATAGCATCTGCACCATAAAGAGTCGCCATTGGGCCACGGATAATCTCCACACGCTCAATCATTTCTAAAGGTGGAATATGGTTTTGTTGGTTGCCTCCAAAACTATTTGGATATATGTCTCCTACATTATTTTGTCGTTTTCCATCTATAAGCAAAAGAGTGTAATCTCCACCCATACCACGAATACTGACACTTCCTTGACCTGTTTTATCACGCGATTCTCCAATGTCAACACCTTCTATTTCTCGTACAGCATCAAGAAGAGTTGTATAAGAACGAGTTTTCAACTCCTCTTGACTTACAACTGAGATGCTAGCTGGAGCGTCCACTATCTTTTGCTCATAACCTGCAGCACTTATTACTTTTATCGCATTTAGTTCTATCTCATCTGCATTTAGTGTTAGTCCAAGTGCCATTCCAACAGCGATGCTTAGCGCTATTTTTTTATGTTCAAACATTTTTTTCCTTTTTTTTGTATGTTTGGCTGGCTACTAACATGAGTATTATTTGTATTTGCTGGCTAGTTGGATGTTTATTTTGTCAGTATTAGTTTGTTATCTCGAGTGATTCTTAGAGTATAAACTTGCGTATCATGAACTATTTGTATGACTTTTGTCGCTATGAAAAGTTTTTTTGAATTTATAGTGATAGTTTCTTTCATATTTTACCTCCATTTTATTTAATAAGTTTATTAAGATTTTATATGAAACTGATAATTGGTATCGGATTATATGTTTTAACATCTTAACTTTTGCTTATTTTGATAATATGTATCAATACCCTAAAAAAATAAAATGATTTTTACGCCAGAGAAAAAATTTACACTCAGATAAAC
>Ga0265293_10014252_pt1 | contig 10130 bp, 8 predicted proteins | sample Munlanlewell138R_FD_192505 | JGI IMG/M metagenome (GOLD analysis project Ga0265293, IMG submission 192505) | Leachate microbial communities from a municipal landfill in Southern Ontario, Canada - Leachate well 138R | ecosystem: Engineered > Solid waste > Landfill > Unclassified | place: Canada...
TAAGTTTTCCGGTAAATCATCAATAATTGATTTATCGGTTTTTAATCTTCTGAGAATAAACGGTTTAATTTGTTCCCGTAATCGTTCATAATACGAATCGTCTTCATCCATTGCTTTTACATATTCTTTAAATTCTTTGCTGCTTCCCAGCAATCCTTTATTTAGAAAATCAAACAAACTCCAAAGATCGGACAACCGATTTTCAATCGGGGTACCGGTTAAGGCGACCCGATACTTTGCTTTTAGACTCCTTGCGCTTTTTGATTGTTGGGTTGTTGAGTTTTTAATGGCTTGAGCCTCATCCAAAATTATATTATCCCATTTTTTTTCTTTAAAAAGTTTATTTTTAGACAGCATGCTGTAAGTTGTTATAATTAAGTCATATGAGTTGACTTCGTCATCAGTCAGTTCGGCGGCGGATGATGACATATAATTAGGATGATAAATATAATATTTTAGATTGGGCGCAAAGCGGTTTGTCTCACTGATCCAGTTTCCGATTAAAGAAGCCGGAATAACCAAAAGACTATTTTCGTTCTTATCCTTTAAAGAATTCAGCCAACCCAACACTTGAACAGTTTTACCCAATCCCATATCATCGGCCAAACAACATCCGAGACGTAAACTTTTCATCGTATTTAACCAATTAACACCTTTAGCTTGATACGGTCTTAACTTTGCATAAAAATCATCTCCCATTGATATTTCATCTAATTTATCTTGGATTACAATATTTCGTAAAGTTTTTTGAACCCATTCTCCGGCCGTTACTTCAATATCGATATCGGTTGATTTAATTTCTTTAGTTTCACTTAGTTCTAACTTTAAAGCTTCAAATAAAGTAACATCACTTTCATTTAGTTCGTGTGCAACTTTTAAATAAGCTTCCTGTAGTTCAAGTAATTTTTGTTTGTCGATTTCAATCCATTCGCCTTTATACTGAACAAGTCCGTTATTTAATTTTAATATTTCATCTAAATCTTCTATACTGATGTTTAGGTTCCCTAAATGGATATTGATTTCAAAGTCGGCTAATTCATCAAAATTTAAGTATGACTTTTTATTGCCTATCGAAACTCCGATTTTAGTTTTATATTTTTTCTTCCACCAATTGGGAACCTTGCAAATTATATTTGCCTGCTCGTATAATGGTATTTCGGTTAGAAACTGAAATGCTTCATCCTTATTTAAAGTCAACGGATAAAATATCTCCCCGGTTTCCAGTAAATTATTAATAAAAGTACTGTTGCCGGCAGCATTGGTAATCGGACCCAATATTTTCAACAATTGTTCTTGATCATTATTAAACTGCTCAAGGGTTTTCTTTAAAGAGATGTTTTTAATTCTGGAAGAATTTAAATCGAAAATTTGAAAAGTTGTCATAAAAGCAAACTTGGTCGGTTCTAGTTTATTTTCAACTAAGTGAAAACACACTCTTCCGGCATTAACTAGACTCTTGTTTTTCTTATATAAATAATCTTGAATCGAACCGGTTATCTCCTGACTTGCTTCCTGATAACCGATATTAATCATATTCCAAATTTTATTAATCCAACTTTGATTAATAAAATTGGCATTGGTAATAAAGGGAGAAGTTCTGATAAAGTAATCGGCCTTTCCGTCATCCAATTGAACCGAAACTTGATCTTTTAACTCGTCCAAATCAGGGATTTGAATTAATTGATGCAAAAAATAGCGGCTGATATGATAGAGATACTTTAAAGACAATGACATCTTTTGATTCTTATTGGCAAATCCCAAATTAAAAAGAGCCAAGCCTTTACTCTCATTAAACTTGCTCTTAAAGTTTTCTTCAAATTTATACTGCGATTCATTAATGTTAATCAGATAATCATAATCCAAAAAAACATCATTTTTAATGGGAACAACAATTAATTCCGGTGTTTTGTTCATTACACTTCTCCATAATTATTATGAAAATATTGTCTAATATAATAGTATCATATCATTTTATTATACGAAAAGCCACTAAAAAATGAGAATTTAATCCATCATCGTTTAGAAATTGATAATTTCGCTTTATGAAAAATGTTTTGTTGATGGAGGTTTATCGGTAATTTCAAATCGGAAAAATAAATTGAGATTAAGCGACAGCATTACATGGCTTTTAATAGCGGTATCAAAGCCAAAAGGTTGAGGATTTCATAATCAGGTATTATATTATAAAAATTTCCTAAGCCGTTGGGGTTAAACCACACGGTTGTGATACCGACATTTTTACCGCCTTTTATATCGGAAGTAAGACTGTCCCCGACTATTACCGTTTCATTTTTTTTAAATTTGGGAATTCGCGAAAAGCAGTAATTAAAGAAACCCACATTGGGTTTTTCAAATCCGATTTGCTGCGATAAAAAAATATCGGATAGGTATTTAGTTATACCCGCACTTTCAATTCGGCTCCTTTGTACGGCGGTAGTTCCGTTTGAAACCAAATATAAGCGATATCGGCCGGATAAAAACCTTAACAATTCCTCGGCACCGTCAACAAAGTAATGCCCCATCGCCAAATGATGTTCATAATATTTTGTTGCATAATCGGCGGAACAGTCAGTACCGATTTCACTAAAGAGCAATTGAAAACGCCGAACTTTCACCGCTTCTCGCGTAATTTTTTCTTGTTCCAATAATCGCCACTGGGCTAAATTAAGTTCGCTATATCTTGTGAGTATCTTTTCTTTGGGTTCCAATCCCAAGTGAAGCAGTGTTTTGGTCAATGCGATTTTTTCTGCCCGGTGAAAATCAAGCAATGTATCATCCAAATCAAATAAAATATTTTTTATCATACAATTCTCCGAAATATTTTTTTGCGACAGCATTAAGGCTATTTGATAAGAATCTCTAAACCTTTAATTCGGTTTAATGCCATAATAATTTCATATTTCCTTGGCATTTCGAAAAATCTTTTAGTATTAGACGAATAAGAATAAAGGGAATCTAAACCTTCAACCCTGATTTTTTTATAAATCTCTTCATATAATTCATTTAATTCAATATAATCAAAGTTTAAATTCTTCATAGACCCAAGGATATAAGCAAGGCCATTGATTTGATTATGGGTCATATATTGACCGATTTGGGCAACATTTAAATATGTTCCATCGATTCTAATCAAATCTTTATGAATTACTTCGATATATTCATTAACGATTTCCTTTGTGAATAAAGTATTGTTTTTCTTTTTTAAAAATCGATTGTTAATCCAATTGATATTGCTTTTTTGCCTTTCAAAAGATTGTGCTTTAAATTTTTTTAATGTAAACTTTTCTATAATATAAATGCAATCTGCCGTCTCCAGATATCGGGCGCAGCTGCCGACGACTAAAATACTGGAAACATATAAGTCATTATATAACTCCCTGATTCTTTCATTGAATGGGGTTATACCCATATCTTTTACTAATGATTTGATTTGTTCGTCACAAATCATAAAGTTGGTGGCAGTAGAATCTTCATCCAAAATTAATAATTTGCTGCCCATATTTATCGCTTCTACAATATTGGCAGCCTGGGATGTCGCACCGCTGGCATAAGAACAGGAAAAATGGTTATTATTACTTTTCGAATTGATAAACATCGAAAGATCAACATTATTAATGCATCTTCCGTCTTCTGCTTTAATTTTTATGGCGTCATCGTTGGTTATTACGTACTCCCTGCCGTCATTATTTTTATGATTGTAAACCCCGGAAAATATCGCATTTAGAATGGTACTTTTTCCGGCATACGCACCGCCAAGTAAAACCGTTATCCCGCTTTTGATTCCCAGGCCCCTTATACTTCCATTGATTAACGGAATGATAATTTCATCTTCGGGACAAGATGCAAAAGGTTTGCAATTGGGTAAAGGTTTATCGTTATCCAGATTACGGGCGAGTAAAGAGCCGGAGCCAATAAAAGCAACGTAATTATGATCTTTTAAATATTTTCTGATTATCTCCTGATTGGCGAATAACTCCAAAGAAGCATTTAGAGCGCGATAATTAAAACGCTCTAAGTATAATCCTACCGTCGAGGGGAGAATCTTTGTAACCATCCGCATCCCTTTTTTAAAATCCTTAACGGGCAATTGAACTTGCATTAAAATTATCAGTGATTCCTTTTCGATATAGCAGCTGTTTCTAAGCCTGACTATGGACTCCGGATGATCAATATAATAAGCGCCGTTCGTTTTTACATCCTTATTTCGATTGTGATTTTCTTCATTTAACATATCAATATAAGTGACAAAATCCCGTAAACAATAATCACAAAAAGCAATATTTTTTGTGAAAGCAAGAAACTTAACCAATGGAATTATGATTTTAATTGTCGGCAAATCATAATTCTTATAATCAGATAGAGATAACCGGTATCCAACTCCATCACAATAATAGGTCGGATCCTCATCAAATTTCAAAGCATAATCAAACGAACTCTTTACGCCTAAACTCATCAAACAATAGATATCCTGATAAGACTGTTTAGAATGTAATATTAATTGTCTAAACTTTGATTTTAATCTTTCGATATTAATACCCTCCATAAAAAAACCTTTTTATTGAATTTCAATAAAAAGAGATTTTATGTTTTATACGAAAGATAATCATAAACAAAATAATTAATAGATAAGAATATATTTTTATGATTAATTGTACCTTTCATATAAAACACACTCCAATCTATTAAAATTCTTGTTTTTTCTTATTAAGTATATCATATAGATTCTGTATGTCAAGGTTTTTTGCTGTGTTATCACCATCTCTTACTTAAGCCGTTAATCCCTTACCGTTTTCATTAACAAAAAATGGCAGAATTTAAAAACCGGATGATTATGAAGCTTTATTTCATAAACCATCCGGTTGGTTGATAGCTCACATTTGTCATTGTTACTTAGGAGGATTAACTTCTTTCTTGGATATTCCTCTATCCTTCTTACGTTTAATAGTAGGATTTTTGGCAGATATGGCTCTTAATTTTGTCAGCGGATCTTATCTTTTTAATTAAGATCAAATATACATTTGCGGCATGAAAAGATTTAAGGACTTTAATCTAAATGTCTCCCTCATGCAATATTTTTACATATTTTACTTTTTCTTTGGCGTCGGCTTGGGTTGAAACATTGTGTTTCCGACATCAGGTTTTGTCTTTGGACTTACACCAGCCTTAGAAGTCTGCTTTTTATTATCTTTTGACATTCGGTTCACCTCCTCTTCTTTATATAATCATACAGCTTGATTGCAGACCTTTAAGTAAAAAATATGCGTTTAAAACACATATTTTTAAAATGGTATCTTATTTTTAAAATAACTAAGATCCACAATATACTATCGGACACAATCAACGTACTTGCTGAATGTTTTCAATGTTTTTTTTATAAAAACAAGACTTCTCAACACCATATATACTAATCAATCATTATAACTATAATAATTATATCACACACAAACAAGAATGCAATAGAAAATGTATTTTTTTTACACGACGATTTAAATGAACAAACTAACGGTTTTTTTGGAAAAGAATGGGGTACCTATAAGTATAAATAATATGAAATAATAAAAATGGTTATATCAGCAACAGTTATCAATACTGATGTAACCAAAAAGTTTAAAAATCATAAGTTTAGTAAGATGTTTCTTTTTAGTTTATTAGCTTTTTCTTTTCATAAATTCTATATCCTAAAATTACTCCATACAATAATATCATCATAATTAAGCCGGAGCCGATACCAACCGATGATATTAATGAAATTATCAAAGCCAGACTTATTGCTGCTGTTTCAACAATCGAAAGAACATATAACGCCTTTTCTTTAACCGAATATAGTTCCGCTTTTAATTCCGCAAATTCAATTATACCCAATCCAATATGGACAATAATCGCAATAAATGAAATCCACACGCATAGAAGAAATAAAATTCCTAATGGTTTGTTGCTACTCATAGTGAATAAAACTTTATATCCGGAAAATGTTAAAGTAATCGGGATATTCCCGCCAATCGGACTATACCATGGTAGGGTGTTGCTTAGATCTGTTTTTACATACATAAACGGGAGTATGTAAAAAAGCAAGCCGAGACAAGCGACCCCAAACCCTATGCACGCATTTATTATATTAGGATATCTTTTTTCTTTAGTGAGTATTTGTTCCTCCTGCATTTCCGATTCATCAAATAAATCGGAAATGTTAATATCCAAAGCTTTTGCTAATTGGGGTAAAATATTCATTTCCGGGTTACCGCGGTTAGTTTCCCATTTACTAACGGTTTTTACACTAATAAACAATTTATCAGCTAATTCTTGTTGAGTCATTCCTAATTCTTTTCTCCGTGATGCAATTTTGTTTCCGATTCTCATAATCCAAACCTCCTTTTGAATTTATTATATCGAAATTTAATGATTAAAACAACCTATTTATCGGTTAAGCAATGTATACTATTCGTAGATATATATTATTTTTACATAAAAACCAACACTTTATAATTAAAAATAAAAAGAGATACTATAATTCAAATAGTATCTTTTGTAATTGCTCTGAAAAAAACTATGATACAATTATTATTTATTTATTTTCTAAGTAACCCAAATTAATAATAAGGATATTGGGGATATGGGAACGGGGGATATGGATAAGGCGGATATGCTGGGTAGGGACCATATATAGGCCTGGGAGCCAGTAATGATCCGGCAGCAATTCCGGTGAGAAATGGTAATCCAAAACCAAAACCTCTACCTAAACCAAAGCCAAAACCTCTACCTAAACCAAAGCCAAGTCTGCCAAAACCCAAACCCGGTAATAAACCAAATCCAGAGCCTATTCCGCCAAGACCTATTCTTTGATCTTGATAATTATAGGGGTTTACTTCATAAGAGTTCATTTTTTTCCTCCTTCTTTTTTATAGTATACAATATAGAATATTGATATTAAGGCCAAAGCGTATGTGTATTAGCCCCTATAGATAATAAAAAAAACATATTGGGATAGGCTGCAAATTATGTTATTATTATAAATATAGAATAGTGTATGTCACTTTTAATATAGTACAGATGAGGATATATGAAGAAAATTTTAACCTTTTGTTTAGGTTTATTATAATATTATTTAGCGATACCACGCTTAAATCTTATAATTTAATTGCTTTGGAAAAAGAAGACAGCAGCGGCTATATTACCTATCGAGGCACTTCAATTCGAGTTCAGATTCCCGATGTTTATGAAATGAAGGAGACCGATTTTCGCGGTGTCTGGATTTCAACAATGACCGGCGATGTTGCATCCTATAGTTCGATTGATCAATATAAAGCCGAAATAAACCGTGTCTTTACCGTAATGGAAAACTACAATCTTAATGCCATGGTATTTTCATATCAGGATTTATAACGACGCGCTTTATGATACGACTTTTAATAAAAGATCCTCTTATTACAGCCGGGTCAACTTTCAAAATCGGGATCCGCTCGCCTGGATTATCGAAGAACCTTTGTCGTTTCATCAAAAACATATCCGGAAATCAGCGTTGAGCATACCATTAATTTCGGTATGACGCCTGAAAGCGTTGTTTCGTCAATAAACGACAATGATACAACTCCCGTAAATCCCGAAGATTACAATGTATCATCCTATTATACATTGCCATTTGACGGATATACCTTAAGATTTGAAAAGAGCGACATTGGCTATCTGCATTTTGCCGTATACTCTTTAGAAATTACCGAAAGTACAACTAATTTTAAACCAACTAGAAATGCCGGAAGTATCGGCATACTCTATGTAAATAAAACCGGTACCGATAAGGTTATAACATTGTCGGATACATATGTACAAAATAACGCCGCCGATAAGTCTCCCGTTATAAATGCCAATGGGGAAATTATTGAAATTATCGGCACCTATACCACCGAACAAACCGTTACCATTCCTAAAGACGGCGCTTTATGGGCTCCGGCATATCTTGACGGCCCGGTGGTAGGCAATGTAAATTCCTGTAATGTTAATGTAAAATCATTCTTAAGCGTATGTATTCGAATTTGGATGGATCGATGCTTGAAGCGGGTGCCAAATTACCGCTGCTACAAGGGAATTCATCAAACACAGATGTTATCGCCGGCATCGCCATAATCACTCCTAACTTATTCAAAGATAAAGAAGTAATCCTATCCGCAGTCATCGGTAATTCCGGTAAATCGGAAGACATAAAGATTATGGTAAAAAGAAAGCAATCTTACATTCAATATAAAAACAGGATTATTATGATTTACTTTAAAAATGCAATCATGATTTATCCTGTTTTTTATTATATGATATTATTCTAAAGAGATATCCAAACGATACTCAATTATTAACATGGTTCCTCTATCATGATTATAACCCAGAAAAATAAAATCATATGTGCCTGATTCTGGTGGTAAACTATTAAAAGTAGTTAAGGTTAAATTATAAATTATGTAATAGTTATAATCGGCAAATTGAAAGGCAGCTTGACTACATAACATACCTTTATTTTCGGTAATAATATGCGAGGTCCATAAAGCACTTTTTTGAACGCTTTCAGTAAAAGATTCTATTTCATCGGCATCGAAAAAAGTAACATAACTTATATAATTAATATATGCATCGTCCAATGTTGTCGATTGACTTCTTTTTGACCAATCCTCAGTACTGATTCTACCGATATCGGGTAAATCAAATTCTATCCTGTTTTCTATTTTATTAATATAAGTATAGTCATGAGAAAACTCATTTTTAAAAATTAAAGTCATGGAACTATACACAATTACCGAACCGGCCATAATAAAACCAAGAATTAGATTTTTTTTATATTTAATTCCAACCCTCCTAGCGATAAACCCTAAAACAATTGATGAAAGGGGGATAGGTAAGGCAAATATCATAACCCATATATGCTCGACAGTCTGACTGGGATCATGAAAATTACCACTTTTTTGAGTTAATGCAAAAATCATTAAAGCTAACGGTAAGGTAAATACAGTAAGGATAAAAGTAATTAAGGATAATATCTTTATCGTTTTATTTTTTTCATTTGAGGATTTCCCCTTATTTTGAATCGTTGTTTTTTTATTCTTAATTTCAGATTTGAGCAATGTTAAGGCTAAAGATATATTATCAAGGTATTTCTTATCGATTGCATAATATTTATTTAAATATAAAAAATATATATAGTCGTCTTTTTCAATAATCTGGTCAATATTATTGTAATAAATAATATTTTTCGAAACGGATACATCACTTTTCATTTCAATATCGATATAATCATGATAAAAGTAATACCTAAAAGTTTTATTGGATTCCTTATTCAGCATTTGCAAATATAATTTTTTCAGTTTGCCTTTATTAATAATCGATCTTATAAGTGAGAAAATTCCAATAATAATAAATAATATTCCAAATGGTACTTTAACTTCTAATTCACTTAATATAATCGTAAAAAGACCAGAAACTATTAATATTAAGGCAAATGTAATAGAAGTTATTATTTTTTTGTCGAAAAAATCACAACTAAAAGCCTTTATAAATTTATGGTCATAAACGGTAATTCCCGAAGATAAATAGCCTTCTTGTGCTAAAAATGGTTCTTCGCATAAATGATTAATCGGCACATTGAAAATCTTAGACAATTTTATAAGTTCGGTTACCGATGGTTCCGTTTGATTGGTTTCCCATAAGTTTATACAATCTTTTGTAACACTTATCTTTTTTGCTAATTCTTCTTGAGTAAGATTGATATTAATTCTATTTTTCTTAATTTGTTCGCCTAAAAACATTTCACCGCTTCCCTTTATAGCCCGTCAGCTCCTTTCCTATTCGACTTCAAGCTGCTACATGTCTACATAATTCTGGTCTGCCATCATATATATGATACGATAAAATTAAATAATTTTCAAGAAAATATTAAAAGTCGAATAGAAAATGATAAAATACGGCCTTCATTGCATTAAGTTTATTCTCATTAATATAAAAACCGAAATCCAATCACTTTAAACACTGCTTAATAATTTTTATTACATCATCAGTTTTAAGGACTTTTCCATAAGAAACAACCTTATCATCTATCAAAAGCGCCGGGGTAATCATCACGCCATAAGCGGCAATCTGTAAATAATCAGTGATGT
>Ga0265293_10014253_pt1 | contig 10128 bp, 9 predicted proteins | sample Munlanlewell138R_FD_192505 | JGI IMG/M metagenome (GOLD analysis project Ga0265293, IMG submission 192505) | Leachate microbial communities from a municipal landfill in Southern Ontario, Canada - Leachate well 138R | ecosystem: Engineered > Solid waste > Landfill > Unclassified | place: Canada...
TACGGGGAGGGAAGAAGACAGGCTGAGAAAATTCTTCCCGCCCTTGCTGCTCCACTGAGAGATATAGAAGCTCCTCATTCACAGTTGCATGAGTCAGCTAATGAAATAGGGAAAGTGTTTGTAAGAGCAGATTCAGAATTACCAAAATTTATTGCCCAGGTTGAAGCTGCTCACATGGCTTGGATTAATAATCTTGTGTTGTATGTAAATCATACTATAAATGATTTCAAAGGTGAACTTGATCATACAAAATGTACTTATGGGAGTTTTCTTTATGGTGAAAAGGGGAAACAAGTTGCGACTTCAGATTCGGAACTTGCCTCATTTATGAGAGAGTCTGAAGAACCGCACCGTTTAATACATGAAGGTGGAAGAAAAGTAATTGAACTTTTAAGAGAGGGTAAAAATAATGATGCTCAGAAAATAATGAGTGAACAGGTTGATCCTTCTCGTGTAAAACTATTTGATATTTTAAAAAAAATGGATGAAAGGGCAGAACAAAGTGTTTCTGGTATGATTCAGGCAAATCAGATTTTTGTTGAGAAAACTCAGCCGAATCTTCAAAAAGTCCAGGCTCTGTTAGGTCAGATTGGCGAGGTAACACGACAGAATGTAATGACTGATGAAGCGATGCTTGCTTCGGCGAATCAGTGTAGAGCAGGCATTGTAGGGATGAGCTTAGTAGCGTTTATTGCTGGAGTATTAATTGCTATATATCTTGTAACTTCTATAGTAAAAATGGTTTCCTCTATAGTAAAAGATTTATTAAGAGGTGCTCATGAAGTAGGTTCTGCATCTTCTCAGGTAAGTCAGTCAAGTCAGAGTCTTGCTCAGGCTGCTAACGAGCAGGCCGCAAGTTTGGAAGAAAGTGCTTCATCAATTGAAGAAATGGCTTCCATGACTAAAAGAAATACTGAAAATACATTTCAGGCTTCCAAAATGTCTGAAGAAGCTAGAGAATTTGCCGAAAGAGCAGGCAGTACAACTGATAAAATGATTGAAGCAATTGGTAAAATTAAAGATAGCTCTGATCAGACTGCAAAAATTGTTAAAACAATAGATGAAATAGCATTTCAGACCAATCTGCTTGCACTTAACGCAGCAGTTGAAGCAGCAAGAGCCGGAGAAGCTGGTAAAGGTTTTGCAGTTGTAGCAGAAGAAGTTAGAAATCTTGCACAGCGAGCGGGAGAAGCAGCTAAAAACACATCAGCTTTAATTCAGGAATCAAAGCAAAATGCTGACAATGGGGTTAAAGTTTCTGAAGAAGTAGGTCAGGTGTTGCTGAAAATTAAAGAATCGGTTTTAAATATAAGCACTTTAATTAATGAAGTTTCAAGCGCTTCTGGGGAACAGAAAAATGGAATTGATGAAATAAATCGAGCTATTGCAGAACTTCAGAAAATCACTCAGGAAAATGCCGCAAACTCAGAAGAAACTGCCGCAGCTTCTGAAGAAATGACAGCTCAGGCTGAGGAATTGAACAGAGTAGTTAATATTCTTTCAGATTTTGCAGGGGTTAAGTGATTAAAACGCGAATGAAACTTAAGAGCCGTAATCGGTGATGAGTAATCAGTAATCCGAGAAAGCAAGAACTTAAGAGCCGTAATCGGTGATGAGTAATCAGTAATCCGTGTGGGGGATTTATGAATATTTAACGAAATACTTTATTGAAAAATATGTACGATGTATTTACTTTTTATCAATTGTGAGGTATAATCAGCCAATATGAAAAATGAAGATTTTAAAAAAATTTGTAATATTGTATATGATAAATCAGGTATTAACTTGAAAGATGGTAAAGAAGCTCTTGTGAGTGCCAGAATAAGTAAGCGTATAAGAGCGTTAAAACTGAATGATTTTGATGAATATATGCATTTTCTTGAAAATGATAATACTGGGGAAGAAGTTTCAAGTCTTATTGATGTTATTACAACTAATGTAACCAGTTTTTTCAGAGAAAAATCAAGTCTCGATTCAGCTGCGGAATATCTTGAAAAATGGATTGAAAATAGTCAGAAAACTATAAAAATATGGTCAGCTGCCTGTTCCTCTGGTGAAGAGCCATATACTCTGGCTATGATAATTGATGATATTCTTAAATCCAAAAATAAACATTTTTCAGATATAAAAATTCTTGCAACAGATATAAGCACTACTATTTTACAGAAAGCTATTGATGGTGTTTATGCCAAAGAAAAACTTGAAAATATTCCTCCAGCGCTAAAAAATCGATATTTTTCAAAAAATTCTGCTTCAAGAAACTGCAATTTATATAAAGTAAATGATGTTCTCAGAAAATATATTATATTCAGACAGTTTAATTTGAAAACAGAGCAGTATCCATTAAAAGGACCTATTGATATGATTTTCTGCAGAAACGTCATGATTTATTTTGACAATGAAACCAGGGCGACAATTGTTAAAAAAATGCATGATCTTTTAAAACCTGGTGGTATTTTTGTTGTGGGTAATGCTGAAAGTCTATCTGGAAGAACAGGGAACTTTAAATTAATTAAACCAGCAGTTTATATTAAACAATAGAACTGGTGAAACGCGAGAGAAACGGGATTAAATCGCGGAAAAGTCGCGAATGAATCTTAAGAGCCATAATAAGTAATCCGAGAAAGCTTTATCTGTTGACGGTAGTCAACTTTACTGACACCGGCAGGTGTCTTTACATGGCTGAAAGCCATCACATGTTGCGAAAGTAACATTACATTTCGCGCAAGCGAAATCCAGGGGGTTGTTCTGATTATTGTTGGTATATCTGACATGAAAATAATAAAAGATACATCTGAATCTCTGATTACATATTCTTTAGGTTCATGTCTTGGATTAACTGTTTATGACAGTCAGAATAAAATTGGTGGATTAGTTCATTGCCTGCTTCCAAATGCTAAAATTGACGAAGAAAAAGCTGCAAAAAATCCTTATATGTTTGTTGAAACAGGGGTTACAGCGCTTTTTAATCAAATGTTTAAACTCGGGGCTTCCAGAAAAAACCTTATTGTAAAGGCTGCCGGATGTGGGGCAGCTCTTAATACAACTTCGCAATTTAATATTGGTGAAAGAAATTTTACAATTTTAAGAAAAATTTTATGGAAAAATAATATATTATTGAATGGTAAAGATGTTGGCGGTTCAAAACCTCGTACGATGATTCTTGAAATGGAAACTGGTGAAACAACCATTAAGGTTGGAGCAGAGAGGTATAAAATTTGAAGCAGTGAGGTCGGGGTCAAGCTCTCGATCATTCGTACATTTGTAAAAATGTCGTAATGTTGAGACTTGACCCCTAAGTGAGATGAAAAAGAAACAGTGAGTAAGTGAGAAGTCGCTTTAGCCTTCCGGTCATATTCACTGAGGGGCGCAGACCCGGTAACTTATTAACTGTTTTAACTGTTGACGGTAGTCAACTTTACTGTCATCGAAGATGACTTTACACGACTGAAAGTCGTTACATGTTACCATAAGGTAACATTACATTTCGCTTACGCGAAATCCAAAGGAGGGTGAAATGGGTTACAGTGTTCTGCTTGTAGATGATTCAAAAACGCAGCGGGCAATTATTAAAAAAATTCTGGGAATGGCATGTGTTGAAGTTGATAATATATATGAGGCTGAGAATGGAAAAGTTGCCCTTGAAGTTTTGAGTAAGGAGAAAATTGATATTGTTTTTACTGATTTAAATATGCCTGTTATGACAGGTGAAGAAATGGTAGAGAAGATATCTGAGATTGATTCTCTGAAAAAAATACCAGTTGTTATTGTAACTTCTAAAGGCAGTGATGTGTTGAAAAATGAATTTGAAAAAAAAGGAGTGAAATTTTTTTTAACCAAACCGTTTACTCCTGAAGATATTTGTGATATAATAAATGAATTATTAGGAGAATAGTGTGAAAAATATTACTATTACCGAAAAAGTATTTGTTGAAGTTTTAGAAACTACAGCGTTTCTTTTTGCTGAGCCAGTTGACAGACACGAGCTGGAAAATCTTGGTCATGAAAATTTTTTTATAACTTATATAACTTTTTCAGGTGATGTTAATGGTAATCTTTTTATTTTACTTTCACGCGAAACAGCGCATCAGCTTGCTGTAAATATGATGGGGCTTGATGATGATGAAGAGGTTGATAATTCTTATATTGAAGATGCTGCCATGGAACTGGCAAACATGGTATGTGGGAAAGTTGTTACTGCAAATTTTGGTAAAGAAAAGCTTTATGATATTTCAATTCCTCTTATTAATTCTGGTAAAGAAGATATTTTTGATCAGATTTACAATGATGAAAACACAATTTATTTTTCTATAGATGGGAGACCTGCTCTTGTTAATATTAAATTTTAAAAAAGTTTTACAAGGTTTTTATAATGAAAACTTTCAGTCCTGAGCTTTCTGAAAATATAAAAACAGTTTCATGTAAAATTCTCGCTCATATTGAAAAACTTGAAAAAAGTGATATTTCAGATCAGGCTCTTGAAAATATTTTAATCGATATAAATGTTCAGATTAATATTCTTAAAGGTGCAGCAATTCTTTTTGATTTGTACGATATAGCTGATATTTTTGTGAAAGTAGGTGTGATTACCTCGAAAATTACAAAAGATAAAAGTTGTATTGATGACAAGGTTCATTTTTTAAAAGTTTTTTTCATAAATCTCTGTTTTATGGATTTAAATGAGAATTATGGTAAAAATATTTTTTCACTTTATAATTTTTTACTTAAAAATCCAGGTCATTTAAAAAATAATATAGATGGAAAAAGAGCAATCGATCTTTTATATATTTTTCTTAAATTAAAAAAATTCAGAAATAAACTTGATAAATCCTGTGGGGAAAAAGAAATTCCTGAATGGAATGATTTTTTTAATTCGGTTGACTTGAATACTTTTGCTGAAATAGGCAATCTTCAGGATTATCTTTGTGAAATTCAGAGTAAAATTTTTACCGATTATCAGAAAAAAATCAATATTGAATTTAATACTGACAGAGAACATGTTTTTGTTTACTCTAAAAAATTTCAGAAAATAACAGACTGGATAAATGAACTTGTAAAAAACTCAATCACACATTCATATAAAGAAAATATGAAAATTTTTATTGAAGTCGGTGTTAAAAATCAAAAATTTATTATAAATTATACTGATGATGGAAAAGGTTTTGATCTTGAAAAATACTCTCTGGAAGAAATTCCCGGAATTATATTCAAAAAAGGATTTACAACTGTTTCAGAAAAAAATGTTCTTTCAGGACAAGGGTTGGGGCTTTACAATATCAAAGACGAAATAACTGATTATGGTGGTCAGATTTATCTTAATCATATTAAAGACAATTTCTTTCAATTTGTTCTTGAAATACCGGATACAGCAGTAATCTGGTGGTAGATGTTAAAAACGCGGGTGAAACTTAAGAGCCGTAATCAGTGACGAGTAATGAGTTATCCGATAAAGCAAAAACTTAGAAACGCGGGAAAATCAAAAACTTTTTGCTAAAAAAATAATTCTGAATTAGAATATATCAAATGAAAAAAGTATTTTTGGGATTATCATATATTTTTTACACGCTAATTATTCTTGAGATTGTTTTGTTTTTGTCTGCAAGAGTATTAACCTTGCCCAGAATTAACGATTTTGTTGAAAAAGATAAAAAAACAATTATAACAATAGGTGATTCATACACTTATGGAGCTCATGTTCAAAACAATCAAACTTATCCATATTATTTATCAGAATATCTGAACAGAGAAACTCATTCTAAAGGATATAATGTTGTTAATCTTGGACTTTCAGGTTCTAACACAAATTATATAAAAAAAAATATTGAAAAATATATTGATTTATATCAACCGGAATATTTTTTAATTCTTACAGGCGCGAATAATTATTCTAATTTTGATGGGTTCAAATCAGCTGATTCGTTATTGGAAAAAATTAAATCTTTTATAATTAAAAGAAGAATTTTTCGACTTTATATGTATTTATTCGGTGGAAAAAGTGAAAATATTAATAATGAAGTTTTATCTGTTGATAGAATTGAGCAGGAAGACCGTTTATTTGATTTTTCATATATCGATTTCCAAAAGTATGATATTGAATCCGCGGTTTTACTTGAATTACTTGAAAAAATACCTCAACCTGATTTTTTATTTGAAAAATTCAAGAATAGTTCAGAAAAAACATCAATTCTAAACTTCAGAAAATTAGATTTTACAACTCCTGAATTCAAACTTCTTTATGATTACAGATTTTCTGAAGCAGACAGAATATTATCAGAATGTGTTTCTTGTTCTCCAGATTCATTAACTTTACTAATTATCAATAAAATAATGCAATTTAAAGAGTATGAAGCGTTAGATATTATTAATTCTTTTTATGATGAATGGATGATGAATGATTCTATTGTTGTATTAAAAAATATAATACTTTTCAGAACAGAAAGTGATATAGATTTGATTATAAAACGGATTATTGATGAAATAAATATAGTTAAAAATCCCGATTTATCTTTATTTTTAAGATTAAGTCTGATTTTTGAAAAATATGGAAAAATGGAACAGAGTTTAAAATGGCTTGAGGCAGCAGTAAAACTTTTCCCGGAAGATGGCATGGCATGGCTTGAACTTGGAAGATATTATTTTGAAAATAATAATTTAACTGAAGCTGTAAGGTCTTTTAATAAAGGGATTGAGGTTCAGCCTGATTATGTTGATAATTATCTTTTTCTTGCTGAAACTCAGGCAGCTCTTGGAAATAATGAACTTTTCAGAAAAAATTATGATAAAGGAAGAAAAATGGCTCCTGAATACAATGAAGTTTATTTTTCAGAAGCTTTTACATTAAATCAATATTTTTTTAATGAAAAAAACAAACAGGAAATTTTAGAACTTATTTTAAAAGGAATAACGAAAAATCCGGGTCTTTTTAAATTTTATAACAAAATCTCTGAAGAACAATTTAATAATATTTGTCTCGTGCTTGAAACTTTATATTTTATTGATGAAATTGATTTAATCCATAATTATACTGAAAATATGTACGAATTTCTCACAAAAGAGCAGAAACTTTCATTAGTGTTAAAAATCCCGGTTTTAATCAATAATCCGCTTTTTGAAAATTTTAAGTTGCAGTTTGTAAATTTTGAATCGCATTTAAAAAATAACATAGTTGAATTCATAAGATTTATTGATTTTATTATTGCTGATTGGAATTTAAAAAAAGCTCTTGAGTTTGCTTTGGAATTTGAGAAATCCTTGTCAGAAAATTTAAAATATTTAAGTTATCCAGTTATTGCAAAAATAAGTATGTTAAATGGTGATTACAGTAAAGCGGTTGATTATCTTATAAAATACAGAAGTTTTATATCAGAAGATAAAATTCCTATAATTGATGAAGCAATTCAACGATATGCTGTTGTTGCAAGAAGATATGATGTTTTTGAAAGAGAAGAAAAAATGGGAGGGGTTTTATCATTTGTTACAGGTAAGGAATTTCATCATAGTATTAATGAGTGGATTATAAATGATATAAAAAGGATTGTTGAAATTTGTAATAAAAAAAATATTGTTCCTGTTTTTATGAATTATTTTGAAAATGATATGAAAATTATCAGAGATTTTTGTAATGAAAATAATATAAATTTTATTGATAATTACAATTTTTTTCAGAATTACAAATTAAATAATCCAGAAGAAAATTTTGATAAATATTTTGTACCAGACAGACATTTGAGCGAAAAAGGAAACATGCTTAAAGCAGAATATATTTACAAAGAACTATTGAAAATAATAAAATAAAAAGCTAAAATCTATGAAGCAGTGAGTAAGATAAGAGCCGTAATCAGTGATGAGTAATGAGTAATCCGAGAAAGCAAGAACTTAGGAGCCGTAATATGAAGCAGTGAATAAGATAAGAGCCGTAATCAGTGATGAGTAATGAGTAATCCGAGAAAGCAAGAACTTAGGAGCCGTAATCAGTGATGAGTAATGAGTGATCCGAGAAAGCAAAAACTTAAGAGCCGTAATCCGTAATTAGTAATGAGTGACCCGAAAAAATAATGCAACAAAGTTTTTAACGGATTACAGATTACTGTTAACGGATTACCGTTTATTGTAAGGTAACATTACACGAGCGCAAGCGAGTAAGGGGGTTATAATATATGAGGCTTGAAAATCATCCGGTATTGGATTTTAAATTTGAAGAAAAAAAACAGGTTGTTTTTTATTTTGAAGGAAAAGAATTAAAAGGATATGAAGGGGAACCTATTGCGGCTGCATTGCATGATAACGGAATCAGACTTCTCAGAAAATCACCAAAACTTGATAGAAATCGAGGTCTATTCTGTGCAATTGGTAAATGTTCAGCCTGTTTAATGAAAGTTAATGATATTCCAAATATAAAAACATGTATAGAGCCTCTTAAAGAAGGAATGAGAGTAGAATATCAGAATAAAAAAGGTGACTTGCCGGAGGTAAAAAATGACTGAGAATTATAATATTGTAATTATCGGTGGTGGTCCAGCAGGTCTTTCAGCTGCAGTTGAAGCTTCAAAATATACTGATAAAATTCTTGTGGTTGATGAAAATCCAACCCCAGGTGGTCAATTATCAAAACAGACTCATAAATTTTTCGGTAGTAAAAATCATTACGCCTCAACAAGAGGGGTAAATATATGCAGTACTCTTATAAATTCTATTGATAAAAATAAAGTTAAATATATGGGGCAGACAAGTGCTGTAGGATTTTATAAACCTGATAACATAGTGCTTGAAACTGAAGAAAAACTTATCAGTGTTAAAGCTCATAAATTTATTTTTGCAACTGGTGCGATGGAAAATATGGTTTCTTTTGAAAACAACGACCTTCCTGGTATATATGGGGCGGGAGCAGTTCAGACTCTTATGAATTTATATGGAGTAAAACCAGCCGATAAAGTTTTGATGATAGGTGCTGGAAACATTGGACTTATTGTATCTTATCAGCTTATGCAGGCAGGGGTTAAAATCGCAGGTGTGGTAGAAGCTGCTCCAGGAATAGGTGGTTATCATGTTCATGCAGCAAAACTAAGAAGAATGCAGGTTCCTATATATACATCACATACAATATTAGGCGCTTACGGTAAAGAAAGTGTTGAAAAGGCTGTGATTTGTGAAGTTGGCTCTGACTGGCAGCCAGTTTCAGGAACTGAGAAAGAAATAAATGTTGATACGATATGTCTTGCTGTTGGATTGACACCTTCTGTTGAATTGCTTCATCAGGCAGGTTGTGGAATAAAATATGCTAAAGAATTATGCGGATATGTTCCTCTTCATGATAAATACATGGAAACCACTGTTCCAGGAATATTTGTCGCAGGCGATGCTTCCGGAATTGAAGAAGCTTCTGCTGCAATGCTTGAAGGAAGAATGGCTGGTTTAAAAGCAGCTTATGATATTGAAAAATTCAACAGAAGTGAATTTATTAATGAAGTTGAACATATAGAGTTTGAGCTTAAAAGCCTCAGAACTGGTCCTTTTGGTGAAAAAGCAGCATCTGGTAAAAAGAAAATTTTTCTGGAGGAAAGATAATGGATTACAAAAAAACTGGTATTATTGATTTTTCACAGGTAAAACTTCCGGAAAACTGGGAATCCATGTCTAAATTTTTTCCTGTTATTGAATGTATTGAAAAAATTCCATGTAATCCATGTGCGTATTCATGCCCAAAAGGTGCAATAACAGTTAAGGGGGATATTACAAATACTCCTGAAATTGAGTTTGAAAAATGCAATGCCTGCACAATATGTGTTGGGAAATGTCCCGGACTTGCAATTTTTCTTGTCAATCCGAATTATTCTGAAAACGAAGCTGCTGTTATAATACCTTATGAATTTCATCCGCTTCCTTCAGAAAATGATGATGTAATTTTAATTGATAGAAAAGGGAATGAACACGGCAAGGGAAAGGTAATAAGTGTAAAGGTAAATAAAGCTTTTGAAAACACTCCACTTGTTACTGTTTTACTTCCAAAAGAACTTGCAATGAAAATAAGACATGTAAAAATAAGTAAAAAGTGAGTAAGATAAGAGCCGTAATCAGTGATGAGTAATCAGTAATCCGAGAAAGCAAAAACTTAAGAGCTGCGGATAAAGC
>Ga0265293_10014254_pt1 | contig 10127 bp, 16 predicted proteins | sample Munlanlewell138R_FD_192505 | JGI IMG/M metagenome (GOLD analysis project Ga0265293, IMG submission 192505) | Leachate microbial communities from a municipal landfill in Southern Ontario, Canada - Leachate well 138R | ecosystem: Engineered > Solid waste > Landfill > Unclassified | place: Canada...
AAATGCAAGAAAAGATGGCATACGGTGGAAATAAGCAAGCTGCTAGGATGGTAGGTCAAAACATAGCAAATAAAGCCTTAGAAAATAAGATTGAAGAAGTCGTATTCGATAGAGGTGGATATTTATATCACGGTAGAGTTAAAGAATTAGCCGAAGGTGCCAGAGAGGCTGGACTTAAATTCTAAAGAAAGGAGGATGACAAATGCAACGAAGCTCAATTGACGCATCTAAATTAGGTGAAATGAAAGAGTCTATTGTCAATATCAGACGTGTAACAAAAGTAGTTAAAGGTGGTAGAAACTTCAGGTTTAGCGTAACTATGGTCGTTGGGAACGAAGATGGATACGTAGGTGTTGGACTTGGTAAAGCTCAAGAAATCCCTGAAGCTATTAAAAAGGGTATTGAAGATGCTAAGAAAAATCTTATCTATGTCCCAAGAGTTGGAACGACAATACCTCATAAAACAATAGGAATATATGGTGCAGGGAGAGTACTGCTTATGCCAGCTCCGGAAGGAACAGGAGTACTAGCCGGTGGTTCGGTACGTACAGTGCTTGAACTTGCAGGCATTAAAGATGTAAGAGCGAAATCTATAGGTTCTAATAATGCTAGAAATATGTCTAATGCCACGATAAAGGGGCTTGATGGTTTAAAAACTGTAGAACTTGTAGCAAAATTACGTGGAAAAACGCAAGAAGAAATATTAGGTTAGAGGAGGATTAGCCGTGGCAAATAAACTTAAAATCACTTTAGTAAAAAGTACGATCGGCAGCAAACCTCTACACAAAAAGAACGTTGAAGCTCTAGGTTTGAAGAAGATTAGACAAACAGTAGAAATGCCTGACAATGATCAAACAAGAGGAATGATTGACAAAGTTAAACATCTTGTAGAGGTAGAAGAAATCTAAAAACAGGAGGTGTTAATATGAAGTTACATGAACTTAGACCTGCCGAAGGTTCAATAACGAAGCCGAAAAGAAAGGGCAGAGGACCAAGCTCCGGTTTAGGAAAAACTTCCGGAAGAGGTAGCAATGGTCAAAACTCAAGAAGTGGCGGCGGAACTAGACCAGGCTTTGAAGGCGGTCAAATGCCGTTATATAGAAGAATCCCTAAAAGAGGATTTACCAATATATTTAAAAAACAATGGACATTAGTCAATATAGAAGATTTAAACTTATTTGAAGAAAATACTGTTATAACTCCTGAATTACTCATAGAAGCTGGACTGATTAAGAAAGTTGTTGACGGGGTAAAAGTACTTGGCGATGGAGAATTGAACAAGAAACTAACCATCCAAGCAAACAAGTTCAGCAAATCAGCAGTTGAAAAAATAGAATCTGCAGGAGGAAAGGCAGAGGTGATCTAAGGATGGGTTTGATAAAAACATTTATTAATGCATGGAAAATTCCTGAGATGAAAAAAAAGTTGCTTTATACTCTTTTAATGTTAGCGATATTCAGACTAGGTTCGAATATTCCAGTACCTGGCATTGACAGAAGTATACTCCAGGAACTATTCCAATCAGGTCAAGGAGGATTATTTGGTCTATTTGACTTGTTTTCCGGGGGAGCCTTTAGTCAATTTACAATTTTCGCATTGAGTATATCACCTTATATTACGTCATCTATTATTTTAAATCTCTTAACAATAGCTATTCCTGCTTTGGAAGAATTAGCCAAACAAGGAGAGGAAGGACGTAAGAAGATTGCTCAACTCACGAGATATTTGACAGTAGTTCTTGCCTTAGTTCAAGCAATTGGAATAAGCGTAGGGTTATTTAGAAGCGCATTAATAAATACAGATCTCTTTTCTGTAACCGTTGTTGTACTAACCTTAACAGCCGGAACAGCATTCCTGATGTGGTTAGGTGAACAGATAACAGAGAATGGAATCGGAAATGGTATATCATTAATAATATTTGCTGGTATCATATCAAGATTACCTATTACGGTTGTGCAGACATTTCAACGATTAAGAACAGGCGAGATTTCAATTGTATCTGTTGTTATATTCTTAATCATAGCTTTAGCTATTATAGTGGGCATCATTGCTATACAAGAAGGAACGCGTAAGATACCTGTTCAATATGCAAAAAGAGTCGTTGGAAGAAAGATGTATGGTGGACAAAGCACTCATATTCCTTTGAAGGTTAATCAAACAGGGGTAATCCCAGTTATCTTCGCCCTATCATTACTGCAATTTCCGTTAACGATAACTTATTTTGTTCCAAACGGCAAATTTGCTACTTTTGTTACAGAATATTTATCGCCGTATGGAAGTGCCGGAATATGGATATACTCGATATTGAATATTTTACTCATCATTTTTTTCACATACTTTTATACAGCTGTTACATTCAACCCTGTGGAAGTAGCCAATAATATGAAGGCTAACGGAGGCTTTATTCCGGGCATAAGACCGGGTAGACCGACATCAGAGTATTTAAATAAGATTATGACAAGGATTACTTTAGTAGGGGCATTCTTTTTAGCATTTATTGCAGTTTTACCTACTATCGTATTGCAATTTTCAAATTTAGGATTTAATTTTGGAGGAACGTCATTGCTTATAGCTGTCGGTGTTGCACTTGAAACAATGAAGCAAGTGGAGTCTCAGATGATGATGAGAAATTATCAAGGTTTCTTGAAGTAGCCCTGATAAGGAGATGATTAAATGAGAATAATTTTATTAGGACCTCCGGGCGCTGGTAAAGGAACTCAAGCGGCTTTGCTAGTAGAGAAATATGGTATTGTTCATATTTCAACCGGGGATATATTTAGAAAAAATGTAAAAGAAAACACTGAGCTTGGAAAACAAGCAAAAGAGTATATGGATAAAGGGGCTTTGGTCCCTGATGAACTAGTGGTGGCTATTGTAGAAGACAGACTTAAGGAACAAGATTGTCAAAATGGATTTTTGTTAGATGGATTTCCAAGAACTGAAAAACAAGCTGAAGAGCTCGACCTGGTTTTAAGTAAGATGCATGTTTCTATCGATAAAGTAATCAATATTGAAGTAGAAAAAGACGTTTTAATTGAGAGAGCAATTGGCAGAAGAGTTTGCAAAGCTTGTGGGGCAACTTATCACATAAAGTATAAACCAACAAAAAATGAAGGCATTTGTGATTTGTGTGGTCATGAAATATACCAAAGAGATGATGACAAAGAAGCAACTGTTACCAATAGAATCAATGTATATTTAACGGAAACAAAACCTCTAATTGATTATTATACAAATCAAGGAAATATTGTAACTATAGACGGTGAGAAAGACATGGATATTGTTTTTCAAAGTATTATTGATGCTATAGGAGAGCAAAAATGATTACCATAAAATCAAATAGGGAAATTCTGTTGATGGAAAAGGCCGGAAAGGCTGTTGCAGAAGTTCTTGAAATTGTAGGAAACATGATTGCACCTGGGATGACAACTCTTGATATTGATAAGATAGTGGAGGAAGAAATCCGTAAGAGAAATATGATTCCTGCATTTAAAGGTTATAACGGGTTTCCGGGTAGTGCATGCGTATCCATCAACGAAGAGGTTGTTCATGGCATTCCATCCGACAAGAAGGTGATATGCGATAAGGATATCGTCAGTGTCGATATTGGTACGATATACAAAGGCTACTATGGAGATGCTGCAAGAACATTTCCTGTAGGGAATGTATCGAAAGAAGCAGAAAGACTAATAGAAATAACAAAAGATAGTTTCTATGAAGGATTAAAATATTGCAAAGTAGGTTATAGATTATCTGATATTTCACATGCAATCCAAAAGTATATTGAAGATAATAAATGCTTTGTGGTCAAGGATTTTGTGGGTCATGGAATAGGCAAAAATATGCATGAGGAACCGCAAATCCCTAATTATGGAGATCCTGGAAGAGGTATAAGGTTAGCTGCGGGAATGGTTTTTGCAATCGAACCGATGGTTAACCTAGGAACAGAAGATGTAGAAGTTCTACTTGATAATTGGACTGTAGTTACAGCAGATGGCAGTTTGTCAGCCCACTATGAGCATACCGTAGTCTTAACCGAAGATGAACCAATTATACTGACGAGGATTTAATAGGTGAGGTGAATATGGAAACTACCGGAGAAATATCTGTAGGACAAATTGTAAAATCAAAGGCTGGAAGAGATAAAAATAGATTATTCTTTGTCATCGATATTATCAACGATCAATTTGTGTTGATTGTTGATGGTGATCTAAGAAAAATCGAGAAGCCCAAAATGAAGAAAATTAAGCATCTTAAAATGGTATATGGTATTAACAAAGATATCCAAGAGAAACTTGAAAGAAATGAGAAGATTAATAATATATATTTAAAACGAGAGCTTGAGAAATTAGAAATTATCTAATTCAAGAATAGGAGGTGCAAAGTATGACAAAAAAAGATGTCATCGAAGTAATGGGCACCGTTGTAGAGGTTCAGCCAAATGCCATGTTCAAAGTTAAATTAGAAAATGATCATATTGTACTGGCTCATATTTCAGGCAAGATAAGAATGAATTTCATTAAAATATTAGCCGGTGATAAGGTTAAAGTAGAGTTATCACCCTACGACTTGAGTCGGGGTCGAATCACTTGGAGAGATAAGTGATAAGGAGGTAGAAAAATGAAAGTTAGATCATCTGTAAAACCAATTTGCGAAAAGTGCAAAGTAATAAAACGCAATGGGAGAGTCATGGTGTTATGTGAAAATCCTAAGCATAAGCAAAAACAAGGTTAATGCTCAATAGTATTGGCAGGAACGCGGCTGTATTTTACTTTGGTAAAATAGTTCTAAGAATATATTATTGTTCTTCAATAATGTAAATCTGTTGCTAATATTGAATATATTTTTAAAAGGTTCAGGAGGTGTGAAAAGATGGCCAGAATCGCTGGTGTTGATTTACCTAGAGATAAAAGAGCTGAAATAGGGTTAACTTATATATTTGGTATAGGTAGACCATCCTCAAATGTAATTCTGCGACAAGCAGGTATCAACCCTGATACTCGAATAAAAGATCTTACAGAGGACGAAGTAAGTGCCTTAAGAAAGATTATTGAAGGCGGATATCATGTTGAAGGAGATTTAAGACGTGAAATCTCATTAAACATAAAGAGATTAAAAGAAATTGGTTGTTATAGAGGAATTAGACACAGAAGGAATTTACCTGTTAGAGGTCAAAAAACTAAAACAAATGCAAGAACAAGAAAAGGCCCTAAAAGAGTGGTAGGGCGAAAAAAGAAAGGTTAAAGGAGGGATACAATGGTAGCTAAAGCAGCAGCAAAAAAGACAGTGCGTAAAAAGAAACGTGATAGAAAAAATATTGAGCGCGGTCAGGCACATATTCAATCAACCTTTAACAATACAATTGTTACTCTTACGGACTTAAGTGGAAATGCTTTATCTTGGTCAACATCGGGTGCTCTAGGATTTAGAGGATCTAGAAAATCTACTCCCTTTGCGGCACAAATGGCAGCTGAAGAAGCAGCAAAAGCAGCGATGGAGCATGGATTAAAGACAGTTGAGGTATATGTAAAAGGACCCGGATCCGGTAGAGAGGCTGCAATCAGAGCGCTTCAAACTGCAGGATTAGAAATTAGCTTGATAAAAGATATCACACCTATTCCTCACAACGGTTGTAGACCACCGAAGAGAAGAAGAGTTTAATATTAGGGAGGTGTAGTAATATGGCTAGATACACAGGACCTTCATGCCGATTATGCAGGCGCGAAGGGCAGAAACTGTTTTTAAAAGGTGAAAGATGTTATAGTACGAAATGTGCTATTGAAAGAAGAAATTATGCTCCTGGTCAACATGGCCAAGGAAGAAAGAAAATATCAGAGTATGGATTACAGCTTAGAGAAAAACAAAAGGTTAAACGTTATTATGGTGTATTAGAAACTCAATTTGAACACTATTTTGACAAGGCAGCTAGCAAAGCAGGCATCACTGGTGAAAACTTGCTCATCATGCTAGAAACCCGATTAGATAATGTTGTGTTTAGAATGGGGCTTGCGTCTTCAAGAAAAGAAGCAAGACAATTGATCAGGCATGGACATTTTTCGATTAATGGTAAGAAGGCAAACATTCCTTCTATCCTTGTAAAAGAAGGAGATGTCGTTCAGGTTAAAGAAAATAGCAGTAGCTCATCAAAGTTCAAACAAGTTAAGGAGACAACTTTAACTACACCTGATTGGGTAACAGTTGACTTTGAAAAGCTAGAGGGAAAAGTTGTCACATTACCAACTAGAGAGAACATTGATATTCCAATAGAAGAACATCTAATAGTCGAGTTATATTCTAAATAATTAAGGTAGCAAGGTATCATTAGTTATCACCCTCGGGTAAAAAATAATAAGGAGGGTTCGGGTATGATCGAGATAGAGAAACCCACCATTGAATGCGTGGAATTAAGCAAGGATAACACATATGGAAAATTTGTAGTTGAACCACTTGAAAGAGGATACGGCACAACCTTAGGTAATAGTCTTAGAAGGATACTTCTATCATCCCTTCCCGGAACAGCTGTTGTATCTGTAAAAATAAATGGTGTACTGCATGAATTTTCTACTATTCCTTTGGTTAAGGAAGACGTTTCAGAAATTATATTGAATTTAAAAGGCTTAGCGATTAACTTAAACAGCAACACACCAAAGACATATATGATAGATGTTGAAGGGCCAGGGGAGGTTGTTGCTGGAGATATCGTTGCAGATTCAGATTTAGAAATTCTTGATCCCAATATCCATATAGCAACCTTGGAAGAAGGGGCTAAGCTCGTTATGGAATTGACTATTTCAAGAGGGAGAGGATATGTACCCTCAGAACAGAATAAAACTGATTTTACACCCATAGGAGTTATTCCTATAGATTCTATCTATTCTCCTGTTCGAAAGGTCAACTTTTCAGTAACCAATACGCGTGTTGGTCAGGTTACGGACTATGATAGACTTACTCTTGAAATTTGGACAGACGGAAGTATTAAACCTGATGAAGGAGCATCATTAGGTGCCAGGATTATGCAAGAACATTTAAGTCTATTTATTGAATTAACTGAGAATTTTGATCAAGTAGAAATTATGGTTGAGAAAGAAGAAGATCAAAAAGAAAAGGTTCTGGAGATGACCATAGAAGAGCTTGAATTATCAGTGAGATCATTTAACTGTTTAAAGCGTGCTGGAATTAATACTGTAGAGGAATTGACCCACAAATCTGAAGAGGATATGATGAAAGTCAGAAACCTAGGTAAAAAGTCTTTAGATGAAGTAAAAAATAAATTAAGTGAACTTGGTCTAGGACTTAGACCGAGTGATGAATAATCATTAGTCTGCAAAGGAGGGAACAATATGCCAGGACATAGAAAATTGGGCAGGCCCACTTCTCATAGAAACCTTATGCTAAGAAATCTTGTTACTTCACTCTTAAAGGAGGGTAGAATAAAAACTACCGATACAAGAGCTAAGGAAACAAGAAAATTAACTGAAAAAATGATCACATTAGCAAAAAAAGGTGACTTACACTCAAGAAGACAAGTACTTGCATACGTAACTGAAGAAGACGTTGTTAAAAACTTATTTGATAATATCGCTTCAAAGTATGAAGAAAGAAATGGCGGATATACAAGAATTGTCAAAATAGGGCCTCGAAGAGGCGATAATGCTGAGATAGTCTATTTGGAATTAATTTAAATAAATACCCCTAAAGTATACTGTAAGAAGAGACAGTATACTTTAGGGTATTTCTACTTAAAGTTTTATTTGTAAACGATTTTGCTTTCCTAATCAATTATGATATAATGTACAAGGTCAAATAAAAAAATAATAATACATAATTCAATATTAACAGAGGAGGCAGAACTATGTCGGAGAAAGATAAAATTAAGAATATATCGGACGAGTCCATAGAAAAGAAGTCGTTAGAAAATGATTCTATAATAGATCCGCTTGAAAGAACTGAAGAAGATAGAGAATTTTATCGGCTTCATTCAGAACCCCATCAAATGGAAATAGATCAAAGAATTTTGGGCAGAATGGCACCTCTTTCCTTTATGGGTGGAAGCGAAAAAAGGGAAGAAGAGCAAGCTAAGCAAGATATAAAAAATATTTTTGCTCCGGATGGTATTCTGTATACATCTACTGAAGAGGATATGGATTAAGAAATTGAAATGTGTTGGGAAAAGCACAACAGCATGATGCCTGTATGCATCACATCGTGTAGGATTGCATCTCAAGGCAAGCTGTTGATATTCAGCAATATCAAAAGAAAGCAAAGGATATGTGATGCAATCTATCATCTAAGCCCTGTGGGGCAAGGGGCTAAAATCAGCTTAAATAAGTCATCTTCATATGTTTTAGGCTTGGCATGCTTCTTGCCTTTAATATATGCTAAAGAATAAATAAATTTTTCAAGGAGGACTTTCTAATGTTTAATATGCAATTTTCAGAAGAACAATTAAAGATTCAACAAATGGTAAAGGATTTCGTTGCTAAAGAAGTAGCACCAGGTGCAGCAGCAAGAGATTTAGGTCAAGATTATGCTCCAACTTATGAACTTTTCAAAAAAATGGGTAAACTTGGTTTAGCAGGACTTCCATATCCAAAAGAGTATGGCGGAGCTGGATCAGACCAAATTGCTTATGTATTAGCAGGAATTGAAATCAATAAAGTGGATGCTTCTTTAGGTTGTTCATACTCAGTACACGTTTCTTTATCATCGTGGCCAATTTTTACTTATGGAACTGAAGAACAAAAACAAAAATATTCTACAAAAATGTTCTCTGGTGAATGCCTAGGAGCTTTTGGTTTAACTGAACCTAATGCTGGTAGTGATGCTGCTATGCAAATTACAGTTGCTGAAAAAGATGGCGATGACTATATCATAAATGGAACAAAATGTTTCATTACAAACTCTGGATTTGCTGATTACACAATGTTAATTGCTATGACTGATAAGTCTAAGGGATTAAAAGGAATATCTGCATTCATCGTAGAAAAAGGAACTCCAGGATTTAACTTTACAAAACAAGAAACTAAAATGGGTATCCGATCTACTGTACAAAGAGTTTTAGAATTTGATAACATGAGAATTCCTGCATCACAAATGTTAGGAAAAGAAGGCGAAGGATTCAAAATTGCAATGCAAACATTAGATGGCGGTAGAATTGGTATCGCTGCTCAAGGCGTTGGTATTGCTGAAGGTGCTTACGAATATGCATTAGCTTATGCTAAAGAACGTGTTCAATTCGGAAAACCAATCTTTGCGCAACAAGCAATTGCTTTCAAATTAGCTGAAATGGCTACAAAAATCGAAGCTGCTAAATGGCTTACATTAAGAGCAGCATGGTTAAAACAAAACAATCTTCCATATTCAAAAGAAGCTGCTATGGCTAAAATGTTTGCTACAGATACAGCTATGGAAGTAACTACAGAAGCAGTTCAAGTTTTAGGCGGAGCTGGTTTCACTACAGATCATCCAGTTGAAAGAATGATGAGAGATGCCAAGATAACTCAAATTTACGAGGGAACCAATGAAGTTCAAAAAATGGTTATTTCCGGAGCAATCGGAAGATAACATCTCAGTATTGAATGTTTAAATTTATAATTATTTTTAAGCATTTAAATATAATCAAATGTAAAATACTAATTACCCCTACTTGTTAATCGAGTAGGGGAATTGGTAAATTTCTATGGGAGGATATTATGGCTAAAATCATAACAATTGAAGAAGCAGCAAGTATGGTTAAGGATGGCATGTCTGTGATGGTTTCCGGTTTCTGGGGTGTTGGTGCGCCTGACAAAATATTGCATCAAATCGCAGCAAACGGGACAAAAAACCTTACAGCAATGTCTATTTCTGCATCTATGCCAGGCAGAGGCGTAGGGATACTCATCGATGGAAAATGCGTAAGTAAATTTATAGCATCTTACGTAGGCAGAAATAAGGAAGCAGCAAAGCAAATTGAAGCAGGAGAATTGGAAGTTGAATTTACGCCACAAGGAACATTAGCTGAGAGATGCAGAGCAGGTGGATTCGGGCTAGGCGGAATATTGACTCCGACATCATTAGGAACGGAATTAGGTGAAGGAAAACCCATTATTGAAGTAGATGGCAAAAAATATGTATTAGAAAAGGCT
>Ga0265293_10014258_pt1 | contig 10126 bp, 10 predicted proteins | sample Munlanlewell138R_FD_192505 | JGI IMG/M metagenome (GOLD analysis project Ga0265293, IMG submission 192505) | Leachate microbial communities from a municipal landfill in Southern Ontario, Canada - Leachate well 138R | ecosystem: Engineered > Solid waste > Landfill > Unclassified | place: Canada...
GCTTCCGACGGGTCATCGAACCCGATATGCAACCGTTGCTTCACCTTACCCATGAACGCGGGACAACTCTCGTTGGCTCCACCGCAGACCGTGATTACAAAATCCCACTCGTCGCTCAGGTACTTGTCAACGCTCTCGGAAGTATGGTATGAAATATCCACGCCGGCATCCCTCATTACCTCCACGGCTTTCGGATTTAATCTTCCGCTCGCGCGGGTTCCGGCAGAACAGACCTTCAAATCTTGATCGAACGATTGTAAAAAACCGTGTGCCATCTGGCTGCGGCAACTGTTGCCGGTACATAAAATCAGTATTTTTGTTTTCATATGATTAAAACTATTGATGTTCAATTTCATTTAAACTTGTACTCTGCCGTTATTAGTTAGTCCGCCTATGAATTCAATAATGTTCGCCAAATCACGAACATTAAAAACAAAAAAATATAGGCGTCTCAACAATCTATCGCACTTCCATCAAATTGATCAAACAGCTCCGCAAAGAGTTTTCGGGCAGTCTCCCAGTTTTCCTTATGGATGCAGTACCTTACTTTTGGCGCTTCAATTTCACCCTGGATTAAACCTGCGTCTTTCAACTCTTTAAGATGTTGTGAAACGGTAGATTTCGCGATAGGAAGCTCGTCGTGGACATCCCCGAAAAAACAGCTCTCCCGGGAAGCCAAGAACAGCAGTATTTCAATCCGGGTGGGATGTCCCATCGCTTTGGCAATGCGAGCCATTACTTCCTGTTCTTTACCTGCTATGGCGTGTGATCCTATCTCCATTTTCTTTATTGTTCGCAAATATACGAACAATATTTTTTACTACAAAATTCATGGAATTTACTTGAAGAAAAAAGAGTTCTCCTGAAGCCCCGACCTCAAGGAGTAAGAATATTTCGGAATAGGGAGCTTTTTGCTACTTTATTACGGCATTTTTTTGTACTTTCGCGGTACGTGCGTTTCATTTTGAAATCGCGTCCAGATCACGATTGGGAAACCAGGCGTATATAGCAAGTTAACGAATATTTCGCTCAATGAGCCACATAGCCTAAATCGAGTTTCGTGTCGATGGAACGACGGGATAGTGAAATAGCACCCGGCAGCTAATTTTAGCAAGCATTACTGAACTTAACAAATCGTATGAAACGAGCATGATAATCATTATCACACAAGTACATGATTAAAGCGAGTTCCATACGATACCTTTGAATGTCAATAATTTTAATCGTATGAACTTACTGGATAGCATGATCGCCAGGGCAAAAGCAAGTAAACAACGTATTGTATTGCCCGAAGGCACCGAAGAACGCACGCTACAAGCGGCCGACCGACTCACTCGCGATGGGGTGGCCGACATTATCTTGCTGGGTGACCCGGCAGAAATCAAGAAACAGGTCCGTGCCCTTGGGCTTGTCGATGCCGAAACGACACGGATCATCGACCCGAAAGCACACGATAAAAAAGAAACATATACCCGTCTCCTCGCCGAGTTACGGAAGAAAAAAGGAATGACCCTCGAAGAGGCGGCCCGGCTGGTAGAAGACCCGCTTTACCTAGCTTGTTTGATGATCAAGAACGGGGATGCCGACGGGGAAGTCGCGGGGGCGCGAAACACCACGGGTGACGTGTTGCGGCCCGCCCTTCAAATTATCAAGACCTCACCGGGAGTGAAGGTGGTGTCGGGAGCATTTATCATGCTCACCCAAACGCCCGAGTATGGTGAAAAAGGTACGCTCCTTTTTGCCGACTGTGCCGTAATGCCCAATCCTCCGCGGAAGAACTGGCCTCGATCGCCATCGCTTCGGCACGAACGATGAAGAGCTTGGTAGGAGTGGAACCGAGAGTAGCCATGCTGAGCTTCTCTACCAAGGGGAGTGCCGAGCACGAGGTAGTCGACAAGGTACGGGAGGCCACCCGCGTGGCCAAGGAACTGGAGCCGGGGCTGCAGATCGACGGTGAACTGCAAGCCGACGCCGCCCTGGTCCCCGTCGTTGGCGCGAGTAAGGCCCCGGGAAGCCCCGTCGCGGGCCAAGCCAACGTGCTGGTCTTCCCTACCCTCGAAGCGGGCAACATAGGTTACAAACTGGTGCAACGATTGGGCAACGCCGAAGCGATCGGCCCGGTATTGCAAGGTATGGCCGCCCCGGTTAACGACCTTTCGCGGGGTTGCTCGGTAGAAGATATTTACAACATGGTAGCCATCACGGCCAATCAAGCCATCGGACTAAAATAAAACAGACATCAAGATATGGATGAAATGATCATTGAACCTATTGATAAGTATGGGCTTACCATCTCTACCAATAGCAAGAAAAAACCTCTTTTCTCTAAAATAGGCGTGGTTGGCGCCGGAAAAGAAGGCCGGACCATTATCAACATGGCGGCTACCGCCGGCATGGAAGTGGTATTCCTGGACGAATCACAAGAGCGAAACGAGTTCGTTATGAACGAGCTGGGAAAAGTGATGGACCAGAAAATCAGCAGCTGGGGGTTAACCTCCGCCGAGAAACGGATCATCCTAAACCGCGTCACCCCTACCCTCGTCTACGAGGATTTTGCCGGCTGCGATATGGTGATCGAGTGTAGCCGCTATTCAGAAAGCGGGCGGCGAAGCACCCCCTTGCGAAAGAATATCTTCAAGAAGCTGGAGGAAGTGCTCGACACCGATGCCATCATCGCGACTAACGGGTCCACCGTTATCATCAGTGAACTGGCAGCCGACCTCGATCACAAGGAGCGCTGCGTGAGCCTCTATTTCCCGGTATCGCACCCCGATGCCCGTATCTTGGAGATATCAAGCGGGATGTACACCTCCGAAGAGGTGTATCACAAGATGGAGATTTTTGCCAAGCTGATCAAGTACAAGCCTCATCGCATCAATGAAAGCAACGGCAACGTGACATTGCGCATGTTGGTGGCCATGCTCAACGAGGCATGCCAAATGCTGCTCGAGCGGGTGAGCTCCATGGAAAACATCGAAGAAACCTTCACCATCATCTACGGGCAACGATTCGGCATCTTCCGCTTGGCAGACATCGTGGGAATCGAACGCCTCGTAACCCTTATGGAGGCCATGTTCAACGATTTTGGCGAGAAACATTACAAGCCAAATCCCATCCTTTGGAAGCTGTATCGTTCCAACCAATTGGGAGTGCGCACGGGAAAAGGATTCTATATCTATGACGAGAACAGGAACCCGGTATCGATGAACACGACAATATTTAATTAGAAAAAACCCTCGAAATGAAAATACTGGTATTAAATTGTGGAAGCTCGTCCATCAAGTACAAGCTTTTTGAAATGGAAAGCAAGGAGGTGGTGGCCCAGGGAGGCATCGAGAAAATCGGCATGAAAGGTTCCTTCCTGAAGCTCGCGTTGCCCGACGGGCAAAAGGTGATGCTCGAAGGAGAGATCTTGGAACACCGGGCCGGCATCGAATACATCTTGGGAGTACTGCTCAGCGAGAAATACGGGTGCATCAAGTCGCTGGAAGAGATAGAGGCGGTTGGGCACCGGGTAGTGCATGGCGGGGAACGATTTAACTCGAGCGTGTTGATCACCGACGAGGTGATCGATATGCTAAACGAGTGCATTGAACTGGCTCCCCTGCATAACCCGCCTAACCTGAAAGGGATCTACGCTATCCAAGAGCTGCTGCCCGACACGCCGCAAGTGAGCGTGTTCGACACCGCGTTCCACCAGACCATGCCCGACTACGCGTACATGTACGGCATCCCCTACTCGCTCTACGAAAAATACGGCATCCGCCGGTACGGTTTTCATGGCACCAGCCACCGGTACGTTTCCAAGCGGGCTTGCGAATTCTTGGGTATCCCCTACGAGGAGCAACGCATCATTACCGCGCATATTGGCAACGGCGGGTCGGTGACCGCCATTAAAAACGGGAAATCGGTCGATACCAGCATGGGAATGACCCCCGTGGAAGGCCTGATCATGGGTACCCGCTCGGGCGACGTGGACCCGGGAATCATTTCGTACATCATGGACAAAGAGCACATGGGTACCGGCGGCATCTCTACCCTGCTGAACAAGTTCTCGGGCGTTCTTGGTATTTCCGGGGTATCGTCGGACATGCGGGAGATTGAAGCCGGCATTAAAAGTGGAAATAAACGAGCGCAACTTGCCATGAACACCTACAACTACCGCATCAAGAAGTACGTGGGATCTTACGCGGCTATACTTGGCGGAGTGGACGTCCTCGTGTTTACCGGGGGAGTAGGAGAAAATCAGCCCGTAACGCGTAGCTACGTGTGTAAAAACATGGAATTCATGGGAATTGAACTGGACGAAGAACTGAACGCGTCGGTGCGCGCCAAGGAGGTTGTGGTTAGCAAGCCTACTTCCAAAGTAAAAGTGGTGATCATCCCTACCGACGAAGAACTGACCATAGCAAAAGACACGGTGGCCATTCTCCAAAACAGGTAGCCTATCATTTCAAATGCTCCCCATGAATGACAAAAGCCCTCTGAAATGACTTCGCGGGGCTTTTGTCGTCTAAAAAGCAGAGTGTGATTGATTAAAATGTAAAAGCATGTACGCGAACTTAATACATGCGGAAAAAAAACAGTAGGATTTTTCTGCCAAGAATTTGTATAAATCATGCATTAACATACCTTCTTCTTGTATCATTAGTGCAAAACAAGAATGCAATCAATTGAAGATATGAGGCATACGCGTACAAACCGGCTTCATTGCACTTGATGCCTGTCATGACATGGATTAAGTCCTAATCACCACTTTACCGGGGCATGCGGCGGTATTGGGACGGGGACACGCTGGTGATTTTTTTAAAGGTCCTGGAGAAATAGGCCGTATCGTAAAACCCGCATTCCTCGGCGATCTGTCCAATGGGCTTGTTTTCGAAGGTTAGCTTTTTCTTGGCCCGCTCTATCCGAAGACGCATGATAAAGCCCGAAGGGGTATACCCTGAAATGGCATTAAGCTTTCGATTGAGCTGGGAACTGCTGATCGAGAGTTTATCCGCCAGCGAGACGACCGAGAAATGGGGGCTATGCATCTCGCTATAGACGATGTCGGTAGCCTTCTGAAGGAAGTCCATATTGATATCCCTCTTCGGGAGAGCCTCGTCTTTCAAAACTGAATGCATGTATTTCTTCTTTAGCAGACGCCTGCTTTCAAGGAGAGCATCCATTTGAACCAATAACTCGCTGGGGTGAAACGGCTTTTTAATGTACGCGTCGGCACCCTGTCGCAATCCTTCCAAGCGGTCATCCAAGGTGCTTTTAGCGGTTAGTAAAATAAGAGGAATATGGTTTAACAGCTCAGACCCGCGAATGGCCCGGCCGACGGCCAGCCCATCTTTATTAGGCATCATGATGTCGGAAACAATAATATCGGGAACCAGCTCGTGGGCAAGTTCCATTCCTTCAACCCCGTCACGGGCAGTCACCACGTTAAATTCCTTCGGGATAAACGATTTCAGGTAAAGCAGCACATCGTCGTTATCTTCTATCAACAACACGGTGGCATTATGACCCGAGTATCCCCCGTTTGTCGCCTTGGCTGACACCAGCGGGCCGTCATGCGAACGTTCTGTCGTTGGAAGCATCACCAAGCCGGCAGAATCCTGGGGTTCACCCTGGCCCTGCATGGGCAATGAAGATTTAAATTCCTTGCCGCGATAACGCGGGAGCACGACCGTAAATAACGAGCCGCGGTTCTCCTCGCTCACCACCTCTATTTTACCGTTCATCATCTCCACCATCTGGCGGGTATAACTTAGCCCGATTCCACTACCATTCCCTTTCTCTTTTTTCCCGCCTTGATAGAATAAGTCGAAAATTCGTTCCTGGTCTTCTTTTGCAATGCCGCTGCCTGTATCGGCTACTTGAAGCGTTACCTTGTTGCCGGCCCTTGACAGTACCACCGAAATCGTACTGCCGGACGGGCTGAAATTGATGGCATTGGAAATCAGGTTCTGCAATATATTGTCGATATAATGGGGTATAAAATCCATGGTGATAACCGGCTCGTTGCAGGAAAAGGTGAGTTCCAGTTGTTTATTTTTCGCGTACAGGCGGAACGACTCCACGACCATCTGCGCGTATACCGCGATATTCCCTTTCTGCCAACGAGGGTTATCCATGCCGGCGTTGATTTTGGACATGTTCAACAGTTGGTTGACCAACGACAAGAGGTGTTTTCCTTGCCGGTCGATGGCCCTCAGGTAAGAGTTGGTTTCTGCCGGCGTGATCTCTTTTTCTGACTGTAATTGACTGCTCAAGCCGAGGATAACCGTGAGGGGGGTACGAAACTCGTGGGTGACATTGGTAAAGAAATCGGTCCGGATCCGGCTCAACCTTCGCAGCACTTTGTTGCTTTTCGTGCGCTGCATATACGCGTAGAAGAGGGCGATAAGCGACAGGATCAAGAGGCCTAGCGAGACGATGGAAGCATAAATGATGGTTCGTTTTTGCCGGGCCTCCATTTCATTGCGCAGGTTGAGATTCGAAACATATTGTTGGTGTTTTTCACGCTCGTGATCCAGTCTCGCCTCGATCACTTTACTCATCTTTTTCGCGTTTTGTATGGTATCTTCATAGGCCTTGCCCACCTTGTAATTATCGAGCGCGGCAGCGTAATTTCCTTGCTGCAAATAATAGTCGTGCAGCAATCCGTGCACCCGCGAAAGATGATCGGGCGATTGAATATCCATGGCTGCCTCGCGTGCCTGGTGAATATACTCGAGGGACTTCTTGTAATCTTCTTTAAGCAACTCGATCCGGGCGATAGCCAAGGTGGCCTCCAAGGCGTGCCACGTGTCTGAGAGCTCACTCATGACGTCGTAGGCCAGCCGATACTCGTGTTCCGCCTCGTCGTACTCTTTCTTCAGTTCGTGAATCTGTCCAAAATAGATATGGCACAACCCAATCCCCAATCGCGATCCGGCAGCGATGTTTCGCTCCATGGAACGTTGATAGTAGTAGTATGCCGAGTCGTACCTCTCTCCCTGCTCGTGGATAGCCCCCAAGTTGGCATAATTAATGGCCTGCCCCACGTCGCTTTCCAGTGCGATTTCCTCTGCTAAAGCCTCATGAAACATGGCCTCCGCTTCCGCGAGATTCCCAAACGAAAGGTAGACATTTCCCAACCCGTTGATGGCCATCACCCGGTTCTTGCGGCCATCATATTCACGCGCTCCCGAAAAACTATCCGCCATGTACAACGCTTGGTAATGGTATTCAGAAGCCTCCGGCAAGGCACCCATTCTCCGAAAATCAGTCGCTATATTATTGAGCGCGCGGGTTATACGCAGGGTGTCTTTAATGGCCAACGCCGCTTCCAAACCCTGTCGGTGGTACGTCAAGGCTTCCGAGAAATCGGAAGCGACCCGCATCTTGTTACCCAGTTCACCGGATACCAGGGAGATCGCTAAATTATCCCCGGAAGATATACTCGCGGCGAGGAGCGACTCAAGTGAGTCAACCGACAAGTTCCCTTCTCGTATTTCACGCTCCCAACGTTGCCTTTCCGCGCTTAATGATTGGCTGCTCTTCTCTTCCGAGTTGCACGAAAAAAGCAGTAACGACAATAACAGAATCAGGCCCGCGCTGGAAAAAAACGCGGGTATCCCCCCAAAAGAAACGTTCGAACGCCCTGATTCCATTATTTTTTAATTCATACCGTGATTTCCGTACAAATTTAGCCAATGAACCTCAAGCGCAAAATTATTTTAAATAAAAGGGAAGCACAAATAGTTAAATATTGATAATTAAAAGCCACCTTCAGGGACAAAAACAAAAAAACATCAAAATAAGTACATGTCGTTGTATTTTCGAGACAAGCGGGGATTTCGAAACCCGCGCAAAACCGAAATAAAGGTTGGCTGTCTTTAACACAAATTACAACACATTCCCCGTTCGGCACAGCGTTAAAAAACCCGGGAATTAATTCCCGGGTCCTCCATTTTATGGCGTCACGCGAACAATCGCGCGCGATTATTCCGCGACTACTTCAAACGGTATCTCTACCGATACTTCCTTATGAAGCTTTACGGTCGCGACATAATTACCTACCTCTTTCACCTGGTCTTTGATCACGATCAGTTTGCGGTCTACTTCAAATCCTTTTTCGGCGAGGCCGTCAGCGATCTGGATATTGGTTACCGATCCGAAGATGGTTCCGGTAGAACTGGTTTTCGCACCGATGGTCAACGAGGTTCCTTCCATCTTATCCGCAAGGGCTTGGGCGTCGGCTTTAATCTGTGCTATCTTGTGCGCGCGTTGCTTCTGGTTCTCTGCCAGCACTTTTTTAGCCGAATCGCTTGCGATAATGGCCTTTCCTTGCGGGATAAGAAAGTTGCGGGCATATCCTTTTTTCACGTTCACCACATCATCTTTATAGCCTAAGTTCAGGATGTCTTCTTTTAAAATTACTTCCATTTCTTATTCCTCCTATTTCATTAAATCGGTTACGTATGGAAGCAACGCTATATGACGCGCTCTCTTCACTGCTTGGGCGATACGTCGCTGGAACTTCAGGGATGTGCCGGTAATTCTCCGGGGCAGGATCTTGCCCTGCTCGTTCAAGAATTTTTTCAAGAACTCGGGATCTTTATAGTCGATGTACTTGATGCCGTTCTTTTTAAACCGGCAATACTTCTTCTTTTTCACGTCCACCGAAAGGGGAGTCAAGTATCTGATTTCTGTTTGCTTGGCCATCTTTTAGTCCTCCTTTTCTTTTAATTCTTTTTCTTTTCCGGCAGATTCCGCTTTTTTAGGTTTCGCGGATTCGCTCGTGGCGGCTGTTTCCTGCTTTCTACCACCTTTGTTTCTTCTCTTCTGGGCATACTCCAAGGCAAATTTGTCTTGTTTCACTGTCAGGAAGCGAACCACCCGCTCGTCGCGTCGGAAGTTTACCTCCAGTTTATCGATTACGGTAGGATCGGCGTTGAATTCCAAGAATGTGTAAAACCCGGTCGTCTTCTTGTCGATGGGATAAGCCAGCTTGCGCAGCCCCCAATCCTCTTCGTTCACGATCTCGGCCCCTTCATCGGTGAGGAGTTTCTTGAATTTTTCAACCGCTTCCTTCATCTGGGCGTCAGACAAAACGGGAGTTAAAATGAAAACGGTTTCATAATTGTTCATACGATTAATTTACTTTTTTCTAATTGGTGTATGGAACTCGCTTTAATCATCTTATGGCGTTAAATGATTTAGATGCTCGTTTCATAATAACCAAATTAATTATTAATGGTTTAACGAAAAAATATTTTTCGAGCCGCAAAGATACAACAAAATATCTAATCATCAAACAACCAATACTAAATCCTGCGATCACGCATCTTTTTTCACGGATAGTTGGTCATTTCAACTTTTCATGGTTAAATTTGTTTCATGATTACACCTCGTGTTACACATCAACACAATTTAGTTTTATAAAATGAAGAAAGTACCCAACCAGGCGCTCGTGATCTTTGGTGCTTCGGGCGACCTCACCTACCGAAAATTGATCCCTGCGGTATTCGACCTCGCTATGAACGGTTCGCTTCCCGAAGGATACGCGGTACTGGGGGTCAGTCGATCCCCGTTTACCGATCAAGAATACAGGAAGAAACTCAAAGAGGGCATCCGGCAGTTCGCGCACTACAAGGAGGCGGGTTCATCCGATATCGACCAATTCCTGTCCCGGGTATTCTACCTCAGCATCGATACCGGGAAGGGGGAAGAATACGTTCGCGTGAAAGAAAAATTAAACGCGTTGAACAAGCAGTTCAGTCTCGGGCAAAACTATATTTTTTATCTTTCCACCCCGCCGGCGCTCTATACTTCTATTCCTAAATACTTGTACGGGCAGGGCCTTACCTTGCAACAGAAGGGATTTCGGCGGATCATCATCGAGAAGCCTTTCGGGCATGACCTCTCGTCCGCCATCGACCTTAACCGTCAGCTCTTGGAGTTTTTCGAGGAGGAGCAGGTATACCGCATCGACCACTACTTGGGCAAGGAGACGGTTCAGAACCTGATGGTAACCCGGTTCGCGAACGGCATCTACGAACCGCTCTGGAACCGCAATTACATCCAACACGTGGAGATCACTGCCGCCGAAAGCATCGGCGTGGAGGACCGGGGAGGGTATTACGACGAC